>Ga0181357_1000415_pt1 | contig 15885 bp, 17 predicted proteins | sample Fa13VDMM110DN_FD_130094 | JGI IMG/M metagenome (GOLD analysis project Ga0181357, IMG submission 130094) | Freshwater viral communities from Lake Michigan, USA - Fa13.VD.MM110.D.N | ecosystem: Environmental > Aquatic > Freshwater > Lake | place: USA: Michigan | collected 2013-09-24 | reverse complement strand
TTATGTATTATTTATTAGAACTGTCCGTTGATAAATAATCCATTAGCTGTGTCTTGAGGTCCACCAACTTGACTTTCGAATGTTAGGGTAACTGTTTTATTGCTACCGATATCAGAACTAAATTCTTGACTTATTACTTTGGCGCCTCTGAGTGCAAATTTAGCCATAACCAAGCTCCTATCTGTTGGGCTCTTGATTGTTACTGATGGACTAAATCTATAGCTATCATCAACAAGTAAGCTAGCTAGGTTACCAGTTACCATATCAGTTACTTGAGCATCAACACTTAGATTTACTGTTAATGGGAAGTCAACTGGTTTTGCAAATGCGAATTTATTACCTAGTTTTTCAATTGGAGTACGACCTAAATCAAAGCTAAGATTATAGCTTTGAATATTCATAGTTGATGTATCTACTCCACCACCACCACTTATCATACTTTCAATATTTAAAGTAATATCTCCTGGGCGAAGAGCGCTAATTGCATTTCCACTGCCTATAGCAGTATTTTGAACTGTAAGTGGCAATGTATAGAAATTCCTTAGAGGTAAACCATCAGTAGGATTAATTGCAGGAACAAAATTTCCACTTAAACCTTGTTGGAAGGTCATATTCGATCCTTCAACACTTATTGATGCTGTTGGGAAATTACCAACTGAACCTTCGGTTGAATAAGATGAAATGAATGCATTACCAATTCCAATAACTCCGTTATTTCCAGATGATAGATTTGAAAAACCTACTGCATCATTACCTTCTGATGCTGTACGGATAAAATAATTTCTTTCGTCTTGGGTAGCATTGAGGAATCCAGAAATAGCAGAAATATTAGAGTCTGAGCTACCAGAAACTACTGTAAATCCTAAATCAACTTCATTTGAAAGATTTGCTAAGATATAGCTAAAGTCTAATGAAACAGTTGGACTAGTCAAAATTACGCGATCAATTGCAGCAAGTTGTCCAAATTGATTAACATCTGTGCGAGCAACATTAAAACTGTAATTAGCAGTTTGAACTCTTTGTAGCTGGTTTACTAGGTTATTTGTATTTTGTAAGTCGTTTGAACTTCCACCAATTCCAGGTGTGAATGTTCCAAAATGAAATCCAGTTGCTGGTGAGGGTCCAGCATAAACAGCTTCTGATTGATAAATTATTCTATTTCTAGGCATATTAGTATTTCTCCATTTATAGTTATTACACCGTTTTTTTTATTTATTTTCTATTTTTTTATTGTCTTGGGTATCTATTTTGACTTAAATCAAAGTCTATAAATGCAGTAAAAAGGTTAGGATTTAATCTATTATAACTATTAGTTAATCTGCTATCTATTTTAGAAACATTTACATTATCTATATAAAGATAATCATAGTCTGCTTGTTTATTAGCTGTGGATTCTAAGTAATTAAAGCATTCTCCTGTGCAACTACCTAATGAATTAAATGGCATATCATACTCATATAATAATGGCACAAGCGTTTTGCTTGTGTCTCTGAATATGCTAGTTAATGCGTCTAATTTAAATACATTGTCAGATAATACTATAGCTCTTACTCTAATATTTGTTTTATCTAATCCTCCAAATGCTAATGGCTCATTTTCGCCACCTTGATATTTTAAGTAAACAACAGGGTAAGTTTCAGCGTCTGAAGCTAATCCTGTTGGATTTTGTGAAACTCTAGGATTTATTTGAAATTGAGTTTCAAATAAAAGATCCTCTTCTGTTTGACTAGTTAGATAAATATTAAAATCTTTGACTGCATAATTTCCGCTTATAGAAGATGGTGCTCCAGCGACTGGTTGACTAAAATATAGCTGTCCTTGAGAAGCATTTATTCCACTTAAATAATTTTGACCAACTTTCGTAAATGAACCATTTATATAGACTCCACTAATTATATTAGCGCCACTTATAGATTCGTCAATTACCATCTGCTTAAATGGTGCACCATATGTATAGTAGCCGTAATATGAGGTATCTATAGGCCAGAAATTACTAGAATGATTTATGAAAGCTTCTCCTTTTGTTAATAGTTTATTATCAAACCAAAAAATCATGCTACTCATTACTATGTTATTAAATTGAATTTTCATTTTAATTAAAACTTTCTATAAAATTTTTATACAAACTACTAAAATATTTTGTTGGTCTATAATTTGCTCTACGCACTCTATTCTTGGATTGGATTGCTTTACCAGATCTACTGCTAGGAAAAATTAAACCATAAAAATAATAACTAAAACCAGATATTCCTTTTTCTAGTCCACTTAGCCAACTACTTCCGACTTCAAATGGCATTCTAGTAGTATTTTTTAATTCATCCATAGAAGGAGAGTATACCTCAAACCTAAAAATTCCATCTTTTGCATCTTTTTCTTTTATTCTAGTATTTTTTTGTATAACATCAATTAGATCTTCTATTGGTTTATCAGAATCATTGAACCCAATAAAACTGAACAAATTTCCTTCTCCGTCTAGTGTCCTAGAAATATTTTCTGAGCTTGGACCTCTAGATATTTCTTCTGATATTGGATGATTTTGTATTTTTTCAATATATTGTTTTTTCTTTTCGTTCAATAAATCATTAGCAATAACTGCTGCTTGTTTCTTTAAAGACTCTGATTGAGCTTTTGAAATTTCGTTTCTGAGTATAGACTTGTTTATTCTAACTGCCATTATTTTGTTTCCTCAAGATAATATTGATAATAAGTGTTGTTTAAATATTTTCTAACTCCACCACTAGTTATTTTATTAAAAGTTTTACCATCAAATTGAATATTTAAAGTTGTGCCATTTTCTATATAATTTCTAGCAGGTTCCTTTACCACAACAGTTACAATTCCTTTAGCTATAGTTAATCTTACATCAGTTAAAATATCTTCACTTTGTTTTTTGTTATAAGATATTCTACCTTTAAAAGTGGCATTTACAGGAATATAGGTATAAGTTGCAGGATTAGACTGATTATCATATCCGAATAACGGTGCTGTGGCTGGAGATAATATTTGTGTTAATGGTTGTTTGTTAACTACAAAATCTCTAGAAAAATATTCAAAGAATTTATCAAATTCTGCCGAAAACTTTTCTGCCACCTTTGGATTTATAAAACTCATGTTTATCCAGCGTTATATATTGTTCTTATATTATATAATGCGTCCTTTTCAGAATCATAGCTTCCTGGTATTGTATCGTCTCCAGCGACTTGAACTGGTCTACTTGCGTTTAACACATATTTCGTTGAAAGATCTTTTAATTCTTTATACTCTTGTTGCCTAATCTGATAAAAACCTTTTAAAATCTCATTTGTATTTAATTTTTGCACGCTACCAAAATCATCTTTTATAGAGGTATAATCGCTAAGAGCAAGGCTTCCTGCGCTTTTTATTTTAATATCGAAAAAATAAATAGAATACATTTTTTTGAATATATATTTTTCTATATCAGATAAATTAGGGCTTATCTCTAGAGTAGAGCTATTTATTTCATAAGAATTATTAAGCATATTACCTAGTCCACCAATGTTTCTTCTAACCCATGCCGCTATAGCTGCTATGCTAAAATCATCTGGTTCGCCCATTTCCTCATATATCTCTTGAGCAATAGAAGTTACGGTATTTATCATCATACCCTAAATTACACTTTAAATTTAAGGTATTTTAAATGAAAGTTGATAGTATTTGATCTGCATCAAAAGCTTGTGTTATATCATAATTGCATTGATGAGATAGGCCAGCGAATTCTTTTTCCATTACTATTCCGTCTATATTATGAGTGAATATTTTAGCTTGATCTTTAGCAAGTATATTTTTGTGTATATTGTATCCTAATTTATTTGGATGGGTGCCAATCCAACAAACTGTAGAAGGCAACATAAGGGCTGCAGAAGCATGTTGAGCAAAAGAGTCAATAAGTAGCCTTTGTTGGCTTAATCCTATAAGACAGAAAATATCTCTCCAATTACCATTTATTTTTTCTGTATGTTCAAACGCTATCTGGTCATTTCGAGCTATATGAAATATATGATATCTATCTTTTAATTTATGTATCATATTTTTTACCACAAATTCTGGCAAATCTCTTGCCCAATTATAACTATTGCCTTCTCCTCCTCCATTCGTTTGTAAAACTAAAATAGGTTTTTGTCTTTGAAATTTCCTTAAACCTTCATTTACTTCTACATGATTCAAAAATAACTTTGGGTTCTCTCCGTAGTATTTTAGTCCAAACATATTGCACCATGATTCAATTAGATGTTTGTTTTCTGCAACATATTCGTTGCTTTGATATACTTCATTACCCAAAAAAATAGTATCTTTGTCTTTTATAAAATCTTCATAAAAATATTGAGTTGTATTTGAACGGTATACTCGATACACAAATGGATTATTTAAAAAAACTTCTGGATAAGGGCATATTACTATTAATTTTCTATCTGGATAATTTTTGGTTATATTTTCTGCTACAGCTGTGGCTGCAATATGCTTGCCTATGCCTCCTTGAAGAAAAAATACCACGCTTTTCATTTAAGTATATTATAGTATCAGAAGTACTTTATATCTAAAGTATAATTTTACCCTCTCCAAAATTCAAGATTAGAATATTGGTTTGCCACATCTCCAAGAATTTGATGAGCTTTTAATGGCACTGGTTGAACAATTGATCTTATTGAATGAAGATCTTTTATCCTATGGATGTTATCGTCGTCTTCTTTTGTGTATTGGAGTACGTTATTAAAATCATGATTATAATATTCTAAATTAAGAAAATTATAAATATTTCTTAAAGTTTTTTCTGGATTATTTGTGAGATCATCAAATTCCATAAAGAATAATCTATCTTTGTGTCCTCTTTCTACTGCATCTTTGAGTCTATTAAATGCGTCTCCAAGGGGCTGTCCTGCTTCTACCCAAAGCTCTGCTCTACCCTTTATCGTGAGAGATTTATTGTAATTACTTTGTTCTATATTCCATTGACTTTGCCCTGTGGTTTTTCTCCAAAGCATTTCGAAAGAAGCAAGAATTTCATTGATATTTCTTACTGTGCAAATTAATTTTACTTTTTTATCTAGTGCAAATTCAAGAGTTTCTATCATAGATAACCAACCGCGCCCTTTATCAAATATTGTTTTTTTATCTGTGAGATGATAAGAATTTAATGCACCTTTAAGCACATTTTTTAATTGATCCCTATTTATTCCTTCTGCTTGATGTTCTGTTATACGATCCCATTGATTTCGTATTGAAAATAGTATTTCAATACAGCCGCTTGTAGCTTTACTTACAAAAAAGTTTGGATTTTGAGCTAATATATTACAAAGTAAAGTAGAACCTGATCTTGGTAGGCCAGATATAAAAAATATTTCTTTAGAATACATCTATTTTATTATATTAAAAAGTATTTATATTGTCAAATTAAAAACCATTAGTAATAGGATTATAATAATAATACCCTAAACCATTTGTTGTTTTTGGTATTGTTGCTGTTGAGAAATTAACTGTCATAACATCTCCACCGCCATTTTCTCCAAACTGTAATCTAATTGGATAATAAGTTCCAGCAACTAAACTTACTGGAGATGATGTAGCTTCTATTGGTCCATGAGGTCCACCATTATTTACTGTAGCATTTGCAGTTGTGAAACCAGCTGTAGCGTTATTTCCAATCCAAAGATAACTTGCATCATCTGAGCTTGTATAAAAAGTATAATTTTCAGTTGAGCTTGCTTTAAAGTATCCAAGCCATTGCCAACTATAAAGATCTGCGCTACTAGTAAAACCGTTAATTTCAGTTAATTGATTAACGTTTCCATGAAGAGTTGCTGTAGCAAACCAATTTACATCATCATTAAAATATCCAACATATCTTTTACCATACAATCCATTTGTGTAATTAATACTTCTAGCACTAGAAACTATTCCATGATGCGAAGCTGTTAAAATCATGAAGTCGTATTTCCATACATTATATAGCCATTACTGCCAGTGTGTAGTAGTGAAATTGTGGCAAATTGTCCTGCTGTTTTATATTGATTATTGTAGCTACTTATTAATACTCCTATTCCAGATCCAGTTATTTGAATTTGTCCTGCGCCAATTTGAATTATAGAAGCATTAAATCCTGTAGCATTACCACTAATTATTGTGCCAGTAATTGTTGATGATGAATTGGCTAATATCATATCTGAATTAAAAGTATTAGAAATAGTAAAATTATTATTAACATTAACCATCTCTGGAACAGCCCCAAAAACTTTTTTATTTGAAAAATATACGCCACTAGCAAAATCTAACGTTAAGGAATGGGCGCTAAATGAATTATGAGCTCGATTTTCACCATCGCCAAGTACTGCTGCTCCAGAGTGGCCTAATTGAACTACAGAACATCTGCCTCCTGGTATATAACCAAAATTAGATAAAACACAATTTTTTTCACCTCCACCAATAGTTGAAGAAAGTGAACCACAACATATTCGATTATAACATCCTCCGCCAACCGTAGAGAAATTTGAAAGACAAAACGCAAGATTACAACATCCTCCACCAATAGTTGAAAAACATGAACAGCAAGCACAATTACGAAGTCCTCCACCAATAGTTGAAGAAAATGAACAGCAAAGTGTATTATTACCTCCTCCGCCAACAACCCCTAAACAGGAGTCAGTTGTGCAATTATAGCATCCTCCACCAATAGTCGAAAAACATGCACAATTACAATTTTTTGTTCCTCCACCAACATTTCCATAATTGCAAATTGCACGATTACAACATCCTCCACCAATATTTGAAAAAGGTCCAGCTGCACAATTGCAACATCCTCCACCAATTGCTGAAAAATTTCCATTTGCATTATTACAACATCCTCCCCCAACAGTAGCTGTGCAGCACGCAATATTGGTAGATCCTCCACCAACTGTTGCTGCTGCTCCACAAGCAATATTACAAAATCCTCCGCCAACAGTACCACAAACGCATGTTGATCTATTACAAAATCCTCCACCAATAGTTGAACTAGTTGAATTAGAACATATGCAATTACAACATCCTCCACCAATATTTGAAAGAGAAGAAAATATTCGATTATAACATCCTCCAGCAATAGTTGAACCATTTCCAGAAACAGTACAATTGCAACTTCCTCCACCAATAATTGATAATGGTGATGAGATTAATATATTTTTAAATCCTCCAACTATTGTTGATGATTGAAAACTAGTGATGGAACCACAGATTCTATTATTATATCCTCCACCAATGATTGCAAGATTATCACCAGCAATATTACAACATCCTCCACCAACAAAAGACAAATTTCCACTTGCAAAATTGCAAGCTCCTCCACCAACTGTTGAACCACAGCAACATGCCCTATTACAAAATCCTCCACCAATTGTTGCAAGATTGGCACATGCAATATTACAACATCCTCCACCAACTGTTGCAAGATCGCAACATGCAGTATTTCTATATCCTCCAGCAACTGTTGCACCAAAACAACTTACAGTATTATAAGATCCTCCACCAACTGTTGTGGAACTGCAACATGCAACATTAGAGCGCCCTCCAGCAATTGTTGCACCACAGCCCTCTGCACGATTACCAGTTCCTCCAACAACTGTTGTACCCAAGCAAGCTGCTCTATTACAAAATCCTCCAGCAATTGTTGCACTAATGCCACATACAGTATTACAACATCCTCCACCAATTGTTGCATTTTCGCAACATGAACAATTACAAAATCCTCCACCAGCTGTTGCATGATTGCCATATGCAGTATTACGACATCCTCCACCAACTGTTGTACCCAAGCAAGTTGCTCTATTATAAAGTCCTCCACCAACTGTTGCAAGATTGGCACATGCCCTATTACAAAATCCTCCAGCAACTGTTGCGCACCTGCAACATGCAGTATTACAATTTCCTCCACCAATGGTTGCATCAACACCACATGCACAATGACGACATCCTCCACCAATTGTTGCTCCAGAGGCACTCACAAAATTACAACATCCTCCAGCAATTGTTGCACTAATGCCAAATGCACAATTATAGCATCCTCCACCAACTGTTGCATGATTGCCACATGCAGTATTACAACATCCTCCACCAATTGTTGCATTTTCGCAACATGCCCTATTTTGACTTCCTCCGCCAACTGTTGCATGATTGCCACATGCACAATTACAATTTCCTCCACCAATAGTTGAATTATTAAAACATGCAGTATTAAGACCTCCTCCACCAATAAAACTATAATTTCCACATGCATTATTACTGCATCCTCCAGCAACTGTTGCTGCTGCTCCACAAGCAATATTACGCTCTCCTCCACCAATTGTTGCAAGATTGGCACATGCACTATTTAGACTTCCTCCACCAACTGTTGCATTATCGCAAAGTGCAATATTACAACATCCTCCACCAATAGTTGAAGAAAATCCAACTGCACAATTACGAGTTCCTCCACCAATTGTTGAAAAACAATTAAATGTAGCGTTACAAGATCCTCCATCAATATTTGAAAAAATTCCAGATACAATATTGCAACATCCTCCACCAACAGTTGAGAAATTTGCATTTACCCTATTACAATTTCCTCCTGCAATAAAAGCATAGTTTCCACTTACATAATTTCCACTTCCTGCAGAGATTCCTATCCAATTTCCAGAAGCAAAATTATTATCTCCGAAAAAACCAGTCTTTGCACTCAAACGATCAAGAAAAGTTTTATTACCAGATATAAGTTGATTACCAGTATTATAGACCAAATTGTTAGCTAAAATATTTCCAACTACTTGTAATTTTTCAGAAGGACTATCTGTACCTATGCCAACTTTACTATTAATATAAGCATTATTTGCTAAAATGTCTCCAGTAACTCTTAAATTCGTTCCACTTATAAATATTGGAGAATTAATAAAGTTAATATTAGTGCTATCAAATGTCATATCTCCAACGCCACTAAGATTTAATGCTGTATCTATAACATTAATTTGTTGGCCAGAGAAAGTTGTAATACCTGTAAATTTTTTATTACCACCTATGTCTTGATTGCCAGTATTAAAAACTAAATTAGGTGCAATAGCTTCATGAGAAAATCTTCCGCTATTAGCTATTAATGTTTTAGCTTTAAAAATCTGTGCCATTTTCTTTTTATTCCTTTTGTTGGTTTTTAGGCCAAACTGTCGCTTTTTATGGCGAACTAAAGAGTAAAAGAATTATTAATTCTATTATTCTAGTGAATATTACACTAGTTTAATTTTGTGTGGAAGCAAAAGTGTGAATGTATACAGGAGATTCTGCAATATTATCAGAAAGAACACCAGTATATCCATTTTGGTCAACAGATCTAACGCTAAGATTATACATAACTTCGCCTGGGACTTCTAATGTTGCTTGAACCTTTGGAGTGCCTACAAAAGGAACTGGATATATAATTGCATATGAGTCTAATCCAGGAGCTAATGTCCTTCTAAATACTTGGTTGCTAGATTTGGCAACAAATTGTGCATTTGCCCAACCACTGTAAGCTGTATTATACTCAGAAAGGGCTTTGCCAGTTTCAAATAAATTAGTTTTAGTAGCAAAAGTATCAATGTAAAATGTGCCACTTTGATTTAAACGAGCAGAGAGACTATCTGTTAGAGCTTGAAAATATCCACTGTTACCTACTATTTTAATTTCTCCAAGACCAGCGTTTACTTCTATTTTTATTCCATCTTGGCCAGTAATATAAAGGTCACCTTGTAAATTATTTAATTTGCTAACATCTGCATTTGCAGAATTAATTTGTGACATCAAATAGCCACTAATTCCAGTAAGTTCACTATAATAAGCTAAACCGCTATTTCCAAAACCAAGTCTAAGTTGGTTTCCGTCCTGAACTGGTGTTAAATTATATCCACTAAGACGAATATGTTTAAAAGCGCTAATCATAATTTTTGTTTCCTTTTATAGTATTACACATATTTTTATTTTTTAATCTGAATATTTAGGTAATATCCATTATTTAACAAAATGTCACTAAAATTTATATCAAAACCAGCGTTAGTTATTGATCCAACCGTAAAATAGTAAGCAATATTATCTATTGTATTTTGAAAAGTACAAACTACAGATTTTGGAACAGAAGATAGCGCTTGAGGAAATGCAATATAATAGTTGTCATATCCTGCTGGGGTTAGATTCGCTTTGTATCCAATTACGTTTTCTGTTTCAAAATAACCACTTAATATAATATTCTGAGAATTTATTTTAGTATCAAGGACTGAACCAGTTATATTTAAATTATTATTTGTTGCGCTTACAAGAGATTGAAAATATCCACTATTACCAGATATAAAAATTGTATTATAATTATTAGTAACTATATTGACACCATCTTGACCAGTTAAATAAATAAGTTGAGCATTTAAATTATTAATTTCACTTATGTTACCTTGTGCTCCTTGTGGCCCAACTAGTCCTTGTGCTCCTTGTGGCCCTTGTGGACCAGGAAGTATAACATGAGAATGATAATCTATTGATGGAGAGTCTGTAGTAGATTCTAATGGAGCTGGCAGATTTACAATAGCATTTACAGATGTTGATGGAGAGCTAACTTCAACATTTGTTCCATTTGAAACAATAACCTCAACATTAATTTCTTCCATAAATTAAAATGTTGTAACTTCTGGACTAACAATAAATTTACCCCTAAGTAATTTTATAGAATTACCAGTTGGTATTCCATAAGGAAATCTTTCTATATCATAAACAAATGAGCCTACTGGAATATATTGCATACTATAAGAAGGAACATTTATATTTATTAGTCCAGATGCGTAGTAAGAACCATTATTTCCAGTATAAATACTTGGATTAAGATTTAATAATACTCCAGAAATATAATTTCCATATGTATCTAAAGCTGGAGGAGATCCAAAATAAGCATATTTTACTGCACCCCTTACGTCATATCCACTTAAATTAATTGAAGTACTGTATTGATCTTTTACTGAAAGAGTTATTTGTAAGTTATCACCTTGAATTGCGTTTATATTATATGAAGTAGCCATATAATAAATTACACCAATTAAAAATAATTAAAAATTAATAATTTAAGGAACATTCATTCTAACGCCATTAACTCTAAATGTTCCGTATAGATCTATTCCACTAGGGCTTATTTTTATACCAACTCCGCTTATGCCTTGGGCAGATGTACCACTTATAAAATTAAATCCTACAAATATTGAATCTTTTGAACCTGTTATTCTATTATTATAACCAAAAACAAAAGATTTATTATTTAAAATAAATTCATTATCTCTCCCGATCAACAAAGATTCACTATTACCAGCTAATTTATTACTTATACCTAAAGCGACTGTATTATAATTATTAGTTCCTCTAATAAGATTTCCTGCGTAATAATTAGAATTTCCAGCAGAAAAATCTAGAAGATTTGTTAAATATGCATGATTATTAGATAATTCTGACTTAAGAGAGCCGTCTGAAGAATTTCCATCGCCAAATATAAAATTATTATTTGCACCAGATACAACATTGTTATTACCGAAAATGGTATTTTCGTCGCCTGAACTTAAAGTATTAATACTACCAAATACGGAGTTATTTGAACTTAAAATTGTATTTGAGTTGCCATATATTATATTATTTGAAGAATTTTTTAAGTTATTTGTTCCTCCAAATACATAGTTCATGTAACTGCCTGTGTTATAGTTTACTTTGCCTATTACAGTATCAGAATTAGCAGATTCAAAAATATTACTGTCTCCTATCGAATAAATATTGAAGCTTTTATTGATGTCGTTGCTAAAACCAATTACATAAGTATTTCCACCATATGTTTCAAAAAAGTTATTTGCATTTCCGTAGCAGGAGATTCCAGAACTTTGAGTAAATTGATTATAATTACCAAGTAAAGTTACTTCGCCTGCACCTTCAAATAAACTATTATTATCCCCAATAACAGCAACTTTATAATTCTCATATCCACTAAAAGTACTAGGTGAGACTCCTGGAGCAGATAAAAGTCCTTCTACATCATTTTTTGCGTATAAATAATTATTTTTTCCTAAAACAGTTGACTCAGAAAATCCAGATAATTGATTATAAGTTCCTATCACAGAAGAGTAAATACTCTGAGTTGCATAGTTATACGTGCCCAGCATATGCATTCTTTGCGTGCGATTAAAATCGTTAAAATGCCCAATAGCCATATTACCTACTCCAGAAAGAAGAAGGTTAGAGCTTCCTAATGCTATTTCTGGACCCCAGGCATATTTTCTTATAATACTTGGACTCCAAGTTAAATTATAACTTCCAATATTAATTGCTGGACCATCAACAGTTTGAGAATTTCCTACAATAATTGGATAAGTAATAATTCTATCAGTCTTAAATATTGGTATTCTCAAACCACTAAAAAAAGTTCTATCGCCAAGAACGGTTGAATTAAAATTACCAGTAGTAAATTGGAAGAAGATTCCAGTTAATTCTTGTTCTACAAAAGAATTAGTTGCCGAATCGTAAAATTGAGTATATAGTTCTTTATTGATCACTTATTTAATAATTACACTACAATTTAATATTTTTTATTTATTTATTTACCTTCAGATAGAATATTTTTAGTTTCTTTATTTAGCTCTGTTTTATTTTCTTCATTCTTTGGAAGCTTGTAAAGTGAATTGAATTTTTTAAATTCTGATGCTAATCTTTTAGTTAATGTTTCTCTATTGTCTACTGGAATTAAACCGATTTTCTTTGCGTGACTTTGTAGATCACTTTTATTCATGTCGTTTAAATAATTCAAGTAATCTTGTAGATTTAATGTTTTATACTTGCTAGATCCATTATCTCCCCAAATTTGGTCTAGTGTTTTGTGTTGAATATTTTCTAATTTTCCATGAGTTTGTGAAAGTTCTTCTAATTTTGTTGATTTCTTAGGCATAAATGTAAATAATCTCCTTAATATATTATAAATCTGACAAGCTGAATTTCTAATGTTTTATTCAAAAAAAAGACCCAGTAGGGATAAACCTACTGGGCCTTTAATTTTAATCTAATTTAACTTAGATCTTGATTCCAACTACTGTACGAGCATCGATACAAACGCGACCCTCTTCGAGAGAACCGTAGAAACCAGTTTTCTCGCTACGAGCTGCGAATTGATCGTCTGGAAGAACAGAGAATGTTGAACCAGTATCAGAGTTACGAGCGATTGGGCGGATAAAGCCTTCTCTGCTCAAGTCAACACCAATGGCGAGTTCATCGGCATTAGAATTGAAGTTGTAACTACCTTTGAATGCGTTGAATAGTGCATTGTATTTAGCATTTGCGCCTAATTCAACTAGTTCATGGATTGTTACTCCGTAAAGTTCTTGAGCTCCAGCATTGCGATAGATTTCTTCACGAGCTGAATCAGGAAGATTTGTTCCTGGATTTGCACTTGTGAATGGTTGGTAAGCGAATGCACGGACATCAGCTTTAACTTCTGGACTAACGAATATATCAGTTAGACCGTAAGCATCAGATGTGGTACCACCAGCATAAGATGTATTAAGTCTTTTTACTAGTGTCATTAGCTTATTAAGATCAGCTAGACCAAATGCTCCAGGTGTATCAGTACCAACGATATGACCGTTGGTAACCAATGCGCCAGATCCTGTTCCAGGAGTACGAGCTTCTGCGAGGGCTTTTAGAATTACTGCCCAAGCATTACGTTCTTGTTTTACGAGAACTTCATTGCTCATTCTCTCAACTGCTTTACTTACTACATCGATACGACCACGACGGGCATAACGTTTTAGGAAGCTAACTGCTGCGTCTAAAGAATAAGTAGAGATTTTTAGTTCACTAAAACCTTCTACTGCTGAAGAAGGAAGACCACCTGCTACATTTTGACTCCAAACTGTAACATAATCTTGTCCACCTTGATCATTCCAGAGATCAAGAGGAAGACTGGGACTATCATCTTGATCATAGGGTGCATCATTATAGATTGCACTGGCTGTACCAGCTTGCATTAGAACCTTACTTACGACTGGTCCAATGAAAGCTGCAAAAGCTTCGGAGGCTTCACGAGCTACGGTAATATCTCTACTACCCATAGCTTTTACAAGCTCAACTTGCTCTGGTGTATTTTTTAATTTGATTTTCATTTTTTATAATTCTCCTTAAATTAGAAGTTAAGTTTAACTAAAGCAATACCATTAATTGGCTTACTTAGTAAGTTACCAACTTGTTTAGCTCCTGCTGTACAGCTTAAGCTTCCAGCAGCAACATAAAGTGGTGCACCAACGTTAGCGGTTGCAGGGAAGTCAGAAGTACTTCCACTATAGACGAGAACGCCTCTAGTTAGAACTGGTACTGCTTGACCACTGACAACTACTCCCTTTTCGGCAGCTTTTCCAGGCTTGAAAATTAGTTTTTCACCATTTTCATCAAGCTCTTGGGTTGCCATTAGGGTAATTCCTATTGGTGCTGCATCTTGTGCAACTGCTGGGGCTACTTTTGCAGTTACAACGTAACGGTTAGAAACAACGTTACTTAGTCCTGCTATCCCAAGAGTTCCGCCCAAATCAACTGGGATTTGGCCTAAGAAACCTGTTCCACCACCAAGTGAGGTGTCTGATACTGGTTGGAAACCGTTTCCTGTTACTTTAACTACTGTGCCTGCTGTAGCAATAACGCCATTAGCGTCTTGGGCTGCATCAACGGCAAAGAAATTGATTACATCATGTTCGCTGTAATCTCTTAATGGTCTGAGTGTATATGCCATAAACTTTTTTCTCCTTGTTTATTATTTAATATCAAATCCTTCAAGACCGAAAGCTTTGCTATATTTTTCACGTAGCGAAACTTCAGCGGTTGTTGTAGAATTTGGAATCGAATTCTTCTCAACGTTAGAATTGTCGAGAACTTCATCTACAACTTCGGTTGCAGATTGTTCTGAAGATGTTGAAGCTTTAATTTCTTCTTTGACTTCGGAAGCTTTACTTTTTTTCATTTCTTCTTCTTTTGCTTTTTTGGCAGCTTTATTTTTCTCTTTCATGAGAATTGCCATTTTATTTTTATAAGCAGCAAAAGATTCATCGTTTAAATCTTTGATATCAGTTGCGAGAACTTGGCGATCTTCATCAGAAAGATCAAATTCTTCGTCAAAGCCAGCCATTCTTAGATTAAAGGCTTCTTCTTGAGCTTTAGCAACTTTTTCTTCTTCAAGTTTAGCAAGAGAAGCTTTTAGTTTTTCTAGCTCTTCTTTTACTTTTTCACTTTCGGTAGATAGTGCATCGTATTTTTCTTGAGTAGCTTTAATAGCGTTATCTTTTTCATTCTTTTCAGCTGTGAAAGCTTCTGAGGCTTTTTTAAGTTCCTCTTGAATAAAATCGGAAATGCTAGAAGCAGTTACTTGCTTCAAAAGCTCATCTGTTATTTGATTAATATTTTCTATTTTCATAATTATTCTATTTATAACTCCTTCTTCAATTACAGCGTTTTCTTCATCTTGTGAAATATTATTTTCACAATTAATATCAGAGGAATCTGACATTTGGTCATTTTCCTCTGGTTTAGAATTTTCAACTTCTAAAGCTTGTTCATCTTTAACAGCTACTCCTTGTACATCAGCAGCTGGATTAGCTGTTAATCCTATGCCTAGTGGAATAACACTTCCTAAGACTTGGCGATAAATAGATGTATTTTTATCTATTTTACCAGAACCACCAAAAGCTTTTAAATTTTTCTTTAACTTATCTTTTTGTTTTTCGTCAGATATGAATTTGGCATCTTCTAGATTTTTATTATTATCATTCAGAAGAACTAAATCATATTAATTAAATCCAAGTTCCAAACTAGCACTAACATTCATATAGTTTTCTATAGATG
>Ga0181357_1000412_pt1 | contig 15917 bp, 19 predicted proteins | sample Fa13VDMM110DN_FD_130094 | JGI IMG/M metagenome (GOLD analysis project Ga0181357, IMG submission 130094) | Freshwater viral communities from Lake Michigan, USA - Fa13.VD.MM110.D.N | ecosystem: Environmental > Aquatic > Freshwater > Lake | place: USA: Michigan | collected 2013-09-24 | reverse complement strand
CTCCGTCGCAATGGGCGGCCACGGTGACGCTGCCCGATGGCGACAAAAAGGGGCAGACTTACGACCCGCAGAGCCACCCGGCGCAGGCGTGCATCTTCGCTGCCGCCGATGCTGGGGCCAGCCATTTCACGATCGTCAAGCCAGTGCAGGACGGCGGTTCGTTGGTCGCGTTTTTGTTGATGCTGCACAGGGTTTGCGAGCTTGGCCAGACTGCGATCATGGCCTATCCGACGTTGACCGCGGCGCGGGACGCCTGGGTGAAAAAACTTGCTCCGATCCTGACGGCAATCGACAAGATGCCGACCAGCGGAGGCGGGAGCGGAGGCGGCGCAGCGTCCGTTCTGCAATTGCCAGGCGGCGGCTCGGTCATTCTACGGGCATCAGGCGGACGGCACGAATCAGGCCAGGCATCAGCGACCGGGGATGTTCTGATTCCTGACGAGTGCGACGACTGGCCAGATATTCGCCGGCTGAAATTGATCGAGCAGCGCATAACAAAATCACAAGACCCTCTGGTAGTTTTTATCTCGACGGTAAAGCGGGACGGCGAAGGCAAAGACGCCAGCCACATCCTGCGAATCCACGACGAAGGAACCCGGACGCGGTTGGAATATCCCTGCCCGTACTGCCAGAAATTTCAAACGCTGGAATGGGAGCGGGTCAACCTGGAATCAGCACAGATCGCATGCGAAGGCTGCGGAGTACTGCTCACTGAACGCGAACGACTTGCGATGCTCCCGCTGTGGCGCCGGAAAGATCAGGCAAAATCCGAGCAATTTAGCATCATGTGGACTTCGCTCGACAGTCCTTTCCCGATCGTGATCAGCGGCAAGAAGCGTCCGATTCTCCAAGGATTGTGCGACGAATGGAAATACGCGGAACGACAGGCAGAGCTTGGCGACCATAGTTTCGCCCGGCAGTTCTATCGCGATCGACTTTGCCGACCATATCGCAAGGATCTGAACAGGGACGAAGACGGGCAGACGATCATTCCGACGCGCAACCGCCTGGCTGCGCTGTCCACCGCTAGTGAAATCATCCTATCCGTGGACCGCCGGGAGGAGGATGGCGACTCCATCCACCTGGCCGAGCTGCCGACCTGGATCGAACATCAGGCCATCGCGGTTGACGTGCAACAGGGTGGAGATCGCGCGCCGGGCCGGCTGTATTTCTTGTTGATCGGCCGAGGCCAAGGGCGCGGCGCTATCACTGGGTACGGATCGATCGTTTCCGCTCCGAAGGGTCGGCACCCATCAACCGAGGAACTGCACCGCTCGCTCGACAAACTGGACGGACTGCTTGCAGATTGGGCGCCAGGGCCGCCGATCGTCCGCCGCGGGATCGACGTTGGCGACCGCATGGACGAATTGGTGAAATGGATTAGGGCGCATCCAAAGTGGTGGGCGCTTAAAGGCGGCGCCAACTTGCGGCAAGCGAACACCGGAGACCATCCAGGCTGGATCGCCCGCCGCGAGCAGGACGCCGGCTGGATGCTGCACCTGGTGGAGACCGCTCACGCAACTTCCGCTGTTCACGGAGAATTGCTGGGCAAGTCCCTGCTGCTCCCGCGCGGACTCGAACGGGAATCTGCGCTGATCCGGCACTTGTGCGGAACTGTCGAGTACGTTCCCGGCAAATGGTCCACCAAGGCGCAAGACAGGGTGCATCATCCAGAGTGGCAGATGAGACATGACTACCTTGATTGTGGGGCCTATTGCCGGGCGCTGATCTACGATTGGGAGCACCGGGCGAAACTTCCGCCACGTAAATATGGTTTTATTGGATCAATTAACTAACAAGACGCACAATGAAAATACACATAACCAAGCAAGGCCCAACCCTCCGAGAGATTCTCCTGGAAAGCTTCCGGGATACGGCTTCACTTTGCACTATCCCATCTGTCGAGGTGACCTGCGATCCAGGGATGGAGCACGAACGCGACGAAATTGAAAGCGGCTTGGCGTCCATGCTCCTGGCCATCGGGAACAGCAGCGGAGACAACGTCCACGGGATGATGAACGCACTGCAAAATCATCACGCATGCGACCCGAAGCAGGACTCTCTGATAGGCGCCGCCAAGGGAGCTGAGGTCATCTGCCTGGCTTCCGGACCGTCAGCAAGCGAGCGGTTTGAATGGGTCAGAAACCGTCAGTTTCACGGCGCCATCGTGGTTTGTGCTGATTCGATCTTCCGAGGAGCTGTGGCCGCTGGCATAGATCCGGATTTCGTATGCGTTTTGGAACGTGACGAACGGATGGCGGAGATGGTTCCGCCATATCTTTGCCCAGATGCCATCTTGGTTTGCCCGCCGGTCGTTCATCCGTTGGTGGCCGAGGGCTGGGGCGGCCGTCGCGTGTGGGTCTGGCAGGCATCATCTTTCCTGTACGACCTGATCGGGCCGAGCGTCCCCAGGGTCGGGACCGGGCGAAGCGCGGGGACGCTGGCGGTTCTGGTTTCGATGCTGCTGGATCCTGCGCGGATTGTTCTCGTAGGCCACGACCTGTGCGAAATCGACGGAGAAAGCCACGCGAATAGGTCCGAAACGCTGAGCAAGGAACTGCACCAGGTGGACCTTGCTAATCCTGGGAATACCTACCACCGCCGGCGCTGGATGACCTGCAACGACGGCGAATGGCGTCCATCAACCCTCTTCTGGGAAGGATGCCGTCGGGATATTGAATCGATGTTGGCAAGCCGACCTTGCCCGGTGCATCAAACGTCGATGAAAGGAGCGGAAATAGCAGGAGCCGTGGTAATTCCACCGCCTGAAACTCCGTGCACGACCGTTTTGCGGCTTCGGCCGACCACGCCGAGCCGGTATTCGCACTATCTGAGGGGCGAAATAGAAGAAGATTTGCGCTGGCATTTGGACGATTTGAAGGGCAAAAAGGAACCGGCCATGCCAAGCCAGGCCGACATCGACGAATTGATCCCAGGGCCGGCCGCGTCCATGGCTGTCCTGCACGTGGTATGCCTGGACCTGCTGGCATGTTCGCTCCGAACGCACCTCGATGCCGCCTCTGGCCTGGGAAAAGTAGAGACCTGCCGCCGGGCATGGCGACTGCTTCATCGGCGCATGTGTTCATCCCTGCAATACGCCATCAACTGCCTGGGAAAAAAATGAAAACCATTCGACAAGCGGCGGAGATCATCGACCTGGACATGGCGCTAGTCGCCGCCGACCTGGCCCTATCCAATTCCGGCGCCGCTCCGGGCGATTATTCCAATCCGATCGCGCAAGCGGAACTTTCCGACCTATCCCCCCCACAGCGTGTCGAGCTCGGCACGAGAATCCTCAAGAGGTACAACCATGGCCAGCAACAAACCGCTGCCGACGACCGAAGCAGTGATCGACCCGACGGTTCGGTCAGTCCCGCCACTCCAATGCCGATGGGCAAATCCTGACGGAACCGCCGCCGGCTGCGGGCGCGGGATGCAACCGCTGATTATTCGGTGGAAGGGAGACAAAGCATTCTGTCGCTGCAAGCTGTGCGGGGAAAATTTCGTTTATTTCCCAGCCCAAGACGGGCGCCAGGCGGCAGTGCGTGGCATGAGCGCGCAATGACTGCACGGTGCGCCAGCCACACCCTACCGAAGAGATGCGGCCGCGGCACCATCGCCAGCCATCATGGCCCGCACAACCGCGCTGATCGATGGCGAAATCGCAGTATTGGAGGCGCGAGTGCTGGAAAGCACGGCCGGATCGGTCGGAGCTGACGGCGTGAGCGTTTCCACCGATATGGCTGGCGTTCGAGCTCGACTTGATCAGCTCTACCGGCAGCGTGCACGCATCACGGGCGACTCGCCGATGTTTGTCCGTGGCGTGGTCGAAGGACTCTAATGGGCTTTATATCTCGCACCCTGGTCCGCCTGGCTTATGCCGTAGGCGGAGCCCGCGCCGCTGGCTGGACTCAGTCCTGGGTCGGTTCCGGGAAGGCCGGCTACGACGCCAACAACCCGACCCGGCGCATCTTGTCCAATCGGCCTGGCAACCGGACGGCGGCAGAGTTATCGCTTTCAGAGTTGCCGGCCCTGCGCGCCTATGCGCGGCAGCTTGAGCGAAACAACCCGACCGCCCGCGCCGCATGCGACGCCACGACAGCGCTTGTGGTTGGTTCAGGAATCTCGCTGGAGCCAGACCAGCCTGAGTGGTCCGAAAAACAGGCCGAAAAAGTACGCAAAGAATGGCTGGAAATCTGCGACCATGCGGCGGTTGACGGCCGGTCAATCTACGAACTACAGGCCCAGGGCTGGCGCGATGTATTCACGGCCGGGGAATTGGTCTGGCGCCTGGTGTATGATGCAAAGCGGATAGCCAAAGGTGAAATCGGGCTTTGCCTGCTGCCTCTGGAATCCGAATGGCTTGACAACTTTTCCGGCGCAATCATGCAGGTCATGCCTGATCGATCTGTCCGCGTTGGCCCGATCACTCTGGATGTCCTTGCCAGGCCGATCAGCTACGATCTGCGGAACCCAGAAAACGTCGGGACCTTTGCGGCGGAAACCGTTCCGGCGCAGCAGATCATTCACGTATTTGAGAAGCGCCGCAGCATGCAAACGCGCGGCGAGTCGTGGCTTGCTCCGGTGATTGAAACGCTCAACCAAGAGCGGGACCTGGTAGTCACGGAATTGCAGTCTGCCAAATCCGGCGCATCAATCGGGCTCGCCGTGACCAGCGAATATCATGCTGCCCTTGATACCACGACAAACGGGACATCCGAAGATCCGGCGCAATCGCTCCGCATCGGCGGTGTGGCCAGGCTTGATCCAGGCGACAAGCTGGAATCGTTTCAAAACACCAGGCCGAGCCAGCAGATTATGCCGTTCCGCGCTGGCCTGCGTGGCGACACAGCAGCGGCGACGAGGGTGCCTCAGCGGTTCCTTGATCGTGATATATCTCGGGTCGGAAGTTATTCCGCGATGCGCGGAGACAACCAAGACGAGGAGCGATTGATCGGCCCATGTCGCGACTGGTACGGGCATGGAACCATCGGCCGCTTCTACTGCGAAGTACTGCCATTTATCTGCGCAAAGGTCGGCGTACCACTGCCAAAACGGATCAAGTACAAGCTGCTGCCCGATGGTCAGCCTTACGTTGATCCGGAAAAAGACATTGCGGCATCCAATGCCGCCATAAATAGCGACCTGTCAACCAAGGAAGCCGAGGTAGGGAAGCGCGGTGGCGACTGGCGGGCAATCGCAAAACAGCGCGAGTCCGAGAGATTGCGGGAAGCGCTTTCGTCAGTGGCGCACATCGCAGCCATCCAGAATGCATGCGATGAATCTGGCGTTCCTGGTCTGACCTGGTCGCACATCCTAACCCTCGGCGGCGCGGCTACAGCTCCCGGTGCCTATCTCGGCGCAAGCGTTCAGGCACCGGCCGCAACCGTCGTTGCCGGCGATGTTGAGCCGACTGAAAAACCCGAGGAAAAATCAAATGAGGAATTGCGGCATCAGGCGTTCGTTGACGGCCTTCGCTTCGCTGGGCCGCAGCCGGCCGGGACTCCCGTGCAGGTGATCAACGAACACAAGATGACCATGGACGCAGCCAGCGCAGCCGCCATGGGCGCCGAGATGGGCAAGGCGTTCGCCCTGGTTCCGGCAGCAACGATCACCGTTGCGGCAGCTCCGGCTCAGGTCGCAGTCAACGTGCAATCGGCGGTTCCTGATATTCAAGTTTCTGCCGCAGCGCCGATCATCTCTGTCGCTGCCGCTGCTCCAACAATCCAGGTCGCTCCGTCCACCGCGACGGTTCAAGTCGAAAACGTGGTGCAGATGCCGGCCCGGACCGTGCGTGCGACACCGCAGCGTGATGGCTCAACCCTGATCGTTCCGCAATGAAACGCTGCCCCATAGACGATCAGCTGCCGCCGTCCCTGGTCGCTGACCAATGAGGATTTCGATCTCGAAGGCATAGCAGATGCTGGCCTGGAGATACGGAAGCCCGCCCAGCGATCAAATCACGACCACGGTCTGGAAACGTGGTTCGCCGGTTTGGTTGTCGGATGATTCGTCTGGCTCCGACACCACGGTCATCGCCCAAGACGCTGCCCTGGCCTGGACATCCGACTCCGTCACGCTCGCCCAGGACCACGTCGTCGGCGCGCAGGATGCGACATTCGCCATGGCGTCCGATGCGGTTGCCATATCTCTGGATGATGTGCTCGGCGTCCAGGACGTGACGATCGGCGGCACGGCCTACACCCCGGCCCAGGTGGCGGTTGCGGTCTGGGCCTACGTCCTTCCGGCATCGCCTCTGACACCGTCGAGCCCGTACGCGATCGAGGACTACGCAGCCGCCGTCTGGGAAACCGTGACGCCGTGACCACGGGCGCACGCCTGGCCGAACTATCCGGCCTGTCCGGGGTATCGGCGCTCGACCACCTGAAGGCGCTGGCGTCCGGGGCGACCACCGGCGCGCGCCTGATTGCCAGGTCGGGGCTGCCAACGGGATCCGCAATGGACCACCTGGTCACGGGCACCCCAGCGTTAGGCGGAGGCTCGATTATGTTCGTTCCCCTGCAATATGAGGACCGTCAAAAGATCGACCTGAGCGCCTATCTTTGCGCGGTTTCCGCCGGGGTGTGCTAGCCACACTCTAGACGCCCGAATTGCCGCGGTATTTTTGCGGACCATGGACCCGGTGCTGATCCGATCGTTTACGCTGGAGCGCTCCGCCGAAGTTGGCGCGGATCCCAGCGTCGTTCCGGCAACCCTGTCCACCGATGCCCCGACCGCGGTTATGATTGGCGACGAACTGGTCGATGAGATCCTGGAGCATTCCGCAACGTCCGTTGATCTGTCGCGGTTCCCGCTGCCGCTGGTCGAGGACCACGCAGGCAACCGGACTTCAATCGCCGTCGCTGAAAATCCGGTCATCGAAAACGGCAAGCTTCGCGCATCCATTCGTTTCGGCGCTCAGGCCCGCGCACGCGAAGTGCTTGCCGATGTTCGCTCCGGAATCGTTCGCTCGCTGTCAATCGGATACCGTCGCTCAGCAATCGCTGAGGGCAACGGCGCCATCCGCGTCACTCGCTGGGTTCCCCTCCACGTTTCTCCGGTCGGCGCACCTGCCGATACCGGCGCCGGTTTCTTCCGCAGCGCTACACCTCCTCCCGCCAAGGTAAATCAAATGACCCCCGAACAAATCGCCGCCGCCGCTGCGGAAAAGCTCGCCAACGAAAAGGCCCAGGCCGAAGCGATTCGCGCCGCGACCGAGGCCGCCACCCGCGCCGCGACCGAGGCCGCCAAGGAGATCGCCGCAACCGCTGAGTCCCTCGGACTCCGGTCTGCCGATTTCCTGGGCAAGCCGCCCGCTGAGGCACAGAAGGCGATGCTCGCTGCATTGCAGGCCGAGCGCGCCGCCAAGACCAAGGAGCCGGTTTCTCCGGCCGTGACGTCCATCTCGGTCGATCAGACCGAGAAGTTCCGGGACGCCGCGGTGGAGGCTTACGCCGGCCGCCTGTCCTTCAAGTGCGATAACCTGCAAGGCAACCCCTTTGCCGGCCGCTCGCTCTCCGGCATCGCCCGCGAGTACGCCCATCGCCAGGGCGTGCGCAATGTGCATGCCTGGGAAAAGAAGGACGTCGCCTCGTACGTGCTGGGGAAAGGCGAAGGACATCGCGATGCCGGCAATATCGTCAACGCCAGCTTCCCCAACTTCGTTCTGGCCGCGATCGTAACCAAGCTGATCGCGCGCGGTTTTGAACAGGACCCGCAAAACCTGGTCTATCCGCTCATCACTGAGCGGCTGATCGTTCCCGATTTCAAGCAGTTCACCATCGGCGCCATGGGCACCGGGAACCTGCAAAAGACCGCGGAAAATGTTCCGTTCAACGAACTCGCAAAGTCTGAAGGATCGTACAACAGCACCGCTAAAATGTGGGGCGGCACGTTGAGCCTGAGCTTCCAGGCGATGGTGAATGACGACACCATGAACTTCGACCGATCACTGCGAAACAGCGGTGAGATCGCACAGAAGACGATCGAACGCCGCGTGATCCAGAAGTTGCTGATGGGCACCAGCACCAGCGAGTCAACCTCGACCTGGACCAGCAACACCACCAGCGGGTGCACCCCGGTATTCACGACCGCCGACACCCTGGCCGCAGCCCGCGCCAACATTGGCAAGGGACCAGCTGCGCTGATGGCCAAGCTCGGGTTGGACAGCAACCCGACCAACAACATGACCGAGTACTTCCTCGCCGGCCCAACTTCTGGAGGCTTCCTGTCTGCGCTGAAGCAACAGACCGGGGGCCAGGCGGTTGGCAATGGTTTCGGCGCAATCCCCAATCTGCTGGTTTCGCCCTGGCTGGAAGCCGCGGCCCTGACCGGCAACTCGACGACCACCTACTACGCGATTGCAAACAAGCGCGCGTCCGGTCTCAGCGTCGCATACATCAGCGGATTTGAATCGCCGCAGGTGGACGAAATGGACATGGGCGCCACCGCCGCAATGGGCTGGAAAATCTGGCTGCCGTTCGAGGCAGACCTTTTTAACGGAACGAACACCGCCGGCACAACGATCATCCCCGGCGCGCAGCAAGCCACGACCTGATCCACATCAACTCAACTCTGGAACGAACCCATGGCCATCACCCTCAACAATACTTGCGAAAAGATCGTTCGCGAGCTCACTGCGCCAGCCGGCGGGGTGACTGCGTTCACCCTAAAAATGATGGACACGCAAGACCGCCCCGTGGTCCTGCCTCTGGTCACTGCAACGAGCGGAGTCCTTTTCTCCGCGCTCATGCAGGGCGGAATCGACGGCGCCCCGATCGCGACCACAGTAGCGTGCGTGCAAGGTGCGCCCCTCGCCTGGTCCACCGCCAACAGCAACTTTGCCGAGGTCGCCACTGGCAGCACCGCCAACACCCAGGCAGTTGCGGACGCCGTGATCGCCAGCGGTTCAACGACCGCCAGCATGATCCTGCGCTTCCCAACCGCGTTCCTCGCCCCGTAATTTGTGATCACCTCCGCCCCGCTGACCGGCCCTCAAATCCTCGCCCGCCTGAAAACGGTGGACGGGGTCGGCAGCGGACTGGAGGCGGACATCGGAATGGCGCTGCGCCCCCAGCTCGGCGCAAGTTTAGATCCACATCGTGCTGGCATTGCAATACCTGCGCTAAATCCAGACGCAGTACGTTCCCGCGCAATTCTAGGAGTCTGACCCATGGCAGCAGCAGCGCAATATATCGACAGCTACAAGTCAGGCCAGATCACTTACGCGACTGCCGGAACCGATCGGATCGGCACCAACGCAACCGCCGTTTGCACCGCGGCAACCGGCGGCAAGAACGCCAAAGTGGTTAGAATCAGGGCAGTAGCGACCGGCACGACCACCGCCGGAATGTTGCGGTTCTACCGCTACAACACCGCCACCGCATATCTCTTGTTTGAGGTTCCGGTAAGCGCAATCACCGCCTCTGGCACTGTTCGTGCATGGTCGCTTGACCAGGTGACCAGCCCGGCCTATACGCTGGACAACGACGGGGCCATGGTTGTCGATATCACTCTGGCCGCTGGTGAATCCCTGCGATTTGCCCCGCATAACGCCGAATCATTCACGATCACGGCGGACTACGGCGAGTTCTAAGTGTCCCAGCCCAACCGCCCGCAGCGTGGTTCTATTCTCCGCGCTGACGGCGCCGGGTGGTGGGGGGCTGATTTCTTCCTGGTTCGCACGCTCAAAAAGCTGACGCTGCTCGGAGCTTTTACCGGGCCGCGTTCATGGACTTTTCCCGATTCGTCCAGCACGTTCGCCGGAATAACTATAACGAATACGTTTACGCCGAATCAGTGGTTTTCCGCAAGCGCTGCGTTCGGGGCCGCTGCCTTGGTCAGCACCGAGCGCGTACGTGTCGCTGGTGGTACCGACGCGACCACGCTGACCCCCGGTGCGACCGATGTGTTGATGGGCGGCGGTGCGGTCAATGCTGGGGCTGGTCTCAAGGCCGGCGCTAATTCCCTGATCACGGCAAGCGTAGACGCTCGCCTTTCTCTGGTCGTCATAAATACCAGCGCTGGGACCCTTGCTCGGTCGGTGATCGGGACTCAAAATAGTGATGTAACGACCGGATGCGGCATATACTCCTACAACGCTGCATATTCTGGATCCATCTTCGGTGTAGCTCGTGCCAACGATGCCGAGCTTGTTGCCAATGGCGCGTCTCTAACTAGCTTAATAATCGGAGTAGCCGGAATAAGTGTGCCTATCGTTTTCGGGATAAACGCATCGGAGGTTGCTCGGCTCACTAGCGGAACGATCGCAAGCGGCGCGCTGAGGATTTCGTACACCACTGAGGCGACCAGCCCGACCGCCGCAGCGGAGACAATTGCAGGCGGGCTAGGCGTGGCAAAACGCATCTTCGGCGGAACAATCGGAACCACGTTCCAGGGGCACGTTCTGGCCGGGGTCCAGGACGGAACCGCGGACACGGTCGGAGCCCTTGGCGAAACGCTGGTAAGTACCGTCACCGCGACCGCCGCTGGAGCCACCGGAACGCCAGCAAACGCCACTTCGGTCAGCGTAACGCGCGGAGCGTGGATGGGTCGCGCATCGGTCACGATCAGCGCCGGGGCGACCGGGTTGACCGCGGCGAGCACGATCAAAGTATCGATTAATACCACCACCGCGACCAACGGAACCAACGGCTCGACGATGGTACAGCAGAGCGTTGCGGCATTGGTAGCCAACGGGTTTCATACGATCAGCATTGAGATTCCTGATATCAATATAAGCGCAGCCGCAACCTATTATTTGGTGGTTGAAATCACCTATTCCGCCGGCTCGCCAACTCTGGCCGGCTCGCTTATCTTTACCAGGAAACGCTAAAATGCCTGACTTTTTCCTCGCAGATAAAACCGTCAGGCGCGAAGTTCGCGCGGTTGGCGTTCAGATCGAAAACGAACCGGACTGGGCGGCGCCGATCGATGGCCAGGGTAATCCGATCACCTGGGCCGCGCTGGTAATGGCCGGCGATTCACGCGCTCGAGGGAAGTACCTGGTGAGGATCCCGCGAATTGTCGAGGCGCGGGATGCCGAAACTGGCGCACTGGAAACCCGCCGAGCCATCGAAACCGTTTCCCGCGACGTGGTTGATCTGATCCCGCTTTATCCTGATATCCTCGTGGCACTGCCAATCATCCAGGCGATCACCGACGATTTGAAAAAGCAAGGGCTCACATGACGTGCAAAGCCTGCGGCCTCCCCTGGATCCGGCACAACGGCATCGAGCCCACCTGCGCCGAATTGCAGGACTGCAAAAAGCGGGAAGGCGAAATCCGCCCGCGCCTGATCGCTGATTGCGAGCGTCTGAGTCAGAGGAATCGCGCGCTGGAGGAAGAGAACAAAGCACTGCGGAAAGAACTGACGCTGGTTCGGACCAGGCGCGGCAAGGCAACCGAAGCGATCGGGAGAAAGACAAAGTCATGATCGACCTACAGGGACTCGCGCAGTATGGCGTCGCCGGCATCATGCTCGGCGTCTTTATCTGGCTCCACTTGGACGCACTGCGCCAGGCACGCCTGCGCGAGGATCGATTTCAGAAAAAACTTGAGGACATGGAAGAATACCAACGCGAAACGCTGGAAGTCTTGGCGCGAGAAAACGTCGAGGCACAGCGGAATACCTTCGCAGCGCTGGACGAATTGCGGGAAGCCGTCGCTGACCTGGCCGGGTCGAACCTGCAGCGCCGTACGGCTCTGGAGAAAGCCCGATGAAATTCCCCGGTCGCATCGCTGCCATGGAGACGGTTGCCATCTGGCTGCTGGTCGCACTGCTGGTGCTGATCGCGTTCTGGCTGTCGGCTTGCTCGGCAGCGACGCCGACCCGTCCCGAGCTCCGCGCCGAGGCCGTTCGCAGCGCCGCCGACTCCGCTGCAATCGCCGCCGCAGAACTGCGGGCACGGATCGCTGGCGGAACGGCGACCAAGGCCGAAGCGGACGCAGCCGAAGCGCGCGCCAACGCCCTGGCCAGGCAGGCCGAATCTGCTGAGCAGCGGGCGATTGCCGACCGGGAGAAGCGGGCAAAGGAAGATGCCGAACTGCGGGCAGCAAACGCGGCGATCGCGGCGCAGGAAGCCCGCGATAATCTTGGCTGGTGGTTCGCCGCCGCTGGCGGGATCGCGCTCGGTCTTGCCGTTGGCCTGGCCGCGTTCGGGGTCTACGTGGGCATCGCGCCCAAGGCACTCGGCGCAGCTGCCGCGCTGGCCGCCGCTGGCATCGTCTCCCTCGCTCTCGGCGCTGCGTGGTCCTGGGTCCCGATCGTCGGCGGAATCCTGCTGGTGATCATCCTGCTGGTGGTGGTTGCGAAATTGCTGCTTGCAATCAGGCACCAATCCGCCGCTGGATCGATCCTGGAAAGGATCGACCCCGTTGACCAGGCGCGCATGGATGAAATCAAGCGCAGCTTGTCCGCCGATCAGATCAAAGACGGCGTTCATGACGTTGTTGGCTGGCTGCGTGGCAAGAGCAGGGAAGACACCAGGAAAGCGCTGGCCGGGCTTGAGCGCCGCAGTGGATTCCGAAAGGCAGCGCAATGATCAAAGCAGGCACAACCGTCTACCATACCGTCTATCGCCAGACCGCCGGTGGCAAGCCTTCGCTCGGCAAAGTGCTGGCAGATTTCGCGACGGAAATCCGCCTGGGCGGAGCGATCCAAGCTATCGTCTGCACCGTCACCGAGGGCACCGTCAGCACGGTGGACAAGGGGCGCCCCTACGTTTTTTCGTTCACCGCGCCGGCAACTTCCGGCGACCTGTCGCTGACCATTTCTTGCGCGAGCGGGACCGATTACATTACCGCTGGCGTGCTGGTCGATGATGTTTTCATCTACGATATCGACTCTGTCGGGGCGCTGATCGCTACCGCAACGACCGTGGCGAGTACCACCGTCACCAACTCGACGTCTGCCAGCATGTACCAGGGCGATTCGCTGAAGCTCGACCTGTCGATCCGTGAGGCCGCGCTGACATCGCTTGGCGCCGCCAACCTGGCCGCGGTCGATACGCTCACATGCGGCTGGAAGCTGGTCGCCAACGACAGCGGCGACGCTCAGGACGCTACCCCAGCGGTGTCGATCGTCAGTGATTCGCTGGGAAATCGCGTGCTGCGCGCAACCCTGCTGGCCTTCCCTGCTGCGTTCAACATTCCGGACGCTCAGCAAAGCGTGAGCAGTCGCGTTGACATCAGAGCGACCGAAGGCACCACGACCTTCACCATCGCGACTTGTGACGTTACGATCTACTGGAAGGCAACCACCGCATGACCTGGGTCGATACAGTCAAGGTCGCATGCCGAGCCGTCGTCACCAGTGGCGCCGAGTCCTGGTCATATCGTCGGCTGACCAGCAACCTTTCCACCGAGCCGCATACCTGGGGATCCTTCGCCGCGCTGCTGGTGCTTCCCGTTCCCAACGTTTCGACTTCAGACGAATACGACGACCGGACCGACGCGACCCGCCGAGTCGAGCGCCGATCGATCCGTTGCCCGGACACAGAAACAGCGCTGACCACTGGCGACCAAGTCAAAGATACCGCCGGAACATACTGGTCCGTTGAGCGGCGCGGGTCTGGCGGAGATGCAGCTGGTTCGATCCGCTACGAATTGATCAGGGAAATCCCGTTGAAGGCCCAGCCTGGGCGGGGTGGCCCATGACCTGGTCGAACCCAACGGACGCAGTCGCTGCACTGAAGACCATGATGCTGGCATGCGCTTCAATTCTTGAGGCAGACGCGGCTTTCCATTATCCTTCGGCCGCGCTCGGCGCCGACAGCGGCGGTGGCTCGCAAGACTCCATCCCGCTCTGGCTGCTGGCCGAAACCGACACCCAGCGCACGCCCTATGCCGAGGCAGGGACGATCGGGCTCCCAAGCGGGACCCTGGCCGCGACCTATTACAAGGACGCCGATGCCGGTACGATTGAAAAATATGCCAGGACAATTGCTGGCGAACTCTCTGCCATCGTTGGATTACCCAACCCGCAAGTGTCGGTGCAAATGTGCTCCGACCCATCACCGGGCGCTCTCGCTGTGGACGAACAAGGGGCGACGGGAACCACGAACGCGAAGCACCGAGCGATCACGCTGATCATCCAATACGGACTAGGATAAACCATGGGCGCCGTCATCTCCTCACTTGCTCCGGTCCAGATCAATTCGACGGTTCTTGCCGTTGAAAATATCGGGCTATCGGCCGGCATCGTCTCCGACCTGAGCCAGCACAGCGGGCAGCTCTACCCGACGCTGCACCGGGTCAGCGGCGCCGTTCCTCGCATCACCTTCCAGACGCCGTTCGCAGCTGCATATGCCTTGCTTGGGTTGACTGTCGTCAATGCCACCACTCTTGATGTTTACCTGACCAAGTTTGGAGCGCTGGTTCCGACCGCCGGCAGTACGCACCCAAAGTTTGCACTGTCTTCGAGCTGCACGGCGGCATGCCACATCACTGGGGCAAGCGTCAACCAAGACGGACTGCTCATGGCCGATGTCGAGTGTTTCCCGCTCTCAGTTGCGGGCGTTGCTCATCCGATCACCTACTCGGCCACGAACGCACTGGTCACACTCGCCAGCCAGCCGGTTCTGCACACGTTGGGGCCGTGTTCCCTAAACGGTACGGTGGTTGGCGGCTTGCAATCTTCGGCAGTGGACCTTGGCCAACAACTCAACATCGAACGCACAGACGGCGCATTATATCCGATCGTTGGCGCGAGAGTCGGCGCACAACCGAAGATCACCAACGGGCATGCAGACCCGTTTACGTTGTTCTCGACGCTCGGCTTGCTCGGCCTGAACCTGACCAGCAACTTCGTGCAATACTTCCGTCAATACTCAGCCACGACCGGCGTCATCGATACCGGCGCAACCGCCATTTCGTTCACCATCGCCAGCGGCCGAGCCGAACCGGGCGACATGAGCGCGCAGCAGGGCGGAGTGGCAACCCTGGGCTTCATGGTCTCGGGCCTGTCTTCCTCATCGACCCACCCGATTGCGGTATCGACTTCCGCCACCGCTCCGGCAATCCCATGATCCGCGTCCTCGATCGACAGAGCAGGGCGACTCCGCCGGCCTGGATGGTCGGCGCCGCGGACCTGTGTTCTGCCAACTGCCGGGACGGGATCGTTCACGGGATCGGGCATGCGGCTTTGCTCTCTGGTGACGGTCCGTGGCGCGACCTTCCGGACGGCTATGCCTGGGCCGGATCAATCTCGCAGGAGGAGGAGCCGACCATGCGCCGGTTCCCGCCGGCCTATGCGTGCGAGGAAGTAACCGACGGAGCGCTGCGGCAGTGGATGGCTCCGCGCATAATCGACGAACGGGGCGAACGGGCATTTCCGGTAGCCTATGGCGACGACTGGCTGCCATCGCCCACCGACGAGCAGCAGCGCGCCTTGCGCCTGGCCGCCGAAGCGTTGGTCGAGCTGCGATCAGAGAGCGGCGCCGGAATCCGTTCATGCCTGGCAATCGCCGCGGAATTTCTCTGCCTGGTCTATCACTTGACGCCGCGAATCGTGGCGGGCCTACGCATGCTCGACGATCGGCTGATGATCGAGACTCTGCGCACCGCGGCATCGTTGGAAGGCGGCGAGGTGGTCCGTGGCTGATCAAATCCGCGCCGTCTGGGAATTTAAGAAAGGCCAACTTCTCTGGATGAAAACCCGGGAGAGAAACGCCGTTTTCAAGAACGCCTTGGCGGTGGCCGCTGGCGAATGGCGGACCCGGTATCTCGGGCTTCGCTTTACTCCATACCTCAAACAGCGGACGTTTATGTACCGCGGTCCGAACCCGGTCGGCAAGGCGCTGGCATCGCTCGGCACCAACGCCAAGGGCGGCATCAGGCCAGGCGTCGGTGGCTCCGGCGAGCTGAATATCAGGGTGCGCGGGATCTTGCAGCGAACCACAGGCGGATGGAATCCGTGG
>Ga0181357_1000410_pt1 | contig 15946 bp, 18 predicted proteins | sample Fa13VDMM110DN_FD_130094 | JGI IMG/M metagenome (GOLD analysis project Ga0181357, IMG submission 130094) | Freshwater viral communities from Lake Michigan, USA - Fa13.VD.MM110.D.N | ecosystem: Environmental > Aquatic > Freshwater > Lake | place: USA: Michigan | collected 2013-09-24 | reverse complement strand
ATCCGTCCACGTCCATCACGGGAGAGCCGCCGGTCGATGACTCCGGCCCCGCCGCGACGAATAAGCACGGGTCTTCAAAATAGCACTCGCGCCGCAACGTGACCTGCTTGGCCGCGATCTTATGCCGCACGTCCTCGATATCGAAAAACAGATCGCATTCAAATTCCACCGTATAAGCACACGGGACATCCTTGCCGGCTGTTGGCTCGCAGCAGTTGATCGCCTCGGGATAGCGGCAGGTGATGTCGTCGGGAGCGGGGTCGATCCTCTCGCAGCCCTCGGTGGCCGCTGACGCACACTTGGTCTCGCAGGTGTGTCGCCGGTCATCCACTTCGTCGAGGCAGTCGCAGCCGCATTGACGCTTGCGTTTTCCGGTCGCTCCGTTCGGCTTGCGGTCTTCGAGTAGGGCCGACTTGCCGACGCGATCAGGCGGGCAGACGCGGGTGATCGTCATCTCTGCTGGAGCCACACCGCAGCCGTCTGCCGCGTCGCCCTTGTCGGCCAGCAAGAGCGTCTTCGTGTCGCCGTCGCACGGGCTGGCATCGCTGAGAGTGTAGACAGGGTAATCGACGCGCTCGAAGGAACGCAGCGTCCACAGTTGGGCCTCGATATCGTAATCGAGATGCCACTTGCTGCGGATGCGGTCGTTCGTTTCGGGACCGGTACTCGATGACGTTCCGCCGCCCGTGCTATCGAGTCGCGTCGCCGTGATCGTCGCTGGCCATGTCCCGCACTCCGCTGACTCCAATGTAAACGTAATGACATCACCGGCAGTCGTCCCGAATGCTCCGTACGGTCGGCGATACTTAGCGTTTCGGACAAATACGCCACCTACTATAAGCTGTGTACTGATTGGATCAACCAATCCGTCAAAAAAACACGGCCCAGCGGCGTCGTCGAAAAATGAATATACAGACCCTGTGAAATCGTAACCAGCTATCGGGCCTAGGTCGATATATGGCACATCGTTTGCCGGGGCAAAGCAGTCACACGGAGGAGAACCTTTGGCGAAATAATCGCTTACAGACTTTCTCGGTGTGACGTAAAGGCAGAATCCACAGGTTTGATCAGGGTGGTAGGCGCGCGTGATGAAGCTGCCGTTGTACGTTTCCGCACAATCGAACCCGGACACTCCTGATACGTCAATGCGATATCGGCCACACCCCGAATCCGCGTCACCGCCAGTTCCGCCAGTTCCGCCACTAAGCTCACATTCACCAGCCCAGACGAGCTTGCCTCCCTTGCTGTCGCACGCCGAAAAATCCAGCGAGAAGTCGCCGTTCAAATCAAGGCACTGAGCTTCACTGCAATCGCCTTCACCAACGGAAATCCCTGACGTTGACAACGCCCAACGGTAGGCACAAGCGGTATAGGGCCGACGGATCACTTTTAATGGCATTGTCAGTCCGCGACGAGAGTGATGTTGCCCGAGAGATTCGTGAACGTGACCGCGTTGCCCAGCAGCAATCGCCCGGCTCCCGTTTGTCGAGCGGTCAGCACTGTAGCAGTCTCGCCACGAGCCGCCACGCTGGTGTTGCCACCGTAGGAGTTGACCACGTTCGAGGCATTGGTTCCGCGTAGCTGTATCGGCGCAAACCCGGTCTCTAGGCTCGTCCCGCTGCCGTAGATACTCGCCGTGCAAACGTCTGAGCCGCAGTTGATCTTCACCAGCCCCGCAGCCCCTCGCACGTTGAGCAAGACCGGCCCGATAGACCATTCCGGCGTGCGGTATTCGTTGTACCCTGCCGCGTTGACGAACGGCAAACCGATCTGAGTCGTTGCCCCGCAGCGTTCGCCGATTGTGATCGAAGCAGGCTGAACGCCGCTGAACGCAGCGAAGCCGTATAGCATCTGAAACGGGCCGTTGATGATGATGTCGTCCCCGTCCACGGGCAGCGATCCATCCAGCCAGTTCAGCACGTTGTCGGCGAACTTCGGGCCGGTTGCCGTGACGATGGTAGTCAGGGTCGCCGTGCCGGATGCCGACGTATCGCTTGCCGAACTGATCGTGTGAGGGACGCCAGCCGTGTCACCGATTATGGTGACGACTCCCGCGCTCGATGTCGCGGTCATCGTGGACATTTCACCGACTGACGTGCCCCCGCCCTGCGGCAGGCACGAGGCTGTGGTGTCCGTGAACGTAGACGACTGCCACGCTTCTTTCACGGTCGTGGCAACCTGAGTCAGCGTGACTAGCGTTCCAATCGTGACCACGAGCGTCTTACTGTTCATCGTGATCGTGATCGTCTCGCCCGCCAGCCAAGTGCCCGTCATGGTGAGGGCATACTGTGCCTTGGTCGCCGCAGCGTTATTGACGAATGATTTCTGTGTCATGATTTCAACCTTACTCGGGACAAATGTCGAAACAAAGTACCGGCACCCACTCGCCGTTGATTTTCACGCACACCACATGCCCATCGACAGCGGCTTCGAGCTTGCTGCGATTCACGCCTTCCGTCTCGACTGCTTCTGGCGGGTCGCCACTGACCTCTTCCATCATCGTTACGGGGTCGGTTTGTGGGTCGATATCGGAGTCGGTGACGTATCGCGCGAACGTGAATGTCGTCGCGCCGGTCAGAGCGTTATCGCATGGAGTGAGAGCGGATGTCAGGCGGCCTTGGGCTGCGGTCTGGCCTCCGGTCACGACTCGCCGCGTCCGCCTGCCAGTCGGTGGCAACGTCCGCAACACTTCGCGCACGACCTGCCCGACCTGCTTCGCCGCTGTTGCTGTTAGTCCGAAAACGGGATCGGCCATCGTGTCGATCCTTTAGAGCGAAAACGTCGAGAAGTCCATCTCTTTGAAATATGTGATATCCGTTTTGAATTTGCATCCGTCTGGCCGATCTGCCTTGGGCACGATCAAGCCATCGTCATCGAGCGGTTGCGGCTCGGGGCATTCCCCGTCGTCTCCCCCATCGCCAACATCGCTGTTGAGAATCCGACGAGGCTCTCCGTCAGCCACGTCGCGACAGTAGAACCCCGCTTGCAGTGGAGCCGGTTGCCATCCCGTAGGCTTATAGTTGAACGTGAAGGTTTCCTTCCAAAAGTGAAACGATCCTTCATACGTTTCCGCAGCCGAGATGTCCACTTGGACCGTCCCCGGTTCTCCACCGAGATACGTCACCGAGTTCACTTTGCCACTGTTGGCCAACACTGCGTTTTGATCGTATCCCGCCGCGTCCTTGTTTCGCGTTTTCGTGACTGTCCCCATGCGCACGTCAACTGGAATGCCGCCGTCGAATGGCTGTCCCGCAGAGTCGAGTATGACCTTGCGCGTCGTGCCGTCCATGTAGTCTACGATGTACGTGCTTTGAATCGTCGGGCTGATCGACGTGAGCGTCCTTCGCGTTGTTGGGTCATCGTCATCCGCGTCGGGCAACGTCGCGTTTGTGGCCCATTCATAGGTCGCGAAATAGGCGAGATAAGGCGCTCGCGTCATCGCGGGACCGGGTCCGACAGTGGCCTTGTGACAGATCGCGTGCGGGTCTGCGGCCAGTGCTGAGCCGCGAATGATGCCAACGGCAGCAGCGACAGCAGGCTCGTACTGAAACGTAGCCGAGTCTGTCCTCACGAGGTATTTTCGGGTGTACCGCGACACACAACGGCCGTCCTGTTGGACTTCCGATTCTGCCGAGAAATCGACGATACCGACCCACCACGTCATTGTGTGACCGCCATTCCTGCGATGATTTCGGTTGTCGTTTGGTCGACGACTTGCTCACCGTCGTAGGCCACAGCCACGCCGCGAGTGATGTACTCCACCGCGATATTGTCGGGCAGTTCTGGCGTTCGGCCCTTGGGGAAGTAATAGACCATCGGGCCGCAGATACCGTCAGGCATGACCCTTGGCCGCTTGTGCAACGATCCCCAGCACGAGCGATGATCGCTCACCGTTGGCTCGTACTCGACTTCCGAAATGATCGTGACTCGCATGGTTATGCTCCGAAATCAACAGCCGTCATGGGCTGTGGTTTGTTTGCCTTGGTCGCATCGAGCTGCTGCTGTGCAACCGTCAATTGCTTGCCCGCGATGTCCTCGATTGACTTACCGCCGCCGACGCCACGCAGCATGATCGACGCGGCTTCTGACGAGCCTGCGAATACTGCCTTGTTTGCTTCCTTGACGTTCTTGGTCTTCCCCTCTTTCGCGACAACATCCTCTGGATTCGTTGGCATTGGCTTGGCGAGCGGAGAGAACTTTTTCTCCAGTTCTGCCCGCTGGGTATCCATCGACGCGCCGAGGTCTGTACTCATTCCGTCTATCTGGTCCTTGAGGGACTTCTCGAAGTCGCTTGTCACACGCTCGGGGACATCAGGCAGCTTGTCGATTGCGCTCTTGAAGCCCTCGGTTAGCGGGGTCCATGTGAACTCGACGCCGTTCCCCGCGAAGAAACTCAGAATCGACGACCACATGTTTCTGATATTCGTGCCGAGATTGATGAACAGCGTCAGGCTATAATCAACCGCAGTGAACAGCACCTTGCCCCAGTTGTCGCCGAACCAAGTCAGATAGGTTGGCAATGCCGTCGTGAATAGATGTGCGGCACTCGCGATAACTTGGACGCCAAACAACTCCCACTGCGTTACGCCGAGAGTCAACAGCCCGCCCATGTGAGACAGCACGACAGCCGCTTCGATGCCCATTGATTTGAACCACTCGCCACCGCCTGCCACCACGCTGAGCATCGACGTGAGCGACTCAGACAGCACGTTGATCGACGGCAGCAGGACCGAGCCAATGCCCTCGCCCACGTCGCCGAGCGTGTTCTGAAGCTGCTTCCAAGGATCGGCGACGGCTTCGGCAGCACCGCCAAACTTGGCCTGCATCTCGTCGAGTTTCTTGGTCACGTCCTCTTCTGACAAATCCTTGAACGACTTACCCATTTTCTTGACGGCTGAGTCAAGGTCGATATTCATGACGGTTGCGAGGTCTTGAGCAAGCTCTATAGACCTGCCGAAGTTGTCACCTCGTACGTTGCCAAAGCTGGCCATCATCGCCGCCGCGCCCATCGTCGCGTCGTCTTCAAAGTTCGTGACCGCTTGCAAGTCGCCCGCGAGCTTGGCCATCTCTTGAGCCGTGATCCCCGCCGCGCCGCCGGTCGCTTCCAGCACTGCCTGGAACTTCCGTTGGTTTTCCAGTGCGGTCTTGTAGCCACCGATTGCGGCAGACGTGCCCCAGATGCCGCCAAGCAGCCCGGCAATCGGAGCGACCATGCTTCCGATGCTGCCAGTGAACGACGACATCGACGACTTTGCCGAGTTGAGGCCGCTGCTCCAGCCCTTATTATCCACGCTGAGATGTGCGACGAGATCGCCTATTCCGGCCATGTACTACTCGTCCTTTCGTGCAATCATCCTTGCCGCTTCGATGTCGTCTTGGTCTTCGTAGTCCGACTCGTCGCGAAGATAAGAACTCAGCGACTTGACCATTTCTGAGAACTGTTCTTCTGGTATTTTCTCGCTCGATTGCATGGCCATCAGATTGGCTGTCATCATCGCGGCCCGCATATCGGCCCGCTGCTCACCGTATGGTGCGATTCGATATAGAGTCCGCTGCAAGGCCCACTGAAACGGCGTGTGTTCGTTTCGTAGATTCCACCAGTCCCAGCGATTCACGGACCTGCCGAACTCCGCAGCAAAGCGGGCTTCGGGGTCCGACATCAGTTTTTTGCAAGTTCCTCGGGAGCCTGCGGATTCAGTAGCGTGCCGATGGCCTTTCGCACCGCTGCATATACGCTCGACCGCATCAGCTTCGCCGCGTCGCTGGCGCGAATCGAGAACGCATCGTCCGTCTCACTATCGTCGCGAGCCATCACCGGAACGCCGTCCGCATCGACCACGCAGAACGCGAAGAGCGTCCCATTCTGCCGAGCCTCGGGCATCGACAGCGACAGCGACAACTCGCCGATCAGTGGCTCGCGAACGAACAGTCCGTCGCAGCCCTCGACAGGAAATGCCTTACGATTCTCGATTCGATCAAACACGGATGCCATCAGACTTGATCCTTCGTTTGTTTCAGTTTGTCTTTCGCAGCCTGCCATGCGTCGTAGTTCGCACCCGGCAGATATACCGGGTTATCGTCGGTCGTCTTCGGCCCGTATCCTTCGATCACTCCGGCCATGAACAACTCCATGTCCTTTTTTCCCTTGATGCCCACACTTGCGGCCAGGTACTGCCTCTGCGTTGCCTCAAGCTGCTGCTGCGTCGCTCCGGCCGCCGCGACGCACTCTTCGTCGAACGGCGTGCATTGGCCCGTGCTGACTCGCAGGAGAGCTTCGTCACCATCGACGATGGTTCCCTTTGGGATGATCCATTCAACGACATCACCCGCCGCGTCCAGCACGGGTTGGCACTTATCCCGCCACGCATTCGGAGCGGTGAGAATATTGACGCTTTGGTCGAGCAGATAAATCGCTTGCATTGGGTCGCCTTATGTGTTGTCGCCGGAAGTTTGAAGAGTCAACGTGGCCTTCACGCCGTCATCGGTCGCGTATTTTTCATCGACGGCGATGCCGGTCACGTTCCAAATTTCGACCACAGGGGTCGCGGCGGTATCTGTCAATTTGAAATTGATCCCAAACGGCGTCACTGACGGTGGCGTCCGCATTGATGTTTTCAAGAACGTATGAACCGCATTCCCTGAGTCGAAAAACATCTCGCCCCCGATGGTCGGGTTGCTGATGTATCCCGTGTTCGGCATGTCAGAATGCTTGGTGCCGTCGATGGTCCGCCCGCTATAGGTCTCAGACGCCTCGCCTGATTTGTCGATTGATATCATTTGCGGAATGGCCGTGTAGACGCTGCTGATTTCGACCGCCAACACAGTGCCCTTGCCTCGATTTTTTGCCATTTGATCGGCTCCTTTATTTCTTGCGGGCTTTGGCCAATTCGCGGCCGAGTGATCGCTTTGCGGCGATAGTCATTGCCGTTCGTGCGGCACTTCGCGATGACTCATAGGCCATCCGAACGAATGAATTAGCGGGCATCGTGCCGGTTGATAGTTGTTGCGGTGTCGGGTTTTTCAGGTAGCTGAATCGCCCGCCGATTGTCTTGCGTTGCCGTCGCTTGGTTCCGAGTGCAACCAAGTGAGCGTGAGGAGCGAACTTGCCTTTGATCTTCGTTTTCTTGCCGACGTTTACGCCCGCCTTGGCTTCCATCACTCCGGTTTTTTTCTTTTCGTTTCGCTTGCCGATACTGGCCTTGACGGCACCCGTCTTGCCCACCGGGGCAGCTTGCTTCATCGCCTTTGCGACCTTGCTCAGTCCGGCTCCGAGTGCGTTTCTCGCAACCCTGTCACCCGCCTTATCCGATAACTTCGCGAGCGTCTTCTCGATTTCCTTGTCACCTGTCAGGATCGTGCGAGCCATCAGCTTGCCTCGACTTCCACTCGCAACGTGATCGACGAAACGAATAGACCGTGCTGGTTCAAGATCGCCTTATCGGGGTTTTGCTTCGACTCCAGATCGCAGGCCCACACTCTCACTCGACCGTCTGTCGAGTCGTAGTTATTGATCCGCTGATATATTTGCCGCACGACCAACTTGAGCGGGTCGAGTTCGTCGTTCGTCCGTCGCTCCAACGGTGATCGAATCCAGATTCTCAGGTTGTGCGAGGTCCGGTCTTCAATCGCTAACGTCTCGACCAACTGTGTTTCGTCTTCGCTTGTCACATCCACTCGCAGGCCGTCTATCGACTCCAATTCGTCAACTTGCAGCTCGCTGTACTCGGCTTCCAAGTCGATGACGTAAGCCGTGCCGCTGTTGATGCGGTCGCGGATCGCGATCATCGCTTCGACGGCAGGTGCGACTGTTACTGCTGCCATGTCAGCCGGTCCCTAAGATCAGTTTGGAATGAATCCGCGTCATCTGCGGCGACTGTTGATAGAAGCACTTTTCGCCCGTTGTGGGTTGGATTTCCCACACGCTTGATCCCCGTTCGAATCGCTGGCCCTTGACCGGGTTTCCGAACGGCAGGTCCGATGTTTTCATCTTGAATTCCACTGGCCTGACTTCGATCAACAGGCCGTTTCCGTTATCGACTTGGAACGATGGCGGCGATGATTTCACAGCCGTCACCGTCGCCGTCGCACCGCCCGCGCCGTTGCGATACGTGTACTCGTCGCCCGCTGCCGTCAGCAGGTCGGTGGCCATGTCGCCGATATCGTCGTCCATGCCTGACATCTATCTGTCTCCATATGGCGGGCCTTGGAATCGCACCAAGCTTCCCCGGCTTATGAGGCCGAGTCGGTCCTATGCCGCCCGCGTCACCGACAACTCATCACAGAGCGTCAGGAACCAACGCAGCCTGAGCCGCGCCGAGTTTCGTTTGACCGTTGACGATCCAGAATCCCGACTTCGTATAGACGCAGGTATAGAGAGCCTCGGCCGTCAGCGCGAGTTCATTCGTTGCACCGACAGTGATCTCGTTCACTTTGTCCGCCGCGACTGCGGAGATCAGTTCGCAAGCGGTCGTGCCCACGAGGATTCGCAACACCTTGCCGACGTAGCCCGCTGGCAGGCTAATTTGTTTGTTGGCGTCGTCGCTGGTCACGGTCGCGAACGTGGCACTCGCCGGAATGAGTCCGGTAGTTGCCCCGCCAGTGGTTGCCGTCACTGACGAGTTCGCGCCGGATGCACCGGCAGCATTGAGCAGCACGTAGCCGCGATCATCTCCCGACGCGGCCGCGATAGCCGCCAGCCCCATGTAGACGCCGTTGCCAAGCTGGTTGGCTGCACCTGTTCCAGCGGTCCCACTGTCAGGGTCGCCGGATGCGTTCCAGTGAACCGGCAAACCGACCGTCCACGCGGCGGTTGTCTTGGGAACGAACTTGAGTCCGGTCACCGAGAGTGACCCGAGATCGCTGGCCGCAATGTCGGTCGTCGCGACACCCACTACTCCAGCTTGCACCACCACATCACCGCCAGTGACTGCCACGCTTGGCGTGTAGTCAATTGCGTTTCCGTCTGGTCCGTTAATCGTTGGCACTTGAGCCATAATATTATTCCTTAAAGGTCGTGAGATTAAATTGAAAACCGAATCAGCCAACTATCAGGCAGCACCCTTGCTCATCAGTGCGTTGAGATAACCGTCGCCCAAGTCCGCACCGAAGTCGTGATAGCCACGGAATTGGATGCCGAGCGTGTTGAAGTCTGCGTCGGCAGACTCGACGGTCGGGGTCTCTTGTCCGTTGAGGAACGAGACCACAACGGGGCTTCCCTTGGACTTGTCGCCAAGGATATAGAACGCGGTTGTCGAGTAGCCGCTGAAGGCCGAATCGCTCAACTGGTTCGCGACAATCGGCTGATACTTGTTCGCGAACGTGTTTGCGTCGCTGACCTTCACTGCGTTCAAGTTGCGAGCGACGTACAGAGCGTCCGCAATCGTTTCCAACTCGGGTGGCACGAGCAGGAATTTAGCCTGCCCGCTGACTCGCTTGGCACCGTCAGCCGCTGGGCTGGTGCGTTGTCGCCACGCCTTCTGAGCCAGTCCCAGCCCGACGCCATCAGTGCCGAGATTGGATGTTGCTCCCACGATGTAGTTCGTGCGAGTTGCAGTGAAGATCGTCCCCAGATTGGCAAGGAACGTCGTCCAAAACAGGTCGTTTAGCCGCATGGCTCCACCCGCTCCGATGCGGTTGCGAAGATCGTCGAACGCACCCAAATCATCATTGATGATGTCGGTGCGGTTGAGTGCGTACATCTTCGCGTAGGTGTCCACGCTGCGAGTAAATGACTCTTCGCCGGTCTTGCCGTGCTTGATCTCGCCGCCCGGTGCGAGCTTCTCGTACTGCATGTCGTCGAGCATTCGATAGCTCGTCACGGTTTTGAAATCATTGCACGACTTGATCTGAGCGATCTCTCGCCACGTCGCATCCTCTTCCATGTAGCCCTGAAGGATTTCCTTGTTGGCCACGTTGCCGAGAATGCCCGGCAGGCTGACAGTCGAGAAACCGGCTTGCAGGTCGCGACCGTCCATGCGAGGACAAGCGGCCGCGAGGATCGGACGCAAGTTTCCAGACGTGACCTTGGTTCCGCCTTGGATTTGCATCCCGTTGGCCATCGCACACTGAATCAGGATTTGCTGCAACCCAACAGCCCCGCGATATTGCGAATGAGCCGCTTGCAGCGTCTTGTCGTCGTACTGAGCTTCCAGCGCGATAACGCCCGGCTTGCGACCGTTATTGGTCAGACCACGAGTCGAACACAAAGCGGCTTCGATCACGTTCGGCATGTTCTCTGGGGAGTTCTGAGCCGCACTGAACGAGGTCGGGCGAGTCTTCGCGTTGGAAGCCTTGAGGACTTCAAGCTCGACCTTTTCGACTGACCATCCGTTCTCGATGGCAGTCGCGGCAATCAGATGATTGCCACCCGCCGCAGCCTGAATCTGTGCGTTGCGTCGCATGTTCTCCGCGACCAGTTTATTCGCGGTCTTGATGCCTTCCGCCGCAGCGGCTTGAATGTCCATCTTGCTTGCTCCTGCCGATGCGGTTGGAGCGATCACCGGAGCAGCCACCGGCGGGGCCACTACGGGAGCAGCAGCCACAGGAGCTGCGGGAGCCATCGTTGATTCGTAGGCCAGTTGCATCGCGGCAGTGTTCTCGGGTGAGAGCGTCGCGGCATCGATGCCAAGGGATTCAATCCATTCGTCGAACGTCATCGGGTCCATTGCGGAGCCTTTCAGAAATGAGGCAGCACGAGCCGCCAAGTTCACGGTCGTTGTTGAGTCCGCGCCCATTGGCAGGACCGATGTTTCTTTGAGCGTCGCACGCCTCGCGACAATGACCGGCCCGACGAATGTCTGACCGTTGACCTCGACCGTTTGGCCGGCCGCGATGTCCTCGGAGTCACCGACCATCGCACCGATAGACGCCTGCCAATTGTGGCCAGCGACTGACTGTGCGATGACCTGCTGAGCCGTGGCCGATTGCCCGGTCACGACTCCGCCGAGAGTGAGCGACAGCCCGTCGTTGACGATGCTGTCAGTGATGCCAAGCGTCGCTTCGACAGACTTCGTGTGATCGATCAGGATCGGCACGTTGTTCGGCGTGCTGAGTCCGGCGAGGTCTACAATGACCGGCAACGGGAAGCCCTCGACATTGAGCAGCCCGCCCGAGTACGCGAGGATTGAGAACCGACGAGCCTTGCCGCTCGCGGCCTTGATGCTGATCGTCGATGCGATGTTGATCGGCTTCATATCGGCACCGCCTGACTTGCGAGCGGATCGAGTTGCGTTGACGTGATCGCGCCATCGCGGGCATCGTCAATCAGGCTTTGAGCGTCCTCGGCAGACCACCCGAGCCGAAGCAAGCTGGCCTTCGTCATCACATCGGACGTGCCGTCGATCATGCTGGTCAGCACGTCAGCCGTGGCCTTCTGATTGTTGGCGAAGTCGCGTCGCTTGGTCCCGACGAATGCCCCCGCCGTGGCCGTTGGCGTCGCTGTAGCCGCGTCGGTTGGAGCCGCACCCGGAATCGGTTGCCCCGGCACGAGGCCGAACGTCTTGGCGAACACAGCGGCCTTGTAGGTCGCAACATCAACGCCGAAGTCCGAAGCCGCGCGAGCCGATTCCGTCGCCCAGTCTTGGCCGCGTCTTGCGAGTTCATCCGTGGGAGTCGATTGCCCGGTACTCATCCGAATCGCCGCAGCGTTCGCGGAATCGACGGCATCAAGCTCGGGGAGTGGTGGCCAGTGCCAACGATGATCGATGTCCTCGATTGCAGGCAGTCCTTCGAGCAAGCCTGGAACATAGACCGCTGACTCAAGGAACCACCGGAATATTGGCTCAACTATCGAGAACTCGACGCGGCTTTGTTCGACCTGTACTTCCGGCTCCCAGACGTTTTTCATATCGCCTTTGAAGCTGCTGAAATTGGCGTCCTTGCCGGTTCCCGCCGCGAGCGTATAAGGCATGTTGGTGCAGCGAGAGAACGATTGCAGGCACTGCATTTGAAAGGCGTTGAACTGCGTCGTTGGCTGCTCTGGCTTGACCTGTCCCAAGTCCCACCCGGCGGGCAACGTCGTGAGCATGTTGCGGGCAAGTTCGATCTCGGCGAAGTCCGCTGGCGATGCACTCGGGTCAATCGCGGGTGATGTCGATTTCAGATACATCGCGAAGTTGGCGGCGGTCTCGGCACTGAACAGCGTCGCGAGTTCCTGCCGTCGCATGATCGGCAGCGTCTGCAACGCGGGAGTGACGCGAGGAATGCCCCGCGTTTGGCCAGGTCGTTCAGCGCGAAACAGGTGCAACACTTCGCGCGACGAGTACCAGTTACCCGTGAGCGTCGAGAGTGGCACGTTCGCACCGGGGTGATTGTCGTAGACGTACAGGTCGATCTCGTTCGTCGATTGATCGAACCGAATCCCATCATCAACAAACGGATTGTTGTAGACCGCGCCGTACCACGGAGTCGCGACCTGATCGGCTTCAAACGTCCGCACGTCGAGCGTCATCGGGTAGTTGCGGAGTCGATCCGAACGCATCGCGAAAACTTCGCCGTCTCGCCAATAAGCCTCGACCATCACTCGCAGTTTGTCGGCGAAGTCGATCGATTTGGCCCATCGAGCGAATGCACGTTCGATGCGTTGATTCGCTGCCGGATCGGCCGTTAGCAATTGCAGGCGAGGTCCGTTACCACAGACGTGATTGACCACGGTGCGGAGGATACCCGCGTACCACGAGTTATTCTCAGACTCGTATCGCGAGCGACTACGTACCAGCTTCCGCACTGCCGGTGAGACAGCCGCGCGAGCCGATAGATTATCGGAGTTCGACCAATGGTTTCGGTTGTCGGCCGTCGTCTGCGCGAGGTCGAACTTCGCCTGTAGAGGTCGAGCCTGCTGTCGTTTGCCGGTGAATGGCCACATGATTAGTGGCCCCCCGGTGCGACGAATTTCGCGTTCATCCCACGGAATAGACTGGCAGGCGTTGCCGCTGTTGCCGCCTTCGCGTTGAGATGGTTCTCGTAGGCGATAAGCTCGGCCAACGAACGACGGCTCACTGTCACGCCGTCATTGCTGACAGACGCGGCCTTGAGAGCCTCGGCGGCGAGTTGATCGCTGATCGCTGACATTGATTGGACTCGTGCTTGGTAGTTATCCAAGGAACGAGGGCAATCATGATGCCTCGAAGTTTATAGTCAACGCGGCTTTGCTATATCTGGCGAATCACTCGCAAGGCTGCGAACAATACCTCCGCATCTCGCGCGAATTAATCACCCGCTCCGATGTCGTGTTGACCTTGCCGCACGACACGCAGACTCGCTCACGGGTCACGAATCCCTCGGTTTTCATAGTGCGGGAGACGGTTGGCAATATCGCCCCGCACGCTCCACATTTGAGACCGACGCCGGGAAGTTGGAACTCTTTCATCGGCGTGCCCCCGGTAGTGCGAACGTCCTGACAACCTTTGCCGCTTGCTTCTCGCCGTTCAGCGTGCAACCCAACATCGACGCCGCCATGCAATTCCCGACGATGCAGTCCCACCAATCGTTGTCGCGTCCAGGTATTGCCTGCCACGCGATCCCGCCCGCTCCGTCGTAGATGATCGTTTTCGGTTGCTCGGCTGTGAGATGCTCGGCCAACAGCCGGTTGGCCCTCTCGTCGTCACCGGGGAGAAGCATCGCGGACGGTGCGCCAACGGTCGTTAGCAGTCGTCTGGCTGCATGGCTCTTCCATTCGTTCACGTTGTATTGAACATGCACCGGCGTCTCGGATCGTCGCTCGACCCAGCCCTGCCCGTTGTGCCGATCTCGCACGCCGTCGCCCCACAGATGAACCGGCTTGCGGCCCGGCTTCGGCGCGAAGCCCTTCGTCGGCCGGATGCGTGTCTTGTTCGCGCTGGCCGCGATCTGTGACTCGATGCGCGGTTTCTGCCCACCGTCCGACCAGTCCTTCAACAGCAGGTCGAGCGGCCTCGATTGCCCGTCTGATGTCGCCCAGTCCGTCAACAGGTGATGTTCCAATTCGTTATGCGCGTGAACAAAAGCCTCCTCCCACGAAGCCCCCGGCATCTGCTGGCTGATCGTTGACGCGAGGTCTGATTTGTAGAACACGGGCCTGCCTTGATTCGGCCAATTCCCGTAATCGACGAGCCACGACGTGCAGTCCTTTGCGTGAGCCACGACGGCCCACCACAGCACTTGATCCGACGAGTCGATGAATCCCGTGAGGTAGCTCGACTGAGCGGGCACGATGCCACGAGGCACGCCAGACAGCCTCTTGAGTAGCGTCTGAGCGTCCAGCCTCACGCCACTCGTGTTGACCGGCACCAAACCCTCCTGCTGAATCTCGCAGCGAAAGAAGCTCGGGTCGAGTGCCCTCACGGTCATCAGGCTTTGGAGCGAGGTGTCCTCTTCGGGCAGCTTGTCGTATTCCCATGCGACCTGCCCGCCCGCGTCCATATCGGATCGGTTGGCTCGATAAAACTCCGTCGCGAGTCGCTTGCCCTCGGTCGGGTCGTCGCCCTGTCCGAGCTTGACCGCGTAGGCGTCCCACAGGTCCATGCGGTCTGGTAGCCGCAGGACTGACGGATACTTCGAGCCGCTCCAATCGGGATGCCGTTCGCGCGAGAGAAACTGCTCGGTCAAATCGCCATGCTCTCGCACCGTGCAAACCATGATCGCGGCCAACTTCTCGCCCAAGCCGGCCAGCCCGCAGAATGTCTTCGTGATCGCTTCTTCCCTCTCCTCAGTCATCAGCGGAGACTTGGCTGATTGAGGCGTTTGAACGTCATCGAAAACGAGCAGGTCGGGCCGAACCGTCACGCCGAAACGATCCACATAACTGAGGCCGCTCACGTCGGTCGCGTTGACCGAGTACGGTGCGATGTGAGCCTCACATGACGCGGCCTCATGGATGTCCGCGAATACGATGCGGCCCCTCGCGTCCTTGGGATGCACGGCCAGTAAGCGGCCATTCAAGCGGAATTGTCGCTTCGGTTGTCGCCACTTGAGCATGAGCGGCACCAGCTCCGGGTAGTCGTCGAGCAATATAGGCGACGCGGCCAAGAGGCTGAAGAAGTTCTCTCGATGCTCGTTGCCCTTATCGTCTGTCGCACCAACGAGGACAGGGAAACGCCGATGGCCATTAGTCACAGCCCATTGAGTGGCCACGCGGGCAATCGTCGATTTCAGCCCGCCACGACGAACCGCGTGGCACTCTCGGCCACCCGACTCGATGACGTTTTGGAAGGCGTCGAGCATCGATATTTGATACGGCGCGAACGGCAAGTAAAACGTCGGCGCGAAATATGTCATCGCGTACAACTCAAGGTCAGCCGAACATCGCTCACGTCGCTGAGGATCAACAACAGCAGGCAACGGGCCGATCTCTTGGGCGGAAGCCGTTTTCGCGTTGATTACTGCCGCAGCCTTCTGGCTTCTTGCGTCGGCATAGTTGCCGCCCGTGACAACCTGCTGTTCCGGTTGCCAATCGCCACCGGCTAGCTGTTCAACAGTCGAGTCGAATTCATCCGGCGGAAGGCTCGACAGAAATTCGGCTAGCTCGGACTCGTTCAGCGATCTGCAAAATTCGATCTCGTCGGTCGTCAGAACGTGCGTCAACTTGCACTCCTACGTTGATCGTTGGACCGGCCTTTGGACCTTCCGCCGCCTTATCGTTTTGGCCAACCATTGCGACCAGCACTCTCGCCGCTGCGATGGCGTTCACGTCAGCGGGAGCCTCGACGGTTGCAACGCCGTCCTTCGTCGCGACCGTGACTTCGGTCTTGCGAGTGATGTCGAGCAGTCGATCCACAAGCTCGCGAGCGTTCGCGGCCTTGATCGGCCATCGCTTCTTGATCGCGTTTGCGACGAGCGCGATGTCGCGGCTCGGCTTGTCGGTCATCAATATTTCCGAACGCATTTCCCCTCCCCGATTTGGCTCGGATTCATCGACCGGAATGGAAAACAAAACTGTTTCAGTGGATGCTGGATAAGTGTGTGCCTTCTT
>Ga0181357_1000408_pt1 | contig 16009 bp, 29 predicted proteins | sample Fa13VDMM110DN_FD_130094 | JGI IMG/M metagenome (GOLD analysis project Ga0181357, IMG submission 130094) | Freshwater viral communities from Lake Michigan, USA - Fa13.VD.MM110.D.N | ecosystem: Environmental > Aquatic > Freshwater > Lake | place: USA: Michigan | collected 2013-09-24 | reverse complement strand
CCCATAAAATAAGGGTTTTCCCATGACGCAGCTTGTATCAGTTTAACATCCGATCTTTTCCCCTGGTTAACCGGACGAATGAGATCCTTGTAAATCCAGTTCAACGTGTAGGGGGATGTAGTCAGTAATATTTTAGCTGATTTAAACGCCGCACGACCTTGCATATTTTCCCAGAAATAAAGACCGTACTTCCCAGCTTCATCACCCCATATCGCCTTGACGTTGGTTATACCCACCACAGAATCGGGCTCGGCATTAGTACGGAAATAAACGATAGGACCCATGTGAGTACGGAACTCCGCTCGCTGTTGATTGTATTCCCCCATCCCTTCCATGACCTTTAGAAATGGAGGCAAAGAGGACTGAGTTAGAATTTTGTAGGTAGGTGAGCATACGATGAAAGCGTCTTCACGGACCACATCAGGCATACACATTTGTCTATAAAGCCAATAAGCCCCACTTATCGTTTTACCAAATTGTATACCAGTACCAAGTACAGTAATGGGAGAATCAGAAAAGATAGCGTCATCTTGTTTTAGGCTATGAGGTTTGAAATCCATGCCTTCACCCTCTCATAGGTAGACAGTGTTTTAACGTCCATCCCAATGTCTATGTAATATTGTTTTAACCTATCTGAATCAGCTACTACCTTTTTACCTTTTAACTTCCAACAATGAGGTGGGATCCTACGGACAGCAGATAAATCAGGATTAGTTAACGCCCCCTTGATTGCTAAGTCACCAGCATTAGGAGGATTAATGTAAACCCTAGCCCCATTATTACCAAATAGTACCATTACTGTTTTCACTTAGGTATTCCTACGTAATCCATAATTACTTAAGACCTAATTCCTTTTTAACCCAATCAATCTTAACGTCCTCATAAGTCCATACCTTGTAATTGACTCCGTTAGATATTCTTCTAACTCCCAGATGACACCAATTCTTAGCCACTCCAATCCTACGGAAACCAGCTTCCCATGCAGCCTTGGCAAGTTCAATCCCATCCATCCCTTTAACGTAACAATCAACAGCCTCACCCTCTAAATGTTCTGAGTCTGATTTTCCCCCTTGTGTTTTGTTCCACATCGGACATCGAAAAGCTGAGTTGATTTCAATAGGTCGTTTAATAAGAGTCCGTAGGTCCTCTAAAGCAAGAGGCAGTTCGATGTTAAGTCTTTGAGTCGTGCAGTTCCCACATTTACAAACAAATTCCTGTAAATGGAAATGCTCTGTCATAGACGTCACCTTCTTGTCGAAAGCTACGGACTTGTTGTAAATCATTCAGGCTTAGCTTCTTTAGCAGCTTCTAAACGCTTATTAAGCTCCACCTGTAATAGCTCTAGATTCTTTGATGTTTGAAAAAATAGTTGTTGTTGATCTGCTAATACCTTGGCTAACTCTAAGTCTGATACTGTTTGAATGTTCATAATTTCTCCTATATAATCGGTTCTTCTACTCCAAGTTTTGCACATTCTGCAATAAGCGTATCCACTTCGTCTAATTCAACTTGTCTCTTAGCTGCATATTCAGAGGCATCGGACATGATTTGTACTCTCTGACTTTTAAGAAAAGTAATATTGTATGTCTTAGATGATAAAACCTGTTTGTCCTCATCTACCCGTATAGTTGTGTCGTTTACCTTTTCATAAATTGTTCCCATAATGTCTCCTTGTTTAATCACTAATCTTATACATTGTAAAAATGATGCTTGGTATTGCTGGTTCGCCAGCAGGTGCTGAGTGGTGTAGCCCTTCCCCTTCGCCTGTATTATCAACTGACTGATAAACTTTAATCGTATCTCCAATCGCCAGCCTTACTACTACTTGGCTGACCAAAACGGTTGTGCCAGCAGCTTCGGTGAGGTAAGCCCTTGTGTTGCTATTCACAATATCCACATCAGTTTTCCTCAACCACAAATGGCAGTTGACGTTGGCATTTGAATCCATGCCGACCTGCCCTGCTGCCACTATAAAATAAACTCCTGCCTCTAAAATTGTAACAGTTCCAGAAGAATGGGTTATTCCAGCACTCCCATCTGTCGTGTCCATCGTTACTTGGACAGGGGTTGTGACTCCTGGTTCTTGGTCTGTTGAATCGCTTGCTTGTAAATAAGGTGTTCTCATATTAGTATAAAATTATCCAATTTGTTCCGTTGCTTCTGATTGTTACCGATGAATATTGCACTGCTAAAACAACCGTCAAAGCCCCATCTATAGTTTCAGAAGCATTACCATCGACTGTAATCACTCCCGTTCCGCTATTTTTAATTATATATTCTCCCGTGAAACCTACTGCCGTTGGGAGTGTTACTGTAAATGTATTAGCGGTGCAGTTCACCACGTTGTCGCTACCGTCTAGTGTCCGAAGTGCTGATATGTTTCTAGTAACTAAACCATCGACTGTCTTTCTTATCGTGCTTGTTGTTGTGGTGTAATAAACACTATCAGTTAAAAATTCTACTGCTCCTGCCTCCGCAACGGTGTTTAAAGTTCCAGTAGTAAATTTTAGAGGGGCGGTGGAAGCGGTGGCTGTGCCTGCTTTAAGGTGTAGGACGGCGGTTGGGTTTAATCCTACCCCAACACTATCTCCAAATCTAACTTTTCCAGCACCAGTATAAATCGCGTAGTTTAAAGATGAACCTACATTTATATCGTTAACATATAAACCGTAAGAATTAACTACCGTCCCACCACCGCCTGCTCCGTTAACTAGGAATACTCCGTATTGAGTTGTCACTGGCCCTTGAGTATCAAGGGCGCAATACATCCCGTATTGGTCTGTGCATAATCCAGATGAGTAATAATTATTTACGTTTTGAATACCTATTGTGACATCAGATGTACGCGTTCCTAATGTGTTAGCCCCAACTAGTAAACCTGTATTACCGTAGGTATTTGTTGTAATAGTAACCGCATTAACTATGCTCGCAGTTATATAATCCACGGCGGAACTAACTGTATCGTCTATGTGTAATTTAGAGGTTGGTGCTGTTGTCCCGATACCAACTCTTGAATTAGTAGTATCAATATTAACTATTGATGTAGTTCCATCAGCTTTTAAGAATTGTAGAGATGTTGTACTATCAGCGTTAGGATAAATCTTAGGAGTTTTTACATAAGTGAAAGGATGGTTTGTGCCGTCTAGGAGAGCATATCCGGTTAGTGCTGAACTAGTTAAATAAGTATTCGTATCAAGCGCCCAAGTATTAGCGGCGGTCTTCTTTAAAAACGCTGTAGCTGTAAAGCCTAACGCTGCAATAGCTGTTAAATCAGCGTCTAGTGGCTGATAAAGTGTATCAAGAGATGCAATTAAAGCTGTTGAATCTAGATCTATTTGGATCGTATCAGTAACAGCGTCGCCTACAGTATTGATATAAGTAGAGCCTGATAGAGTAAGTGTATCTGTGGCTGTATCGGCTACTGGACTAGTGCCTGAGTCTGCCTGAATAGTTGTGAAAGACTCAGTAGCCCCACCAGGGGTACTCAATAAGTCCTCAATTTCCCTAGCTGCAAGAGTAGAGGTCAAAGCTACGACTAAACGACGTCTAGTGAATGCTGTGAGAACGTCTGCCAATTAACCCCCTATAATAGAACTGATTCTAAAGTGATGTGATCGCCTTGGTTTAAGTTGAGGCGTGAGCGTTTGCCGTTAATATCATCCGCAAGCCAAGCTGATAGACCACCGTCATTAGGTGTTAGTGATCTGAAAGCTCCGTAATTTAATCCCAGAGTTAGTATATCACCTTCTAGGATTTCTGAAATAGCGATTAGCCTTCGATTGTGTTTTAGTACCATGTCTTGCTGCTCATCTGTCATTAATTTGGTCGCGTGTTGGTCTTTGATGTTGAGTACCATTTCTTTGAACTCTTGCGGAAGTAATGAATGAGGGCTGTCTGGAGTATCCATGTCCCTTAGTTTGAAATGTTTTTCGATTACCACAGCCCCTAGTCTAACTGCATTTTTAGGAGTGTCGTAGATGTCGGTAGTGTGATCGGAAAAGCCTACTGGGTTCTTGAATCTAAATTGCATCTTTTGAAGATTGTCTAATTGTGTACTCTTTGCCGGGTAGGATGAGACGCAGTACATGATTACGCTGGGAGTTGATCCGAGTAGTACTAGAACACGGTCTATCTCTTCCATAGTATGCCCACCAACAGAGAAGAAGATAGGCTTGTTATAGGCATGAAGCAGATCAAACAGTTCTTTATATTCCATGTCACTCGAGGCCACCTTGTGATACTTAACGTAAGGGTCGATGAGCTGAGCTGATTTAATGGAGAATGGGGTACACATGAACTCTATGTCCTGCGCCCTGCACTTCTCACTAATGGGATCTAGCCAAAGTGGGAAAATCCCACCGTGCATAGGCTTTCTAGGGATGGTTCTTTTACCAGTGATAGGTGAATCAATGCTCACTTGAGGGGTAAAGCCGTAGAGGTCTTCCTGGGTAAACATTTGGAACTTAACTGCATCTGCCCCTGAATGTTTAGCGGCGGTAACAGAATCAAGACAATCTTGGATTGTAGTAAAGTTACTACCGATTTCAGCTATTATGAATGGGTTACTTGGTAGAATCATCTTCTATTACCTTAATATCTTGTACCCCTAGTTCAACAGTTTCACCAGATGGCCTAACAATGATTGTAGGTTTAGGGAATGATATTTGAACGTCTTGAGTTTCTTTATATCCTAACAAGTTTTGTGATAGCCACTTCTGTGCTTGGAAGTTCCCATCCTGAGCAGACTGAAACATCAAAGCCCTAATCATAGCTCTACCCTTCGCGTTATATTGTTCAATAATCGATGAATAATTATTGCGCAGCGTTGCAACATCAACACCCATAGCATGGGCCATTTCTCCGATAGGAGAGTTGGTTGTGGCCATTTGTTGTATTTTGTCGGTGTCAAGGTCTAAGAAAGGACGCCCAGGTTTTCTAGGTCTTTCGATAACCTTGTTTGGGTTTTCTACAGGTTTACCCTTTTTCCTTTTAATTTCAGTGGTAATAATAACTTAAGGATAACATGAAGAATATTGATCGGCAATTGGCTGGCTGGAAGGCGAAGTTTAATGGGAAGAATTGGGAGAGAGACTTTGAAGTGGCTTGTGCAGTGGCGAGTATTGCGTGCGTGCGTATTCCTAATGGGTGTCGGTCTATTGGTCGTAACAGGCTTGTCAGGGTTCGTTCTCCGTTTGATTATGTGTTGGGTTATGGGGCTAGAATTGCTTGTGTTGACCTGAAATCATTTGTAGCAGGTAAGTCGCTATCTCATTCCCAAATAGATCCTGGGCAATTGTCGCATCTTTTAGCCCTATCTCGAGATGGTATAGCTGGGTATATCGTTTACTACAAGAGTACCGGTGATGTGGTATTCTATGACGCCGAGAGACTTGCTGGGATTAAGCCGAGGGCTTCGTTAGGTATTGCCGACGGTAGTAGTCTTGGTACAGTGAGTGATTTGGATTTACATGCTCTGTTTCTTCGTTCCAACAAGTCAAAATCTGATCCATAGCTTCCCAGATAGCTTGGTCAGGGGTGTAGCTTGGGATGTCAAAGATATCGTCAAAGGTCTCTAGATTGTAACGGATTTGGGTCTTGTATAATTCCCCATCTTTTTTGATTTTAATGTTGCAGGGTCTTCCCTCATAAGTCAGGTCGATGGCCAGATAATGATCTGAGTTCTCATAGATGACAAAGAGGTCCGTGTGGTTCTGTACGGATGTAATGATTTTATGATTGAAGTTCATATTTTGATATGAAATATTATAACAATAACTCAGCATTAAGTAAAGTCAAACTTCTAGTCGTTTACTAGCTATCTCGAAATACTCTGCATTCATTTCAATGCCTGTAAAATCAAAGCCTTCTTTGGTGCAAGCCACGCCTGTGCTTCCACTTCCCATAAAAGGATCTAAGACAATGCCTTGAGGTGGGGTTATTAATCGGCAAAGATAGGCCATGAGTTTGATTGGTTTAACTGTGCTATGGAAATTTTGACTTTTTGCGAAGCCTCTTATTTGTAACAGCATTGGCAATACAGCACGAGCGACACCAAGGAGATATGCCGTCTTTTCTCTTGTAGTACTCAGATCCAATTGGTTTATGAATGCCACACTTTCGGCAAGGTTTAATCCATTCGCCTCTATCGTCCTTATAGCATCCTGAGTGCTCGCGTTTATGCTGAAGTTTGGTGATACATTCCAAGTTCTGAAGTCGGTTATCAGTTTTAATACCGTTTCTATGGTGAATATCATGCCCTTCGGGTATTGCTCCGAAATGCTGTGACCATATAAATCGGTGCTCCATTGTGTGTCGTCCGTTGATTGATCTTCTGATATATCCCTTGAGAGTTGGCTTATATTTTCCACCAATAACCTTAGGTCCGGTTTTAGCCATGCCTCCGATTCCCAAATAAGATCTAAACTGTCAAGTCCAGCATTACGTTCACTCTTTGAAGCCTTAGCACAATAGAAGAATCGAGAAGCACCGCCTGAGTCGCCGTAATAGTCTTTGTTCTCTGAACTAATTCCAAACATCGAGCTTTCAGCATTTTTTTTACTAGGCTTTATATTGCCGGGACATTTTAGATTCCCACTCTGCTCATCAAGCATTAAAGCAGTTTGTTCATCTAAGATTAGATTAGCTGGGAAGCGGCCAGTAGTATAGTTTGTAATTCCAAGCACTGGCTGTTTTGTTCCTGCGGCTAGTTTGTTACCATGTGCATTTGTAAAATCTCTTTGATGCTGAGCTATAATTTCAGTCCCAACCCTACATCCATCAATATTAATTCCACCTGTTCCCCACTTCTGCACGTTAGCTGCCACAGTCTTCTCACTAAGAGGCTTACGAGCAAGTGTCCAGAACTCACAAGCTGGCTTCAAAGCTGTACCAAAGCCCTCTAAGAAGACCGTCTTTCCGCAGCTTCCGCAAGTTTGTGTAACCGATTGTTGGGGAACAATTCCAAGTTTTCTATCTGATTGTTCCTTGTGTTGTGGTCCTTGTGATGAACTACCTCTATTCGTAGAAGTAAACGACCTAAGTGCATCGCCATTACTAGCCGATGTTCCATAATGTAATTGTCCTTGCGAGCCATCGGAAGAAATTCCTTCGGACATCTCACATACTTCGGGCCTATGTAATTCCCTTTGTTGCGTTTGTAAGTTACTCCACCCTTCCAAGCAGGGTTCTTTTCCATTGGGTGACCTTTTTTTAGATTTGGGCCGTAACACTGTTTCCGATGAACTTTGTTCCGACAAGCTCGGCTGCAAAATTTGCCCTTGTTCATTTTTAGAGTAGAAGGCCGACGATAGATCAGATTCTTGCACAGGTCGCATTGATGATTTGGTCGTCTGTTTACAATCACAAGATATGCCCATTTTATCAGATGCCTTTTTTATATTCAAGCTTTTTGGAAACCCCGACCCGTAAAGGTATGAAATCACATCCCTAATCTCAAATCCCGCATCCTCAATGTTCACAGCCATTCGATGTTGTGTTCTCGTCCCACAAGCAATAAGTGCATGACCTCCAGGCTTTAATACCCTCAAGACCTCGGCCCATATCTCAGATTTAGGAACGTCATAATCCCATTTCTTTCCCATAAACTTTAGTCCGTAGGGTGGGTCCGTTACCACAGAGTCAATAGTGTTATTGGGAATGGTTCTCAATATGTCTAAGCAGTCACCAAGATGTAGTTTCACTGACTGTATTCATACAACTATTACTCAAAGATGAATAGAATGTGGTGCGTTATACATAATTCGGACATACCTGTCCCCTGGGCGTTGCGCTTTTGGGGTTGTAGGTATAATTTCAATATTGTGGATAAAGAAGATGGGGCCAATATACAAAAACCCTCTCTTCTTGTCAATACCCACAAACTCGGAGCCAAAAGCCCATGATTTCTAGCATTGACTAGTGGCTACATGGGGGACCTGCCTAGCTCTAAGGCTACCTGCCCGAGTATAAATAAAAGCAAGGGACTGCTTGGACCTAACGTAAGGTGCTGGTGCCAAGAAAGAGTGCTGAAGTGGACTCGTCCGAAGAGGGAACGAAGATACTTATGGCTAACACCGTACTCTTAATGGGGTATGGGGTAGCCATGGCCTCCATGGATCTGAACCGAAAGGGAACCGAACGTGAAACAGTGTGTTAACCCAGATAGAGTTATTAGAGAGAGAGAATATAATAGAATATCCAAAACATGTAGGAAGCTCGGAATCACTCCATTATCACTGAAGCTTCTAAGAACTAGACAGAAGAAATTGAACAAAAGCAAGTATCACAGTGAGATGGTACTAGAGAAACTAATCAAGAAACATTGTGTTCCGATGTATAGGAAGAACTACCCATGTTTAAACATCTTCTTTGGTGATTTTGTTTTTACTTTCAAGAAAGTTATCTTAGAAGCAGATGGAAGTTCACATGATGATAGAAAAGAATATGACGAAAGAAGGGATCTGCTGCTGCAATCTGCTGGATATAAAATATACAGATTCAGTACCAAAGAAATACCCAAATGGAAGAAACAGTTACTTCCTATTATTGACAGGCACAAGCTTCATAAACCAAAAGAAATCAAAGAAAAGACTGAAGAAACAAAAGTCCAAGCAAAAGAAGATAAAAAAACACCAATTTTCAAAAGAAGCTGGTTTGTGCAGCAAAGGAAGATCGCTAATGCTGCCATTATTGAGGATTTGAACCAAAGAAGAGCCTTGTTTAACAAACAGCTAGCAGAAAAAAGAAAGAAGTAGTTTACAAGTTTTTGTTATTTGTTTATGTACTTGCCTTGTGGGTAACAGGACGATTCAAGAATCTCTAGACATGTTATGCGGTAGCTTTAAAAGAGTTCCACCCCAGACCTATGTTGATAAACTAAAACAATACCTAGTCCATGATCTCAGACTTTCCATCGAAGATATTGAGATAGTTTGTCGTAGACTCCCTGAAGTAGTTAAGACCTTCCCAACAAGGATGGACGTTAAGAAAGTCAGCGACGAGATCAGAAAGAATAAGGTTTCAAAGTCATTTCATAAACCCCAAACTCAAAGAGTCGAAGGAGTTGCCAGCGTGGTTCCCCCCCATGTTATGGCGATGATTGAAATGATTAAAGACAGCAGGACAGAGGGTGGCACTTTCAAAGGGCTCATAAGGAGACTCGGTTTCAGTGAAGACCAAGCGTTCCAGATTTATGAGGCATGGGTATCGGGAAGTGTTCACCCCCTAGTTCTAGAGTTTAAAGAAAAGAGGATGAAGTAATGGCCCAGTGCCGAACTTTAAAAGAATACCAACAAAGAATGGGTGGATATAAGAGGATAAAAAATCAATTTAGAAAACACATTCTTATGAGTATATGGGAAAGAGAATTAAACAATGTGACTAGGCGTGAGACAGAGGATCTATTAAAATTAAATAGATTTTTATTAAAAAAGATAAACAAGGAGATCATATGAAAAAGAACACAACACTAAAAACAACAAGGGCTAACGCAAAAGAATTAACCAACGTCTTATGGGATACACTTCAGAAGGTTAAGAACAAGAAAATCAAACCAGTTGAGGCTAATTCCATAGCAAGGGTTAGTAGAGAAATGCTTGCTATCTCTAAACTTCAGCTTGAATATGCTAAATTTACTGGCGCAAAAACCATTAATGAAAATTTACTAACCTAGAATTTAAAGAGAGAAGGATGAAATGAAAAAAGATATTGAAAGAATATGGAATGATAACATCAACGAAGCACGAATAATCTTTAAAAGCATGAAGAATAGTCAATTAGATGTAGCGAAATTAGCTTATGAGGCGTGTGAAGTACGTCAAGGTGGTAACTCCAAAGATAGCTTATTTACTATAGTAAACTTTGCCAATGAGATTGGAGTTAATAGTAAAACATTAAACAATTGGGTTATATTATACAGGAACGTATACCTTAAATTAAATGACGAAAACAAAGCAAGATCAGTTTATTCAGATCTTAAAAACATTGCAGCCAAAGTTAATAGCAAGTCCGATGAAGCTTTTGTGAATAGAGTGGCTAATGAAATCTTAAGCATTTCAGATAATGATTCTATTGTAATCAGGTATTGTTATGATTTAAGGGCTATTGCTAACAGCTTAGAAAAGAGATCAGTTTTTGAACTGGCTAAAAAAGAGAACGTGGAAGAGTTTAAATTCTATGTAGAAACTCTCTATCATAAAATTTCATTAAGGTTCCCTGAGTTAATGCCTAAAAACAATAAAATACTAAGTATTGCAAGTAACGGCCATAGTAGCGTATCGAAAGACGGTAACATAGCTGGGTCTGATACAGTAAAAACCTTATTCTCCAAGAAAGATGAAAAGATCTATAAATTCATTATTAGAGCTAATAAAGCGTCCCAAGGTGCCATTAACAAGAACTTTGAAAAATGGAGATACGCTAGTTTAAATAAATTAGTTAAACATGGGTTAATCATCAAAGATAAAGATGCCTATAAAAGGAGTGATTATGAAAGTCATAGTAAGTGAGATAAGAAAAACTAGCAAAGATTACAATTCTAATTCTTTAGGTTACACTATAGAATATGAAACAAACCAAGGAGAAGACGCCCAACAAGCGATCATCACGATTGAGAAAATCATCCATAACCAATTCACCCGAAGAGGCGCTGAAGCAGAGGTCTCAAAAGTATTTTCAAGACAAGATAGTCCTCAACCGAGTCAACCAATGGGAGTCCCAGCAGCAGTTAGACCCCAAGTTAATGAGCGCCAAGCTCCGCAAGAAACTAGGCCTGTAGGTGAGTTTGGAATCATCAGCCCTGCACAATTAACCAGATTGTTTGCAGTAGCTAAAAAGAACTTCAAATGGGAAGAGTTAAAAAACATGTACGACAACACCCCTGGATTAATCGTGGGCAAAGAGAAAAACAACATGACAAAGGCACAATACAAAACCTTTGAGAAATTCCTAGGTCTCTAATGTTTGAAATTAAACCTAACTTGAAATTTGAAGACTACCTTAAGATTGACGCTATTAGTCGCAGTGACTTGGTAGCGATGCGAAGAGGTATGAACTATTACAAGTATCATAAAAACGACTATACGGCCTCTAGCTCACTAGAATTCGGTCAAGCCTTACATACACTCGTTTTAGAGAACGAACGCTTTAAAGACGTTTATACGGTGGCGCCTGATGGACTGAGTCTAGCGACCAAAGAAGGTAAAGCTTGGAAAGCTGATAACGCTGACAAGACCATCATTAAGGCTAAGGACTACGACACGATGCTCAATATGGCGGCGTCAATACTGAGTCACCCTGTTGCTGGTCCCATACTAGGAGCGTCTCGGAAAGAGTTAACCGTGGTCTGGGAAATGAGCGATCAGAAGTTCAAGGCTCGGTACGACTCCATCCTTATCAAAGATAACGTGGCTACGATCATAGACATTAAGAGTACCCAGAACCTTTCCCAAAGAAAGCTCAGTTATTCGATAAAGGATTACGGCTATGATATCCAATCGGTTCTTTATTCCCTAGGCGCTCTAGTTTCAATGGATGTGGAATATGTAAATTTCTTTTTCCTCTGGGCAGAGAAACGCGCTCCCTATGACGTGCTATTATCTAAGATCCCCTACTCTATGGAAGTCTCTGTGAGAGAAGAAATCAATTCCCTACTGCTGGATTTGAAGATGGCCAGAGAGAGTGACAAGTGGCCTAGTCGTCAACCACTAGATGTTATCGAACTAGGCACGAACCTAATGGAACTGGAGGAAGACAATGAAACAGACACTCTTGATACGTTTTAAACTATGGCTAGCTAAAAAGATTATCAATCTAGTTAACTGGATCTTGGCCCCCGATTATTATATGTTCAATGTTCCAGTTAATTTAAACCAAATGTATTTAGATTCGGAGAAATATGAAAGCAAACGAGATCAGAGAGAAAATACAGCAGAAGCTTAAAAGTAATTTAACGGTATCAGTCCGGCGATCACTTTGGAAAGCATTATCATTTAACGACGTTATCCTGGAAGACATGTACCTAGCACATTCTGACAATACCAATTTCAGGTATCAGGCCCATAGAAAGTTCACCGAGAAATACCACGTCATCTTTACAGCAGAATTGTTTTCGTCTTTCTTCATTCATGGACTAGGCCTAGATCCTACCGACAGATCAGTGACAGGCAGACTATCAGCTAAAAAATACACGTTGAGGGGAATATGAGATTAATGTTTTTTAACGGAATTCATCAAGAATGTTTTGTGGACCAAGGCGCCGTAGTTACGGCTTGGTTCCATAAAGATAAAATAAACTGCACCTTTGAAGGTGTTGATGTGAAGAATAAGTATTTCAAGACCTACTTGCCTAAAGAGATAGACGGTTATCAAAAAGGGGAGCCAGTGTGGATCGAAACAAAGCTGATAATAAACTGGCATCGGTAAGATGCATTGCTTGTGGGAAATCACCAACGGAACATCACCACTTTAAGACGAGAGGTAGTGGTGGCACTGATGACCACTGGAATTTACTTGAATTGTGTAGACTCCATCATCAAGAAATCCATAAAATTGGCAGAGGTAAGTTTATTGATAAACATCCGAAGGTTTTCTATTGGCTCACCCAACGTGGATGGGAGTCTTATGAGCAAGATAATATTGTAAAATGGAGGCATGAAAAATGACCGACAAGACGCCTGAAGAAATAGCGCATGAAATTGTAGAAAAATCCTTAATTATTAAGCAGAATGTGTTTAGCCCAGTAACAGTAGTCAGTGATGTATTAAGTGTGAGGATTTCCGAAGCCATTACCAAAGAGCGCCAAGCAGTCGAGGAGCTTGAAGCAAAGCTTAAGATTGCGGTGGAATATTTAGAATGGACTAAGAGAAAAATTACAGAGCTTTATAGTAAAGAAATGGGAGATGCTCCGTATGTTACGCTTTGGCATGAAGCTAGAAATCAGATTAGCGAGTATTGCGATAAAGCCCTCGCTGAAATTGGCAGGGGAGGGGAGAAATGAGATTAGGTGATTGGCTTATGATAGTGGGGTTCTGTGCCATGATTTACGGAACAATAGGACTGTGGAGGTTAAAATGAAAACAATTACACAAGCAAAATTAATGAAACTATTTAAAGAGGCTGAAGGTGATTGGGATATGTTGTTGTGGCTTTTGAAGAGATATTTTAAAGGCGAGAATTAACCCCCGAACCATAGGGGTAGAGAAGGAGAAATTATGAAAAACATTTTATGGTATCAATGTGAAATTATTGTACCTGATCTTTCTAGTAGTATGGGTAATGGGACTTTAAAAATCTCTAGTTTTACTTACTATGAATATATGTACAAATTAAGTGAGCTGCTTAAATTAGCAGAAGAAATAAGACAAATGGCAGAAAACCAAGGACTGAGAGTTAGACAGTAACCCCCGAACCATGGAGAAAATTAAATGAGTGACATCGCACTTTGTAAAAACCAAGCATGTCCCATTAGATTTAGCTGTCTAAGATATTGGGCTGAACCTAATAAACATTATCAAAGCTATTCTGATTTTAAACCTAAAGAGTACAAAGGCATTTGGAGATGCAGCGATAAAATACAAATGACTGAAGAGGATATAGAAGATGCAATTGGCAAAAGAAATAATCGAAGCACTAAACATAATAAACAACGCGCAGCAAAGCCTTTGGGAGCTAAGCCACAAGGCAAGAAAACTAGACGATGAGCTAGGGCATGAGTTGTGGATGCTGTCACTTCAAATAGAGTCGGCGTTGCTGCACATTAATGAGTCTAATGGAAAAGAAGGATATTGGGAGAATGAGTAAATTTTTAGACAAGGCCAAAGCCATACTAGAACCCCACTTCAGACGTTACGGCATGACTTATGAGCTGTCACTCGAGGACGACATAGCCAAGGCATTAGAAGACACGCTTGACGAGGCTAAAGTTATTCTACATATGTACGCCGATCAAGATGAGCTTAATGGTGAGATGGTTAGTGAAGCGAAGATGTTCTTGGAGAGTGTATAGTGTATCAATGTGAATACAAATAAATAATGTATTAGTGGTGAGACAAAATGATATGTTTTTAGATGTGATTTACATATAAAAAGTTATACCTACAAGGAGCATAAATGCCTAAAATAACAATGGAATTTAACCTGCCAGAAGATCAAGAAGACTTCGACGACGCTCGAAACGGCGCGGCTTATCGGAGAGTTATTGATGAGCTTTATAACTGGATTAGAAGTCAAAGTAAATACACTGATTTGCAATATGTTGAGTGGAATGATTTGAGGGAAAAGATTTCAGAATTGATGAAGGATGAGGATTTGTTGTGAGCAAAAGAACAGTGCCTAGAATCTGCAAAAAATGTGGTAAAGAATTTTTGGCACAAAAGTCAGATGTTAACAGAGGGTTTGGTTTATATTGTAATAAAAAATGTTTTAACAATAATTACATACGTTTAAAATACCCTAAAGAATACAAAATATGGATATCTATGAAGGAAAGATGCAGTAATAAATCTAGTGTGAGTTATTATAGGTATGGGGCTATTGGGATTTCAGTGTGTGACAGATGGAGAGAGTCTTTTGATAATTTCATTACTGATATGGGACAAAAAAAAGAAGGGATGACTTTGGATAGAATAGATAATCACGGCAATTATGAGCCATCTAATTGCAGGTGGGCGGATAGATATACTCAAGCAATGAATAAACCTAGGGGAAGGGCTAAACATTCAACATCAGGATATATAGGAGTTTTTTCATACAACAACACAGGGAAATGGCTAGTAAAAATAATAAATAAAGGAACAGTTTATCGAATAGGAGTTTTTCAAGATAAAAAGGAAGCAGCTTTGGCGTACAATGAAGCAGCAAAAAAACACCACAAAGAATACGCCGAATTAAATATTATTTAAGCTTATAAGCAATAAAAGCAGCTACAAAAGTAATTACAGCTCCAACAACACTAGCAAGAGCTAGTCGCTGCTCTAAGTTGCGTACCCTTGAGTCAAGAGATTCGTATTTATTCATAGAATTTACATCCCCATTCTTTAGTGTCGATATTTCAACAACGATTGCTGAAAGCAATTCGCTGTGCTTGTCCAATTTTTCAAGTACTCTATCCCAGTTATTTTCCACTAGCGCCTCACAAATCTAACACTATCACTAGCTGGCCCACCATCTAAGCAATGGTAGCGTCCGTAGTTAGTTCCGCGTTTGAAATATCGACTAGGTACAATAAACTCTTCATTTTGCTCTTCTGTAGTTAAACGTAGGTAAGATCCTACATCTTCAAACTCTGAGTTCTCTTGAGTGAATACACCCTTCTTAATCTCGAACACAACAAACTCACAGTAATCTAGAGAATCGTATTTGAATTTAAACCCTTTTCCAAACACTCTAGTGATGGAAGGCGTTGGGGGGATGTCATCGTCTGGTTCACAGTCATCACATGGATCTGGGTCGGTAGTGTAGTTGGGCTTGTACCAACAAAGAGGACGCTGAAGTACAGAATCAAGACAAGCGCCTTTCTTGTGATCCGTATAACTAAAGTCTACAGTCTCAGATACGCCGCAAAGAGAGCCACGTTTATATGAGTCCAATCTGCACTGTGCTTGTGGATGACTCTCTTGGGTAGAAGAAACAACTTTTGGATCTTCTTTGGTTAATGATGGACTAGCGGAGTTCGACAGTGATGCCAGCACGTTGCCGAGTGAGATTCCACCTTCCATTCCTAATTCACAAAGATCGCGATCATTTGCACTTGACCAGTATTTAGCGCATAAGTTAGAAGCTTCTGATGGAACCGAAGGAGAAGTTACACCGCGATAGAGTTTACGAATACACTTGGATGTTGAGAAGTAGTCTGCTTGACCTTCTACAGCCATCTTTTGACCTGAGTATAACGGAGCAGCTCCAAATAAGTGTCCTAGTTCATGACATAATACAGTTTGAAAGCCGTATTGACCAATTTTTGGGTGTCTCGCCATCCCGCCAAACATCTGAACCGTCCACTGGGAACCTGATT
>Ga0181357_1000406_pt1 | contig 16073 bp, 25 predicted proteins | sample Fa13VDMM110DN_FD_130094 | JGI IMG/M metagenome (GOLD analysis project Ga0181357, IMG submission 130094) | Freshwater viral communities from Lake Michigan, USA - Fa13.VD.MM110.D.N | ecosystem: Environmental > Aquatic > Freshwater > Lake | place: USA: Michigan | collected 2013-09-24 | reverse complement strand
CCGGGACGGCCGCAGCGCCTAAAGCCGCGACGCGCCTTGCGGATCTCGCCGTGCGCGGCGGGACTGGCGCGGCCACGGGCGCGGTCGGAGCCGCAGCGGTCAACCCGGAGGATATGGCTACGGGCGCCATCTTCGGCGCGCTCATCCCGACTGCGGGCGCTAAGGCGGCGAACATCGTCGGCAACACCCTGCTAAACACTTACGACCTCGTTAAAGGCACGGCGGGCGGCGCGCGCGCGGCGGAACTGTTCCGGCAAGCTGCGGGCGCGGATCTGGCCGAAGTCATACGCGTTCTGCGGGATGCGCCTGACGGCGTCACAGTCCGCCAGGCGCTTGAAGACGCGAAGCTGTCGTCAGCGAACATAGACGCCATCATGGCGTTGGGCGAGACGGTAGAAAAAGGCGCCGGCGCTCCCGTCTTTGGGCGTCTGGCCGAAGGCCAGAACGCCGCCCGCGAGAACGTGCTGGCGACCGCCGCCGGCGGCAACACAGCTACTGCGGCGCGCACAGCAGCCGAAGCCAACAGTTCCAATCTTAACGCCATGACACGGCTTGAGCGGGAGCAGGCGTTGAGCCAAGCTAACCTAGGCCAGCAAATCCCGCCGCTTGAGGCTAAGGCAACGCGCCAGAGAAGGTCACAAGCCCGAAACGAAGACATTACGGCTGTCGCCGAACCGCTCGCAGAGCGCACGATTAACGACCGGGGAGTTGCGGGTCGCGTCTCTGAACAATATAGCGACGAGGCGCTGTACCGTAGGCTAGAGCGCCCTGAAGTTCCCCTAGAGGTTCTCAACCAACTGGGAGCTAAGGCCGGGCTCGCGCAGCAGGGGCGGGACCGCGCGACCGCCGCAGGCGTTGCGGCAGGCAAAGCCGCGCGCACGACGGAAAGCAAGATTGCGGAGCTAAGGGCTGCGGGCATTGAAGTGCTGGATCACAACCCGATTGTTGACCGGCTAACCACCCTGGCTAACAGGCCGGGCGACCGCGCGAACCCCATCCGCAAGGGCACCCTTACGAGCCTTGGGCAGCAGTTGCGCGATCTGGCCGAGATTAACAACGGCGTCTTGGACGCCCGTGACCTGTACGAGTTCCGCAAAACGACGGTTAACGATACTATAACGGGCCTGTTGAACGATTCGGGTGTGGTTGGAGACGCCGCAAAACAGCGTACGGCGTCCCTGCTTAAAGAGATAAACCCGCTGATCGACCAGGCTATTGAAAACGCTGGCGGTAAGGGCTGGACGGACTACCTCAAGACCTACGCCTCTGGCGCGCGCGAGATCGAACGGCAGCAGGTGGCCGCGCGCGCGTTAGAGATATACCGCGCGGACCCGGCGGCGTACGTCGAACTCTTGAAGGGTGTGAAAGAAAGCGATCTTAAGGTCGTTGAAGATGTGTTCGGCCCTGGCTCGTTCGACTTCGTCAAGCAGATGGCGGCGGACGAAGGTGCGCCGTCGCGCCTGCCTGCGATGCAGGAGGTTGGGCGCCAAGTCACCCGCGACGCGGACATAACGAAGGCAGCGGGCCGCGGTGCCGACGCTGCCAAAGCGCTTCTGTCGGGTGAGGGTGGGTTGGGCTCGAAGACCGTTCGTACTTTGGCCCGGTGGATCACACCTAAAGTCGCGTACACGGGCGAACTCATAAACGCGTTGACTGAGCAGCACATCGCGCCGCAGATTCAGACGGCGCTTGTTGAGGGCTTCCGGTCGGGCAAGAGCGCCGTCGAACTGATCGCGCAGTTGCCCTCGAGAGATCGAGCGGCAGCGGCGCGCGCCCTGAGCAACCCCCGCTTCTGGTCCGCAACTACCGCAGGCAGCGGCGCAGCGGCTGTGCGGCCACCCAACGCTATGGCGCCGCCAGCGGCGGACAACCGTAATGCAATGGCAAGGTAAGGCGTATGGAACCGGATGCCCGCGAAGTGGACGCCCGACTCAACACCCACGAGGCCGTCTGTGCCGAACGCTACGCGGGCATTAACGCCCGCCTGAAGCGCATGGAGGCCACCCTCATGGGCGGCGTCGGCGGCATCTTCCTGATGCTGCTGGGCATCGTCCTGAAGATGCGTGTCTGACATGGCCTACAGCTTCGGGATTAAGTCTGTTAAGAAAATGACAGGAGTGCATCCCGCGCTGAAGAAGGTGCTGTACCGCGCCATCGAGATAACGGATGTGGACTTCAGCATCATCGAGGGTGTGCGGACGTTGGAGCGCCAGAAACAGCTAGTGGCGTCCGGTGCGTCCAAGACCCTGAACTCCCGGCACTTGAGCGGACATGCGGTAGACATCGCGCCGTACGTCGAAGGCGAGATCCGCTGGGACTGGCCGCTCTATCACCGGCTTGCCAAGGTTATGAAAACCGCGTCCAAGGAAATAGGCGTCCCGGTTGAATGGGGCGGGGACTGGATTCGTTTCAAAGACGGCCCTCATTGGCAATTGCCGTGGGGCAAATATCCATAAGGAGAACTGCTATGGGATTCCTCAAAGGTAAGAAGACCTACGTCACTGCCGCCCTCGCCGTGATCGGCGCTGGAGCAGCCTACGCGGTCGGCGATGCTACCGCCGTGCAAGCTGCCCAGATGGCCGTCACCGCCCTGCTGGCGGCTACCCTGCGGAACGGGATGCGCTAACCACCGCTTCCGGGTCCGCAAACCCAAACATCGGCAGGAAGAAAAACGGCTGGCCCCGCTCCCGCATCAGGGCCGCGCCTTGGATTTCACTAGCGGCCCATCCGGCAGCCCATGCGGCAACCCCTGCGGCAACCCCTGCGGCATCCCGTGCGGCATCCCATGCGGCATCCCGTGCGGCAGCCCGTGCGGCATCCCCTGCGGCAGCCCATGAGGCATACCCTGCGGCAGCCCGTGCGGCAGCCCATGCGGCATCCCCTGCGGCATCCCGTGCGGCATTTGCTTTCCGCCATTGCTCTGGCGTTATCGCCCTGAGGTGTTGGAGGAACGCCTCGACGGTGGCGGTTTCTGGTCCGTATTTCATGGCACAGGCCCACCGACCGAATAGGTAGCGCCAACCGGGGCCTGGGTGACGACCTTGGTCCCCACGGCCACCGGAGCGCCCTGTACATCCTCGCTGACCGGGCCGTAGCAGTTAGCCAGCATCGGGCCAAACAGATGCGCCCGCTTGGTTTTTGTGCAAGCGAAGCTGAACATATTGCTGATGCTGGTGGTAGGGGTGCCCCCGGTCACGAAGGTGCGCGGGACGGCAGGCGTGTTGCGCTTCCACGTTGGGGCCTGAGCGAACTTCTCGCGGACCTGATACAGCGACCAGACTTGGTTCGGCCCCGGCTGGGTGCAGGAGCCTTTCATGTTGCCCCCGGCAACGTCCGCAATCGACGGGCCGTGCAGGACGGGGCAGACGGCCACTGCCTCTGGGTACATGACGACCGTGCCGTTGGCGGCGTTAACCGCGATCTGTTTGCCCGTGAGCGTAGCCCCAGAGGCGGCGCACAGAGCGAACGGCTGGTGGCAGAACACGAACGTGTTGTCGGCGCGAGCCGGGGCGACCGGCAGCAGCAGGGCCGCAATGGCGATGTACAGTTTCATTTCGTCACCTTTTTCTTTGAGCCGCCAATTCGGCCATCACCGTCGCCGTCCATCTTTGCGATCTGGGCGCGGGCCTCGTCGAGCAGCGATTGCAGATACTGGGCCGTAGAGTGAAGGCCCGACAGTTCGGCGCGCAGCTTGCTGATAGTCAGCCACGGCAGGAGTACGTCACGGATGTTCATTTCGTCACCTTTCCATAAATCTCATTGTTCCACCTTTCGACGATGGCCATCGAGTGCGACGACGCCTCCTTGAAGGCGGGGCGCAGGGGCCGCAGACCCTTCAGCGACCGCAGACGCATGGCGATGGCCTGATCCAGATAGGCTTGCGTCACGAAGCCGCTGCCAGACGCGAGCAGCCGATTGTCGTCGTCGTAGATCGAGTAACCCCGCACGGCTGATCCGCGCGCGGGCTTGTAGGAGTCAACCTTAACTTCCATGTCTTCTCTCCTGTTCAGAGGGTTTCGAGGTAGATTTCTTGCCGTTCCCGCGCGGCGCGCAGGATGCTGTACCGCTGGTGCAGCCGGCGCAGGATGACAAGGCGCTGCGCGCCCTTACGTTCTGCGGTCAGCAACTCCAAGACCTTGGCCTCTGGCAGGGCGATGAGCCCTGCGTTCAGTGTGCGCCAGTTAACCACGTCCATTTTTCAGTTCCTCTAGGGCCAAGTCAGACACGGCGCGCTTGTCGTGCAGCGACGCCCAGATCCGTTCGTCAATAGTTTTATTACCGATCAGGACATAACACCAGACATCATGTGCCTGGCCGCTGCGGTGCAGGCGCCCTACGGTCTGCTCGAACAGTTCCAGGGACCACGGCAGGGACACGAACACGACCTTGCTGCCGCCGTACTGGAGGTTCAGGCCGTGGCCGGCAGACTTGGGATGCACTAGCAGCAGTTCGATCTGGCCGGCGTTCCACCGCTCGGTCGCGCGGTCGTCGTCAATGGTCTGCGCCTGCGGGTAGCGGCGCTGCAACTCGGCTAGTTCCTCTTTGAAGTTGTACACCACCAGGGTGTTGGCTCGCTGGTTCTCGGCCAGCAGTTCGTCCAGCCGGTCGAACTTGTGGCTGCTGAACCAGTGCGCCGTCTTCTGCACCTTGAACTTACCGCCATCCACTGGCGTCGATGTCGAGTCGTAGCACCAGCCGCCGGCCATCTGCTGGAGCTTGCTGGTCACCGCGGCAGCGTTCAGCGCCACGATCTGATCGCTGCCGAACTCGACCAGGAAGTCCCGCTTCATCTTCTCGTATGGTTCGCGGTCGTCCAGGTCGCAGCGCAACTCGACGGTGTGCAGCGGCGGCAGGGTGTCGCTGTACTCGCCCGGCTCCAGCACGAAGGTGGCGGGCTTGATGCGCTCCATGACCGCCTCCAGACCGCCCGCGAGAGGCTCCCACTGGCCGAAGTCGCGGTTGATGCACACGAAGTACTGTTGGAGGAACGCGCCCTTGGAGCGGCCCAGCAGCTTCTGGTCGATGACCTTGCACTGACCGAAGACATCCTCAAGGCCGTTGGAGGTGAACGATCCTGTCAGGCCCCACCGCACCCGGCACTGGTCGATCTTGGCCAGCAGCGCCTTGAAGCGTTTGCCGGACGGGTTCTTCAGCCGCGTCAGTTCGTCGAACACGATGCCGTCGAAGCTGGACAGCGCCGGCAGCGACTGGAGGTTGTCGTAGTTCGTCACGACGGCGTCGGTGTCGGCTTCGAACGCCGCCTTACGCTGCGCGGGCGTGCCCAGCGCGACCGACAGCGTCAGCCCCGGCGCCCACAGGGCCTGCTCGACCGGCCAGACATCCCGGACCACACGCTTGGGGGCTAGTACCAGCCAGCGCGACACAAGGCCCTCGCGGATCGCGTCGTGCATTGCTGTCAGGGTAATGGCGGTCTTGCCCGCGCCGACTGGCGCCAGGATCATGGCGCGGTCCCGCGCGAACAGGAAGTCCGCCGCTTCATCCTGGTAGGGGCGCAGCGCGAGGGTCATACGCGGCGCCCCACGACTTCATGCCTAAGTTGCTGACCTATCCAGTAGGTGTACGCGGGTGGGATTGCCTCTGATAGCTCGGCCAAGGTCATCCAGTCGATGCCCAGGGCTTCGGACGCGGCGGCGCGGTGGCCGTCACGCCAAACGTCTTTGGTGCCCCTGCCGCCAGCGGACGCCGCGCGCCGCCGCGCATGGCCCCCGTAGACCCCGATGACCGGCAAGTCGGAGTGAGCGCAGGCAGGCGCGGTGAGGGGCCAGTTTGTTTCAAACAGCCGGTGCCGGCGCAACTCACAGCCCTGGGAGCCCAGGCCGAAGGAAGACCCGCACAACACCGCCGGCGCCTCTAGAGGGGCACCCTCGACGTTCTCAATCACCCACGGCAAACCCGTAGCCTGTAGCAGCGCGCGCGTCTGCGGTATGAGATCCAGGTGCGCCTTGCCGCCGGGCGCAGTCCGCAGGGCGCTGTGCGCCTGGCAGGGCGGCGAGGCGTGAACCGCGTCGTACTCCTGCTCGATGTAGGCCGGGAGGACCGCCAGCGCGTCGTATTGCCAGAATTGAAAAGGGTAGTTTGGCTGCGGCGCAATATCGACACCTACGACATCAAAGCCCGCACGGGCGTAACCCATCCCAGCGCCGCCCGCTTTGCAGAATAGGTCCAAGATACGCGGCTTGCGTAGGGTCAGACCAGCCATGCGTCCACATCCTCTTTAGACCACAGGCAGGCGTAGTTCTGATGCAGCTCGCTCATGTCGCGGGCAAACACCTGCTGCAACGGCGAGACGCGCCCGCCAATTTTTTTTATTTCTACGAACCATGTCTCGCCGTCTGGCATACAGGCGATGCGGTCGGCCACGCCGCGCTGCGTCGGGGACTTGAACTTGTACGTCTGCCCGCCGGCGCGGCGGACGGCCCAGACGAAATAGCGTTCGATTTCGGCTTCGGTCATGCCGTAGACATAGCGCGTTAAAAAAGATTGTCCAGTCGCTTGCCAAACATTTCTGTCCGTGTATGGTACGAGGCTCAAACAAGAGAGGATAGTTTAATGGACCCGAAATACACCCACACACTGGGCCTTATGGCCGCAACCATCTACGCAGCGCGGAATAGCCCCGAAGAACCCAGCCCAGACCGCGAATACAACATCGAAAGGGCGCTTGACGACGCATATGAATTGCTGCGCGCTGTTATAGCATGCGAAGTATAATGACCGCGCACTCCAAGATCGTCGGCGGCTCGACCGCCAAGCGCGTGATGCACTGCCCCGGTTCGGTGGCGCTGTCCGCGACCGTCCCGCCCCGGCCATCCAGCAAGTACGCCGACGAGGGCACCCTGCTGCACGACATCATCTCCAGAGTGCTGGAGCATAGCCAGCCGCCGTCCTTCTATCTGGGGACCGAGTACGAGGGCATCGTGCTGACCGAGGATCTGATCGACCGCAAGCTGGCCCCGGCGCTCGCCGCGCTGGATGAGATCGACCCCACGCATGATATGGTGTTCATGGCCGAAGCCAAGGTGGGGTTCGGCGATCTGATCCCCGGCGTCTTCGGTAGCACTGATCTGCTCGGCAACCTGGATGGCCGCGCTATCGTGCTGGACTGGAAGTTCGGCGACGGCGTCATGGTATCGCCGGAAGAAAACGAGCAACTGCTGTTCTACGCTGCTGCGGCTATGCGGACGCCTGAGACGGCGTGGGCGTTCATAGACGCCACCGAGGTCGAGCTAATCATCGTCCAGCCGCCGTACACGAAGCGGTGGACGACCACGGTCGAGCGGGTGCGCCAGTTCGAGTACGACCTGACCGTGGCCGTCGAGCGGGCGCAGGCCCCGGACGCCGCGCTCAAGATGGGCGACCACTGCCGCTGGTGCCCGGCCAAGGTTGTGTGCCCGCTGATGACCGGCGCCGCAGACCGGGCGCTCAAGACGCAGGTCACCTCGCTGGACGCGGGGTCCATCGGCGCGTACCTCGACCAGGCCGATCTGATCGAACAGTGGCTGTCAGACCTGCGCGGGCTGGCGCACGCCATGATCGAGACGGGCACGAGCGTGCCGGGCTGGAAGCTGGTGCCCAAGCGGGCGACGCGCCAGTGGGTCGATGAGAACGTCGCCCACAAGAGCCTGCAAGAAGCAGGGCTGGAGGAAGAAGATCTGTACGTCTCCAAGCTGGTGTCGCCGGCGCAGGCCGAGAAGGCCCTGAAGAAGACGAAACAAGTTTTACCGGACGGTCTGACCGTTGCGGTATCATCGGGTAACACGTTGGCCCCGGAGAGCGATCCCCGGCCCAGCGCGTTGCAAATCGGGCAGCAAATAACTGCTGCCCTGGCCAAAATGGTTCACTAAAGGAAACTGACATAATGTCTAATGCTCTGACTGCTTTCGGCGGCGCTGGTCTGCCGTCTGTTAAGTCGCTCTCGTCGGCGCTTCGCTCCATCCAGGCCGCTGTTGGCCCCGTTGGTACGGCTATCCTGAAAATGGATAAGACCGGCCACTGGGTGTTCGGCGCCGACCAGACGGAAGTCGAAGACGACGCGACGTGGGCGATCAACCCGTTCTCGTTCGTCCACGGCTACATCGCCTGGGGCGACGGCGAGGTTCTCGGCGAGAAGATGGGTAGCGTTGCTGAACCGCTGCCCGAACTCGACGTGGCCCCTCCGGGTGCGAAACGGGGCTGGGAAATGCAAGTGGGCATGAGCCTGCGCTGCATGAGCGGCGAAGACGAAGGTATGGAGGCGCGCTATTCGGTGACTTCGGTCGGCGGCAAGCGTGCGGTCCAGACACTGGCTGTCGAAATCGCCGAACAGGTCGATAAGGACCAGACCAAGCCTGTGCCGGTGGTGCGCCTCAAGAAGGAACACTACCAGCACAAGTCCTACGGGCGGATCTTCACTCCGGTGTTTGAACTCGTCCGCTGGACTGGTATTGATACCGCAGAATCGGCGGAAGCCTCGGAAGGTCAGCCCGAGGAAGAAGCCGCCCCTGTCGAGGAACCGCGCCGTCGCCGGCGTGCGATCTGAGAAGGGAACCGCGATGGTGGGGGCGGCGGTCACATGCCGCTCCCACCGGAGCGATCACAGCATGAAACCGCAAGGGCCTACCTTTGATAAAGCATGGCGCGCTGTCAGCCGTGTCGCTCCCGTAGCGCGCGCGGACGCAGCACCCATGATTCAAAAACATTATTTAGGAAAGTGGCCGGGCGTCTGTGTAATGACGCTGGGTTTGTTTTGCCGCGACCGAGTGGAAGGCGTCATCGTATTTGCCTTGCCTCCGCGAGAGACATTTAAGCGATACGGCGGTTTAACGTGGGAATTGGCGCGGCTTTGGGTCGCCGACGACATTCCTGCAAATGCCGAAACGTATCTGATCGCGCAGGCCGTAAAATACATCAAGCGGTTGCGGCCCGAAGTACACGCTTTGGTATCGTATGCTGATCCATCCGCAGGACACGCAGGAACGATATACCGCGCTGCAAACTGGACGGCGGACGGAAAGACAGACGGCGAACGTAAGACGCCGCGCTTTGATTACGCCGATGGTCGCACAGGCCGTAAATACAGCCGAAAGGCGCATGTTCCCGCAGATGCAGACATCGTGCGCGTGCCGCGTGTGTCTAAACATAGGTTTAGCTATGCTCTGGTGTGACTTTGAAACCCGAAGCCGGTGCGACCTCAAGGCGCGCGGCGTCTACAACTACGCGCAGGACGCCAGCACCGAGGTGCTGTGTATGTCCTACGCCTTCGACGACGGCGACGTGGTGACCTGGCTCCCCGGTGACCCATTCCCCGATCAGGTGCGTAATCATACAGGCCAGATCCGCGCGCACAACGCCGCGTTCGAGCGCCTGATCTTCTGGTACGTCTTACAGATCGACTTCAAGCTGGAGCAGTTCTACTGCACCGCCAGCCAGGCCCGCGCCAACTGCGCGCCGGGTAGCCTTGAGGACGTGGGGCGGTTCGCTGGCGCCGGGATCAAAAAAGATCATAAAGGATCACAACTGATCCGGCTGCTGTCGATCCCGCAAGCGGACGGCCAGTTCCGCGTTGATCCCGCCAAGATGGCCGAGATGGTGGCCTACTGCGAACAGGACGTGCGCGCTACGCGGGCGTTCAGTCAGGCCATGCGTGACCTGTCTGCCGACGAACTGGCGGACTACCATGTAAATGAGCGGATTAACGATAGGGGCGTCCTGCTGGACCTGCCGCTGGCGCAGGCCGCGGTGCGCTACGCCGGCGCTGAGATGGCCGAGATCCAGGACATCGTGCGCGAGGTGACGGACGGCGCCATCACCAGCGTACGCAGCCCCAAGATGCGCGGCTGGGTGCTGGACCGGGTAGGCCCAGAGGCGCTCAAGCTGGCGACCGTCATAAAGGACGGCGTCCCCAAGATGTCCATCGACCGTAACGTGCGCGCCAGCCTGCTGGTGCTGGCCGAGGAGAACCCCGCCGAGGTGCCGCCGGACGTGGCCGAGGTCATCCAGTGCGCCGACGACCTGTGGGCGTCGAGCGTCGCCAAGTTCAGTCGGGCGGCGTCCCTGGCCGACGCAGAGGACCACCGGGTGCGCGGCGCGTTCGTGTTCGCGGGCGGTGCTGCTACTGGGCGCGCGTCATCGTTCGGGTTGCAGGTCCACAACTTCCCGCGCGTCTGCGCTGACGATCCTGAGACGGTGCGCCAGGCTATCGTGCGCGGGCATAAGATCGTCCCCTTGCACGGCAAGCGCGTCACCGACGTCCTCAAGCGTATGCTGCGCCCGTCACTGATGGCGTCCCCCGGCAAGAGCCTGGTCGTCGCCGACTGGGCGTCGGTCGAGGCGCGGGTCACACCCTGGGCGTCGAACCTCCCGGCTGGCGTTGACAAGCTGGAGCTGTTCCGGTCAGGCGAGGACATCTACAAGGTCAACGCCGCCGCCACCTACCGGGTGCCGGTCGCGGACGTTACGAAGGCCCAGCGCCAGGTCGGCAAGGTCCAGGAACTCGCGTGTGGCTTCGCCGGCGGCGTGGGGGCGTTCGCGGCGATGGGCCGCGTCTACAGCGTCGTCATGGCCGAGAGCGAGGCCAGGCGCATGGTGAACGCATGGCGCCTGGCTAACCCGTGGTCGGTGCCGTACTGGCAGGATCTTGAGCGGGCCTACACGGCGGCGCTGCGCTACCCCGGCGACGAGTACAGCGCGGGCCGCGTGACCTACTACTACGACGGCCAGCACCTCTGGTACATCCTGCCATCTGGCCGCGTCCTGTGCTATCCTTTCGCACGTCTGGACGAGGACGGGCCGACCTATGCGAAGGCGGCGTGGAAGCCCGCTGCGGACGCTAAGGAGTGGCCGCGCGCGCGGCTCTGGACGGGTCTGGCGTGCGAGAACATCACCCAGGCCATCGCCCACGATCTGCTGCGCGACGCGCTGCGGCGGCTGGACCTGGCCGGGCACGAGGTTGTGTCGCACGTCCACGACGAAATTGTGCTGGAGTGCGAGGACGCGCCGCGTGCTGCGGCAGCACTGCTAGACATCATGCGAACACCGCCCGCATGGGCCGAGGGCCTGCCCCTCGACGCCGAGGTGGCGACAATGACGAGATATGGGAAATGAGGGACGAAATGGCTGACCGCCAAACATTCATCGACTACATCACCGGCCTGGCGATGGAGGACGAGACAGCCCTGCTGGTGCGCCAGACGCCGTGGCTTCAAAACGGCCAGTTTCAATATCACAGCAACGGGATGCTGAAGTGTACCTACCCGTCGTTCCTGCCCACCCACGCGATCAAGGACGACGAGGCTTGGTATTTGAACACGGGCGCGTACATCCTGGACCGATTCAAAAAGGGCAAGGTGTCCGCCGCGCGCGAGTTCTGCGACTTCGTGCTGGTCATGATGCTGGACGACATCGGCACCAAGTCCAAGACGCCACCGATTGACCCGACCTGGATCATGGAGACGTCGCTGGGGTGTTTCCAGTGGGGCTACGGTTTTAGCGACCAGCCCACCAAGGGCCGGTTTACTGCCGCCATCAGTGCCATTGCCAAGGCGGGCTATACCGATCCCGGCGCCACAAACGCCGTCCGCAACTTCCGCATACCAGGGTCGATCAACATCAAGCCTGGGCGTGACAGGTTTGCCTCGCGGCTGGTCGAGTTTCACCCGGACAGGGCCTACACCCTGGATCAGATCTGCGAGGCTCTGGGCGTCACGCCCGGCGAGGACGACGGCGGCGACCTAAAGTCCATCACCCTGCGCGACACCGGCCAGGACACGGTCCTGCAATGGCTGAACGATAACGGTCTGGTCCTGTCGCACCCCAACGGTGACGGCTGGCTGTCGATAGTATGCCCTAACAGCGCCGAGCATACAGACGGCATCCTTGAGGCCCGCTACAAGCCTGTTGATCGTTCGTTCGACTGCTTCCACGGCCATTGCGTCCACCTGGACAGCCGCACGTTCCTCGACTGGGTCGGCGACAACGGCGGGCCGCGTGTAAGCCACGGCCTGCGCGACGACTTGCTGGCCCAGCGTATGATGCTGGCGCTGGACAAGCTAACGCCCACGGCGGCGTTCCCCGACGTTGCGGCGCGGGTCATCGCCGAGGTCGAGCGCAAGGAGCGGGGCCGGGTCGAGAAGTCGGCGTGGTTCGAACGGTACGCATATATCCAGACCGACGACGCCTACTTCGACATCCAGGAGCGTGAGGAGGTCACCCGCGCCGCGTTCAACGCCGTCTACCGTCACATCGATTGTCGATCAGTCCACAACGCTAAACACAGGATCTTGCCGGGGCATTGTTTCGACGAGAACCGCCAGGCTGCTGGCGCCAAGGCCCTGGCCGGCATCACCTACGCGCCCGGCGACACCGTGTTCGTGTCCCGCGAGGGGCAGCTATACGGCAACCGCTGGATCGATGCGCGCCCTGACGTGTCGGCGGTCCCGCCCGGTGACGTGTCCCGGTGGATGGCGCACTGCGAGGCGATGCTGCCAGAGCCTAGCGAGCTGAAGCATTGCCTCGACGCTATGGCCTTCAAGGTCCAGCACCCGCGTGTGAAGATCAACCATGCGATCCTGCACGGCGGCGACGAGGGCTGCGGCAAGGACACGATGTGGGCGCCGTTCATCTGGGCGGTGGCTGGTCCCAACCACCGCAACCGGTCGATCGTAGACAACGATAACCTGACCTCGCAGTGGGGTTACGACCTCGAAGCCGAGGTCATGATCCTGAACGAACTCAAGGAGCCGGAGGCCCGCGAGCGCCGCGCGCTGGCCAACAAGCTCAAGCCGATCATCGCGGCGCCGCCTGAGACCCTGACGATCAACCGCAAGGGCCTCCATCCCTATCAGATGGTCAACCGCCTGTTCGTGCTGGCGTTCACTAACGATCCCCTGCCGATCAGCATCCCGTCACAGGATCGCCGCTGGTTCTGCCTGTGGTCCGAAGCGCCGCGCATGGACGCCGACGAGGCCCGCGACCTGTGGGCCTGGTACCAGGCTGGCGGGTTCGAGACTATCGCCCGGTGGCTGCTAGACCGCGACGTGTCCCGGTTCAACCCTGCGGCTGCGCCGGCGGTCACTGACTTCAAGATCAACATGGTCGAACACGGCATGAGTAGCGCCGAATCTTTCCTGGTCGATATGATGCGGACGCGGGCCGGGCCGTTCGCCAGCGGCGTAGCTGGCGGGCCGTTCCACACGCTGCTGGACCGTATCGCCCGCACGGGCATCGTCCCGGCCCACATCAAGATACCGATCGCGGCGCTGCTACACGCGTTCAAGGAAGCGAACTGGACTAATCATGGCCGCATAGGGTCCAAAGAGTTGACCAGTAAGCGCCACATATTTTCGGCGCCAGCCATGAGCCATTTGAACAAGTCAGATCTGCGCCGGATGGCCGAAGCAGAGGCGACGGGTAACCCGTCGCCTCTGCAAAATATAGCCGAGAAGGTAGTTCCGATCCGCTAGCGCCGCCGGTCGAAGTATACCGCGGTGCGGGTGAGCTTCTCCTGGCGCCGCCGCGACTCAGCCAGCGACTCTGGCCAGTACGCGAGGGCATGGTGGTGCGCGCAGTACGCTTTCCCCTTCGCTATAACCTGCGCCCCGCACATGGCTTGACTTGCGCCAGCGCCGTGCGCGAACGGCGCCTCGATCCATCGGCACCCGTTCGGCCCAATGTCTAGCAGCTTGGCCGCGTGATCGCCGCCAGGCTCCGGGTGGCTGTCCGGCGCGACGCGTTTGACGTACGCGCGCGGCGGGCGCGCAGGGGCCGCAGGGCGCGGCGGGTAGGTCGCCACGACCTGGGCCGGGGCCGGGCCGCTGGCGCGTCTGCAAGGCGGGTTCTTGCTTGGGCCGATCACCTGCTGGCGGCGCAGCCGGCGCAACTTGCCGATCACCGCATTGCGGCTGGTGAAGCCTATTTTTTTTGCAATCTGCCCGGCGCTCAGGCCCTGTTCGAACAGGGCGATCAGTTGCCGCAGCCGCGCGGCGTCCCACGGGTTCGTGTACGCGTTACCGGCCATCTCCCATTACCTCCGACAGGAGGGCCGCGTACCCGGCGACGTCCAGCACACCATCGGCGTGGTAGCTGTGCGCCAGCCGGGCCAGTTTCATGTCGATCATGCACACGCACACTTGGGCCGGGGTCACCGGCACGCCTAGCGTTTGCGACCAGCGCACGGCCACACGGTCCAGAGCGTCGCCGTAGGCGTCGCCGCGATCGGCCAGGGTGCGGCCCACATGGGCCAGAAAGTGATCCCGGTTCATGCGGCGGACCATATCAACAGCGCCCCGACAACACCGGCCAGGACACACGCGCCGCCGATCACGGCGCCGATCAGGACGCGCTCCGCGTTGCTGCGCGAGGTGCTGGGGCGGCGGCGGATCTCAGCCACCTCGAACGCGGTCAGGCCCATGTCCTGGTTCGCGCCCCTGCCAGCCAGTTGGCGGGAGTGTGAGTCGAAGGGCATTTTAGGTTGTTCGGACGGCATTGGTTGATCTCCAGTGGCTAGAAGGTACTGGTCGAGGGCTTCGGCCAAAATTTGTATGGTCAGGGCGCGGGCCAGAACGATTGGATCGTTCGGGTTGGCGTCGCTGCATCGTTCAAGACATCCCCGCGCCTGGTCGAGACTGGCGGCAACGTCGCGCAGGACCAGCATCGAGAAGTCACCCGGCGCGAGGTGCGCCATGCGGGCCGGGTTCATCGGCTGGACGTTATTGGGCATGGTGGCCCCCGGTCAGTTCGGCGGCGCGGCACGCGGCCAGTTCGGTTTCAGCATCGGCCAGGAACGCGCGCAACTGCGCCACGTCGCCGGCCAGGTGGTCGGCCATGCCAAGGGCCGCGTCGGCATCATCCAGGCGTTCGGCCAGGGCCTGGGCCAGGTCGTCGCCGGCGGCTAGGCCAGCCTCAACCAGGGCTTCGGTTTCCATCATTCGGTAGCTATTCAGCATCGGGTTCTCCTTCGGGTTCGGATTGTTCGTCGTCGGCGGCTTCTTCTTCGGCCCAGAGCCGAAGCTGGCGGCGGTCCCAGTAATCGTTAAATTCGTCCCACGAGTCGAATTGGGGCATGGGCTTAAATCCTATCGGCCAGAGCGCGCCACAATGGCAGGGTGAGGCGGTAGGCCAGGGCCAGGGCGCCGCCGGCGGCGGTCGCCAGTAAGAGCCCGATCATGCGGTCACCGGGCGGACGGCCCATTGCGGCAAGGCGCGCGTATCGGCGTCCGGCGCCCGGATCGGCATTGCGACGCCTACCATTCGGTCATCGTCGCCAAACACAAGGTGGGGCGATAGCGCGTCAACCCCGCGAACGATTAGGCCGCTCTCTTTGCGCTGAATAAGCGCCTTCGCTAGCGTCGCCATGATCGAGGGATCAAACACGGCGCCGGTCCCGGTTCCGATATCTTGCGGGATGACGCGTTTCCATTCCGGGAAGGTTCCGTCAATGGTTGTTCCTCGCGCGATTTGTTCCGCGCCCTTGTCGTCGACGACGACGATGGTCCCTGCATCGCCGATCAAGTGAGGCTCGGCGCCGGATTTGTAGGGCTTGCAGGCTTTCAGGACGTGAGCCGGGGCCTTGACGATCACGGGCGCCGTGACGGTCCCTTGCGCGTCATAGGCTGACACTAGCACCTTTCCGTCCGTCGCGGTCAGGGTGACGCCTGGCAGATTATGCGGCGCCGGTTCAATCGAAACACCTTGCAGATAGTAGCGGGTTTCTTCTGTCGATTGCGCATTTGCGACGCGGGCGAAAAGAGTAGCATTGACGTTAAATTGGATTGTCATGATCCTAACCCTTCAACGCTGATTTAAGTTCGGCCTTGACGCGCCGCGCCGTTTCCCCGCGCCAGGATGACGCGTTCGAAAGGAAATAGGCAACGATCATCACGCCAGTATCGGCGCCGTAATCGTCCGTAATGGCGTCAAGGTCTGCCATGGCGTCCAGGTAGGGCGCCGCCGCGAAGTTTACCGGGCGCCAGTCGGCGCGAATTTCGCGGGCGATGGCGGCAATGGAACGGGTCATAGTTTGGTTTCCTTTATTGGATTGAATTGACGCGCCGACATTACCGCGCGGGCGATTAGAT
>Ga0181357_1000404_pt1 | contig 16110 bp, 23 predicted proteins | sample Fa13VDMM110DN_FD_130094 | JGI IMG/M metagenome (GOLD analysis project Ga0181357, IMG submission 130094) | Freshwater viral communities from Lake Michigan, USA - Fa13.VD.MM110.D.N | ecosystem: Environmental > Aquatic > Freshwater > Lake | place: USA: Michigan | collected 2013-09-24 | reverse complement strand
TACTAATAGAACTACCGCAGCAGCAGGTTCAATGGAATATAATGGGACAAATCTTTTCTTTACAAGATCAGGAACAACAAGAGAAGGAGTATTGACTCAATCAGCAGTAACAACAGAAGTATTAGTTTCTGATACGTCCGTAACTGTAAACATAAACGGAATAACTTATAAATTATTAGCTAGAGCATAAAATGAAATACGAACTTATAAATACAGGGTATAATCCAGAAATGAATATTAATGAAGATACTTATTCTATTGACATTACTTTAGGATTAAGGTCTACGGATAACTTTATCCCTGATTTTTCAAAAAACATTAAAGTTATAAGTAGTAATTCTCAAACTGGATATGAAGTAGATGTTCAGAGAAAAAAAGCTATTGAAGATTATATGAATCAAATAAACAAATAAACATGAATCAAATTGAATTATTCTTAACCGAAATAACTAAGGCAAATTTAAAAGGTTTAACTTCAAAAGAATACATTGATTTTATTTCTTATAAAAAAATGATAAATGAGTTATACTTAAAACTTCCAGAAAAAGAAACTGATTTAATTGAAGAATACAATAAATGTTTACCAAAAGAGAAACTTTTAGTTCAGGTAATTGAATGTGAAAATGGTAAAAACATTTTTTCTTCTGACTTAACATTTTGGGAAAAATTTAACGCTTTGCGATTAATTCCTCGAAAAAAAATCATAGAAGATGCTGCACGATTTCAGGAAGCTTTTTCTGATTTAAATATTGACTTGCAAGTGCTTCTGGTAGAAGCTATATTAAATAAAAATGTATAAAACATTATTGTTTATATTACTTCCATTAGCTTCTTTCGGTCAAATAGATACTGTTTTTAATAACCATTTATTCATTAAACCCATTTTACTACCAGGCAAACCACTTCGAGAAAGCGGCCAATTTCTTTCGATTGGTTTTGCTTTCGCAGCGGTGGGAGTCTCTAGCATTATTATAAGTGATGCAGCCAAGCAACCAATGATTGAAATTTTTGGGGATGTATTAACTATTTCATCTTTACCATTTGTTTGTATCGGGATTAACAAACTTTTTGAAGCAGGAAGGAGACAGGAATTAATAGAATCTTATTCCTTATACCTTAAACCTTAAACCTAAAATTCTGTCCTTTTTCCCCTTCCTTATAAAATAAACCTTTGCTTAACGAAAAGTAAGTAAAGGATAATGGCCACATTTCAAGTATCCGATGAATCGGTAAATAGTTACGGTTTCCGTGTTTTAACGGCTGGTATTGATACCACGCAGTTTGAGCGCAATCCTGTATTATTATTTAACCATCAAGGAGAATGGGATGATGCCAACTATTGTGGACCGCTGGGACGTTGGGAAAATTTGAAAAAGGATACCAAAGGGGAATTGTTTCCGATGGTAGCCGATGCCATTTTTGACCTAAACGACCCTAAAGCCGTTCTGGTAGCTGGCAAAGTGGATGGTAAATTTATCAATGCTGCATCCATTGGATTACGTCCGATAGAATGGTCAGAAGACCCAGCACTGATGTTGCCAGGGCAAACACGCCCAACAGTTACCAAATGTAAGTTACTAGAGATTTCGGTGGTGGATTTTCCTGCCAATGAAAACGCTTTGGTACTCTTTGATGATGAAGGCAAAAAAGTAAACCTATCCGATCCCAAAGAACTGGACCGCATTACCCTTTCTGCTTTACACAAACCTGAACCTAAAATCGAACCCATGAAACTTAAATTGATTTCTGCATTGGTGGCTTTGAGTGCCTTCTTTGGTGTAACGTTTGAAAAAGACGAAACCGAAAAAGAGTTTGAAGTAACACCCGAAAAGTTAAAATCCTTAAATGATCAATTGACTGAATTAGTCACATTGAAATCTAAGGTAAATGAATTGGAATCTGAAAACCTGACGTTAAAGACGGCCACAGATACCAGTGCTTCAGAGATAACTACGCTAAAAGCGCAGGTTTCTGAAAAAGACACCACCATCGCTGAATTGAATCAGTTGTTAGGCGGTCAACCGACTGCTTTGACTACTGAAGCTACAGCCGAAGGCGGTGCAAATGGTTCTGATGTAGACCCAGAACTAAAGGCTTATTACGATGAAGTAAACCTAAAATACGGTCTTAAATAAATTCAATCCTAAATTTAAAAAGCTAAGACAATGGCACTATCTATTGATAAATTAACCTCATCCTTGGGATCATATTTCAGGGCAAATAACAAAACAGTAAGAGGCTGGATATACCAAGAACCAGAACTGTTCAATTACACAGCTACAGTTCCAAAGGTAAAAGGGGAATTCCCTGTAAATAACACCATTTGGGGACGTGTAGTACAAGGTTTCGCTTCTACGTGGAACGCTTCTGGCGATCTGTCTATCAAGCCCAACATCTTGAAAGCATACGACCAAAAAGTAAACGTAGAAATCAAACCAGATGATTTGGAAGCTAGCTGGTTGGCTGAGTTGAACACGTTAGGTGTTCCTGCCGAACAACGTCCGATTTCTATGATCGCCATGGCCGAATTGCAAAAAGCGGTTTTACGTGACATCAATTACTTGACTGGACGTGGAACTCGTAATGCAGCTGCATTAAGCACATTTGGAAACGCCATGAACGGATTGGAAAAACTAATCGCTGATGGACGTGCAGATCAAGACAATCCGATGTATCAAATCCCCGGTGCTGCTTTGACAGATGACAACATCGTGGATGTTGTGGATTCATTTGACATTCGTATTCCTTCTGAAGTGGCATCTATGGTTACTACCATATTTATTTCTAAAATTTGGTTGTCTAAATACCGTTCTAAATTGCGCAGATTGAACTTATTCAGCATCGGTGCTGGCGAATTCGAAATGACACTTTCAGGCCGTAAATTAGTAGGTTTATCTTGCTTGGATGGTACTGATGTAATGTTCTCTACAGTAGAAGGAAACATGGTGAAATTGGTTGACAATGACAATATGGGAGGTTATGATTTCGTGCAAACGTCTGACTACACCATCAAAGTTGCTTTGCGCTGGTACTTAGGTATAGGTTTCTTGACTAACCAATTGGTGTTTGTTCGTGTGAACTCAACTAGTGGTTCAGGTTTAGTAAGTGGTAATACTGGTTACTTCGCTTAATCACTGATCCATGCCTATCAAAGTAACAATCCATGAATCTTTCCCCAAAGGCTTTCACAGAGCCTTGGGGAAAATTTATGCCAGTGCCCAAGGAAAATCATTCGAAGGAGTTGCAGATGTATTGGTCAAGGTAGTAGGTAAAGAAGCCTTTCTGGCTTTGAACTCCGACCTGCATGAATCAAAACTACTGGATAAAACCGTAATGCATTACAACATGGCCGAAGGCATACCCGTGGATGGTAAATTAAAGATAGGTGATGAATTAGAGTTTAAAGGAGTTTTATTCAATCTTAAATAATTAAAATCATGCCAATTACATTAGCAGATATCGGATGGGAAAATGGTAAGAATAACACCCCTGGCATAGTTCAGGAAGTTGCGTTTATTCCATTGGCCGACATATTAACATTGCCTACCGTTACGCAGGCAGACCCGACCTCTACAGGTACATTTACCGACTTGGTTAAAATCACTGGTGACATAGTGTTGAAAACTGGTAAACAGTTATTGAGCATTTACTTGACTGATGAAAGTGGCCAAATGAGTGATGAGCTTCAAGGCGAACTGGATGGTAAATCATTCAAAAATAACTTGGAATTCCTTCACCCTGGTGATGGAGATGAAATCCGAGGCTTTACGGCTTGGGCTAAAAATTCAAATTTGGTATTCATAGTTAAAACCAAAGAAGGTAAAAACTACCTTTTCGGTTCAGCTTTGAGTCCAGCCAAGATGGTGACCGCACCAGGCACCACAGGAAAAGCACCAGCCGACAGAAAAGGGAGAACCTTTATGTTCAAATTTGATGCTTCTTATCCTACACCTACATTCACTGGTAAAGTTCAAATCACTGGTAGTGGTTATGATGTATTACCTGATGAGTTTGCAGCATAAGAGTATTGAGTAGTTAGTATTGGGTATTGAGTAAAAGCCTTGGAGAAATCCGAGGCTTTTTTGTTTTATCTCAATACTCACTACCCAAGACTAAAGACTAATTTCATTGTCCTTTTTATGCAATTGCATAGATGCCTCTTTTGTGTAAATATTTTACCCGATGAAAAAATTGAAATTTCTTAAAAACACCCACAGCATTACATTATGGCTTTGCCGTATTGCTTTACTTTTTACCTGCTTTGAATCATTCAGTGCCATCTATTTAAAATCAGATTTTCGGTGGTGGGTGCCTGTGGTCTGTGTGGGCTTGTTTGGGGTTTCTGTTTTGCTCAATGTTTTGATTCAAAAAGTAGTTGAAATCCTAACTGAAGAAAAGAAACTCAAAAACCTACACAAAGCTGCTGGAACGGTAAAGTTCAGTGATCGGGTGAATAGGGCTTATAGACAGAAGGTTTAAGGTTTAAGGTTTAAGGTAAAAGTTTAAAGCTATGATTTCAAACAAAATTAAACCAGGTCCAAAGCCTAAAAACCATCAAGAAATAATTAATAAAAATTTTGATAGACTAATTGAACTAGTAGAAAATGGAAGTAACATAACTATTGCATTAAAAAAACTAGGAATAGATAGAAGGTACTTATCAAACTCTCAAAAATGTTTAGTACAAATAGCTAAAACTAGTAATACTAAATATGGAATGGGAAGTACATTTTTACAAAGTAGAAAATAAAATCTCAATACCCACTACCCACGACTAAAGACTAAAATGTTAACATTTTCAAAACTCGGAACCATAGGCCGCCTTGGAAACCAGCTTTTCCAAATCGCTGCTATGATGGGTATTTCGGAAAAGAATGGAATTGAATGGAGTTTGAAGGATTGGGAATATAAAGACACGTTTCCAAATATCAAACCGTTTTTGAAAGCGGTGCCTACAGAATTCGAAGTGGTGGGTGAACCTCATTTTGATTTTAGGAATTACATTTTAGATCCAAATATTGATTATGATTTACTGGGGTATTTTCAATCTGAAAAGTATTTTGAACACTGCAAAGAAGGTATTAAAAACTTATTTGCGTTTCATCCTTCCTATGCTGAAAAGTTCCCGAAAACAAAGCCGCGAATATCGGTTTCGGTTAGGCGAGGGGATTACGTGGACAATCCAGATTACTTTCAAACAGGAGTAGATTACCAGCTTCAAGCCGTAGAAAAAATAAAAGCGGCCAAAGGTCAGGATTTGGAAGTTTGGGTGTTTACCGATGATTATGACTGGTGCATGCACAAACTCCCATCCGATTGGAAATATCCAAAACATACTTCCATTACAGAACAATTGTTTCTGATTTCGCAGTCCGACCATTTTGTAATTACCAACAGCACATTTTCTTGGTTTGGTAGTTGGTTAGGAGAAAAGGAAGATAGTATGGTGGTGGCACCTATCCGATGGTTTGATGGTGAATTGGCCAAGAAACACAACGAAACTACGATCATTCCAGAACGTTGGATAAAGTTCCAGCCTGTATTACCTGCCGATGAATCTGATCAAAAAAAAATAGCGGCATTGGATTTTACTTTTTTGATTTATTTCCAATATGATCACCAACATCGATTGGAAAATTTGGAATTGGTTTTGGCTGATATCAATAATCATTATGATACCAGTATTATCATTTTAGAAACAGGACCAGAATTTAAGTTGAAACATAAAGGATTAACTCTAAACAATACTAATGTAAGTCTTCGATACGAAAGAACCACTGCAGACCAACCCATGCACCGCACCCATTGGATCAATGAAATGGCACGCATGGCAAAAACCAAATATTTATTTATTTATGATACCGATGTTTTTTTCCCACGGAAACAAATCATCGAAACTAAACACATCCTACAGGCTGGTCATGTAGATATGGCTTATCCTTATTCAGGTGTTTTTATTCGATTGGACAGAGGCCGATATTATCCACAGTTACAAGCCCAACCCGATTCAAATATCCTTGCAGGGATAGCCCCAGCCAGTAACGAAGTAGGGGTGGAATCTTTCGGAGGTGCTTATGCGATGTCTAAGGAAACGTTTTGGAGATACGGAGGGGAAAATGAACATTTTATTTCCTTTGGTCCTGAAGACTATGAACGGGCTGAACGTGCCAAAAAATTAGGATTACGCATAGGCAGGGCCAATGGTCCATTGTACCATTTGAATCATTGGGTAGGAACTGATTCGACCACCGAAAATCCATATTACAAACGAAATATGGATGAGTATTCAAGAGTTCATAAATGCAGCATCGAAACGCTTAAAGCCTACGTGCAAAGTTTCCCGTGGAAAACACCCACCGAGAAAAAGCCATATAAACCAGTGACTGGATTTGCACAAATGGGGTTTGATAAAATATATTGTGTAAACCTAGACAAACGCCCAGACCGTTGGGAGTGGGCAAAGCAGGAACTCCCAAAATTAAACTTACCTATTGAAAGGTTTTCGGCTGTGGATGGTTCAGAGTTACCTGGACATCCTGAAGGCTTTACGCCTGGTATGACAGGTTGTTATTTAAGCCATTTCAAAATATTTCGTGAAGCCGTAGAAAAAGGTTGGGATTCGTTTCTAGTCTTTGAAGATGATGTGTGCATCCCAGAACCTACCAATAAATACATGGCCAAGGCATTGCCCAAATTGCCAGAGAATTGGGATTTTGTTTTTTTGGGATATACAGAACATGAAGATGTCAAAGATTTCGGACCAGCTTTCGAAGTAAACGAATACTGGGTAAAACCAAGAAGCCCGTGGGGAACTCAGGCATATATGGTAAGAAACAAAGAAACGATTGCAGCTATTTACCGACTTTTAATCATCCTCAAATTACAAATAGATCAGCAATTTGTCCACGAAGTTTTCCCTGTCCTAAAATTAAACTGGTACGGATTAAAACCATGCGGCCTTTTCAATCAAAATTATGGGATAGGGGGGAATGTGCAGCCGTGGAATAATGTGGGGTTGAAGGATGTAAAGCATGAGGATAAAGGTATAAGGTTAGAGGAAAAAGAAATTGAAACCATTGCACCTTCCAACATTAACACCTTAACACCTGAACACATTAACACTTCCTCAGAGTGGAAGAGGCCCTATAAACTTGCTGCTCACCACCATGAACAGAATACGGCTTTAATCGAAAAGCATAAGACCAAAATCATGGCAGGGATGGTGCTGCCTAAAAAGGTACTTTCTGAAATCGCAGCCAACGAAAAGGAAGCCTTGCGATTAATCGAAAAAGAAGTGCGACCTATTTGGAAAGCCGAAAAAGGAATCAAGCCCAAACCCGAATATGATCCGATGGCTGATATTCCTACCGACATCATCGGGCTACTAAAAGCAAAAACGAACCTAAGAACCAATATTTCCAAAGCCAAGTCAGGGAAACATGCCATCAAGTGGAGAATGACCTTGGAAGAAATGGAAATGAAGATGGTGGAAATTGAGAAAAGAATTAAAGAGTTTAAGAATGTGTGAAAGTGTTAACGTGTTAATGTGTTAAAGTTATGACTGAAGTAAAAGTATTTATAAACGGAGTTGAAAGGGAAGGGACTCAATGGGTAAGTGGTCATTGGGGTGATGTTTATATTACTGCCGTTGGTGAAACATTTGAAGATGTGATAAATGGCGAAGTCAGTATAAAAAATGGGGATTCATTTATTTATTCTATCCTATTAAAAAACAGGGATGAAATGGTTGAAAATGAGGAAAGAACTTTGTTTTTTTTACAATTATGGAAGAAACATAAATTACATGCTCATTCATGGCATTCATGCCATGATAGAAAAACAAAAGAATATTATTTAACCGTATGCCTTTCTTATCGTAACCCTAACACTTTAACACCCTCACACATTAACACATTAGAAATATGATAGATCCTATTGATGTTTACAAAGAGGTGGAATGGTTTTTAAGATTTAAAAACGCCCCAGACGATGCCCGATTGGAGATAGAAGAACGGAAACTGGAAAGATTGGAAAGGCTGATCCATGCCGATAAAATGATTCGTGATTATTCCTACTCCCACAAAAAAGGAAGGCAAACCCATAAGGATAAATTTGATCTTGATAATCGGTTAGTCATCAATGATTTCATGGTGGCTTTTTATGCATTAGGGAAAGATGCCATTTATAATCGTGAATCAAATAAACGGTGGGCATTGCAGAAAATAGAAACCGCCATTTGTAGGGCCATTGAAATGGATGATTTGAAAGGGCTTTCTGATTTGCTGAAAAGGTATTATGAATTTGCGGATTTGGATAAAAACATCATTGATACACCCGATTTTTCCAAAATGGAATTAAAAGAAATTCGTGTGGCCTTGCATCCAAAGGTGATCGAAATGAAACAAAAGCCCGATGTGCTGGAAGCGAGTATAAAAGAACTATTGATGCCTAAAAAGAAAATACTGGCCGATGATGCACAAATAGTGAACGATGGTAAACTATAATTTCCCACAGTATCTTTTTACCCTCATTCGCTGCAAAACGAATGTAGTCCTTTGGGGACGTGCCACTGGCAAAAGTACGGGACCGATGGCGAGTAATATCATTTCTAATATTACCGCCATGCCTAGAAGTTTGGGTTTTTGGGCTGCACCTACGTATGAAAAGATGCTTACCCAAATGATCCCAAACATTCGAAAGGGATTAGGAATGTATGGGATGATAGAGGATGTACATTATAGCATTGGGAAATTTCTTCCAAAGGGATGGGATAGACCAAAACCGTTTACCTACCCTGACAAACCAAACAACTTTATTCACTTTTTTAATGGTTCAGGTATTTCCTTAGTTTCCTTAGATCGGACTTCTACGATGGGGAATGGATTGGACACGGACTGGGGAATGGTGGATGAAGCGAAACTTTGCGAAAAGGACAAACTGGATGAGGTGTTTTTAACTATGAGAGGAAACAAACATTATTTCGAAGGAAAGTCAGAACATTATGGCCTTTTGATTGCATCGGATAAGCCGAGATCAGGTAAGGGGAAATGGTTGCTGGATTTTAAAAGCCAGATGAACCCGAAAATAATAGATAATATTTTGGATTGCAGTTTGCACTTGGCAGATATGATGGAGAGAGTGGAAAATGTAAAGCATCCAAACAGTGTTAAAAGGCTAATGATACAAATTCGAAAATTTGAAAGGTACCGAAACGAATTACGCAAAAAATCAGTCTATGTGAGTGAAGCCTCTACATTGGATAATATTTGTAATATAGGTATTGATCCTATCATGGCTTTTAAAATGTTGCTCACCGATGATGATTTTAAAAGGTCCGTATTGAATCAGGATATTTTTGCGGCTAAAAATGGGTTTTATGAATTGTTGGATGAAGAAATGCATGGGTATGATAGCCCGAACTATTCTTTTGTCGATGGACAAAGTTTGTCCAATCCAGACCAGCGCGATTGCAGGTGGGATAGCGACTTAAACCAAACCCAACCGCTTCACATCGGGTGCGATTACAACAACAAAATAAACTGGGCCGTAATAGGTCAAATGAAAGGAACCAGCCCTGTCCAATTGGCTAGTTTTTACGTAAAGAAACCTTTGTTTTTGCGTGACCTTGCGGCCAAGGTAGCGGCCTATTACCGTTTCAAATCAAACAAAACGTATTATTACCACTTTGACCAAACAGCCGACAAAGTGGATGCTGTGGGGAATGTGCCATTTTCCGATGTCTTTATTTCCGAAATGACAAAACACGGATGGAAATGTATTCCCGTTAGATTTTCACAGCCTGGTTTCAAAACCCGTTACAAATTATGGCAGGAAATACTCACAGGAGATAATGAAAGAAACATTGTATTTTCCTACAACCGAACCAATAATAAAGACTGGTACATCTCCATGAAAGCTGCCGAAGTCAAGGAAGGTAAAACGGGCTTTGAAAAGGATAAGAAATCAGAAACCGATGGAGTAACTCCCCCAGAACTTGCTACCCACGCCTCAGAAGCCACCGACACGCTGATCTATGGAATGATGAAGAAGTTCTTTAATAAATACAGCGATGAAAGTTTGGATGTGGGAGTGAGGTGAGAATGTATTAAAGTTTTATTTATATTTGTATGCAATTGTAAAAAGGTATGGTATTTTTGTTTTAGCCGTTTAAAGAAACAACCTATCCTCTGAAATATGAACGGATCGCGTGGTGGCCGGAGAAAGCGCCATTTAGGGAGAGATCGCCCTAACAGATAGGTTTAGCCTCACAGAAATGTGGGGCTTTTTTTATTTTTAAATCTCACTACTCAATACCCAATACTCACTACTAAACTTCTGTCCTTTTTTAACTACCCCATCCATCCCAATTTCGGGGCATGGAAAATGCAATCCTACGTCCTGAAATGATCCAGCACATGAACAGCGGAATGCCGTTTTCGTTTATCGCGGTTCATTTCGACAAAAAGAGCAGTGAAGCTAAGGTGGTTTATTATCCTTCAGCTAAACTGAAAGCCCGACTTTCCCCAAAAAAATCAGCCCTTGACCCATTGAAGTTCCCGAATCATGAAGAGCATGAAACGAGAAACATCGTTTTACCCAATGGCGAAATCAAGAAAATTCGCACCCGTTCAATCCATTACTTTAATGAAAAGCCTATAGTATGGTAACTGATGAAATAATATTCGCAGATGGCCATCGACTGGCTTTAATCCCTTCCAAGGGTGTTTTGTTAAAAGAAGAAATGCAGCCCAGCACACCCGTTTCAAGTGATCTAATCAATGGATTTTTGGAAGGGATTGCTTTCTGGGGATCGAATAATATTTTACCCGATGAAATTACGGACGATGTAAAGAAAACACCCGTTTTAGCCAGTGCCTTGGATTGGATTTCTAGGATGTGGATTTCGGGTGGTTTAGTGTATGGAAGTTTGCAAATCCAAGAAGATGGAACAGACAAACTAATCCGTAAAAACGAAAAGAAAGTCAATGATTTTTTACGCAAAAATCAGATTTCAACCGAGTTTCTGCCCATCGCTGCCAAGCATGGATTGACTTATTGGAAGTTGTTTTATGAAATGGTTACTTCACAGGACCGCAAGGAAATTATCGGGTTGAAATGCCATAAGTCACCACATGGACGAGTTCATCTACAAAACAAAGAAACGGGAAGGATTGAGAAATGCAGGGTTTCAGCTAACTGGGGACTGTTTGGAGGAAGCCAGGGAACATCCTTTTTAGATATTCCCATTGCGCAAAAAGGGTACAACCCTGTTCAAATGCTTAAACTTCGTAACGATGGAAGGCGATACGGTTACATTGTCGATTTCCCTGGTTACGATGAAACGTATTATCCTACGGCCCCTTGGCACTCCAACCGCGAAAGTAAGTGGATAACTTTAGCGCAAAACATTCCAGCTTTCAAAGAAGCATTGATGAGGAATAAAATGGTAATCAATTATATCATTTCTATTCACCCGATGTTTTGGAGTAAGTATTATGAAGATTGGGACAATCTGGAAGTGGCTGATAAAAAAAGCCGAAAAGAAACCTTTTACAAGAAAATAGAGGAATGTTTGAACGGATCCAGTAACTCAGGAAAGAACATTTTTTCCACCCATGTACTGGATGATATTGCTGGAAAGTTTGTCGATTGCATAACCGTTACGCCCATCAAAAACGAAACCTTATCAGGTGAATACTTAGAAGATAGCCAAGAAGCTAGCGCGATGATTTTATATTCATTGGGCTTTGATGGAACGTTAATCGGTCAAGTTCCTTCAAAATCATTTGGAAGTGGAAGTGGATCAGATAAGCGCGAAGCATGGAATCTGGCCATTACCAACGCAAAACCATATCAGGATAAGATTTTAGAAATATTCCATTTCATCGCTGAGTATAATGGCTGGGTAGATGAAAATGGAGAACCATACACCTTTTGGTTTAAAAATTACTACGTGCAGACGTTGGATCAAATCAGTGTTCAAAACAGACAAACCCAAGCAGGAACAGGATCATGAGTTTATTTCAAACGACAGCCGACTTAAAAGATTATGTGGGAGTTTCGAACGGAACCACCCTAAAATCTATTTCATTGAATGAAACAACGGCTTTCAATGCCTTTTTGAAACCGTATTATTCCAGTCAATTCTGGACCGTTACATTAGCCGCAGCAGCCAATCCAACGCCCAGCGCAAAAATGGTGGAAATATTGCCATTGGTAAAGGCTTGCATGGGTAAGTTTATGATGCTGCTTTGGATTCCTGAAGGAGCTGTGAACATTGATGATAATGGAATCACCGTTTTTGGAAACGAAAAATTAAGACCTGCATCTGATACCAAAATAGAAGATTTAAAGCAAAAATATAGTTCAGAAGGTTATGCAGCTTTAGAGGCATTACTTGAATACTTGGAAGCCAACAAAGCCGAAAATGATTTTACGACTTGGTTGGCCAATGCTTACACCACTTACCACGACTACTTTATTGTCGATGCGAAATCATTCAAAAACTTTGCACCTATTTCTGGACGTAGAACTTATTTGGCTTTAGCAAATGTGATGCGAAAAGTGGAGACTTTCCATTTACGTCCTATCATACAAAAAGCGGTTTTTGATGCCTTAAAAACCAAGGCTAAGGCTGGGACGTTGGCTGGTAAATATTTGGCTTTGGTAAACTTATGCCTTCCATACATCGCAAATTTAACATTAAGCCAAGGGTTCAAACAATTGGCTTTGATAGAAGATAGTTATGGAATCACTGTAATTGAAAGCAGTAGCACATTAATTACCCAATCCAGAAAACCAGCCACACCGGAACGGATCGAAGAACTATCCAACCAATTCGAAGCCGATGCAAATTTGTATAAGGCTGAAATCTTGCAATACTTATTTGATAATGCTGCAGACCTGACCGAGTTTGTAAAACCGACTCAGGTTTATGTGGACCCTATTGAAAATACGAGTACTTCACCTAATTTCTATTTGTAACAATGATTTCCAAAATCGAAAAATTTATATCTGACCATCAAAACGCTATCAATGATGTAATTGAAGGGAGTGTTTATGGGGGGATTGGTTCTGTATTTCTCCAAAGCATGGACAAAGAAATCGTGCATTTACTGTGGGTGATGGTATCTGCCATCCTTGGTGCTATAGTGGTTTATTTTACTAAAAAATGGTTGAGGAAATTGTTTCCAGATAATAATTAAGAAGATGACAAAGGAACAATTGAAACAAATTTGGAACTGGGATGATAATAAAGCGGCTGCATTGGAAGTGGCTTTGAATGATACGTTTGAAAAGTTTGAAATCAATACCCCTTTGCGCCAATGCCATTTCTTAGCACAGGTAATGCATGAAAGTGGATGTTTTAAATATGATCGTGAATTGTGGGGACCTACGGAAACCCAAAAGCGATATGAAGGAAGAAAGGATTTAGGGAATGTTTACCCTGGTGATGGGTTTAAATTTCGTGGACGTGGATGGATTCAATTAACTGGACGTGCCAACTATGAGAGTTTCGGGAAAGCCATCCAAATGGATATGGGGCAAAATCCCGACATGGTTGCCCGTATGCCTTGGGTAGCTTTGGCGGCTGGATGGTTTTGGGATACAAGAAATCTGAATGCTTTAGCTGATATAGATGATGTGGTAACTATCACCAAGCGCATCAATGGAGGAAAGAATGGTTTAGATGATCGTAAAAAGTGGCTATTAAAATGTAAACAAGTATTTAAATTATAAGAAGATGTCAAACTTAAATCCAGTTAAAAACCCGATCACTTCCATACCAGGTTACTTGCTTTTCTTTGCAGGTTTTGTGCTTTGGATATTGCCGTATTTCGTGGTATTAAAAGAACAAATGGAATGGTACCAGTGGGCTGCTCCGATGTGCATAGGTTTTCTTCTTATTGTGGCACCCGATAAAGTAGTAGATATTTTATTGGGGTTGTTTAAAAGAAAGACTGATTCACTATGAGATATGTATTTCTCTTATTGGTGTTTTGTTTGGGGTGTACACCCTTCCAACGTTTGCAACAATTGAAGAAGGATGCGCCAGAACTATTTGAAACCAAACGTGATACTGTATTTAATACGGTAACCATCCAAGGTAGTAGTTTGCAAGGGAAAGGAGACGTTCAAACGAGTACCGTATTTGTTTCCAATACAATGAGTATAAGATATTTTACTAATAATAATAGTTATACCATTGATGGAACATGTTTTCCACAGTTGGTTACCGTTACGAGTTATGTTATTAGTGAAGGAATAAATCAAAAGGAATATCTAAAACAGGAAATCGCTGATGTTTGGAATCGAATCAAATGGTATTTGTATGGTTTTCTTATTGCTGTAGGTGTTATGTTTATTTTAAGTATTGTTTTAAGACTAATGGCTAAAGTATGAGAACGGTATTTATAAATAAAAACAAACTGATCGTATTTTCTGAACTAAAGGAAGTTACGAAAGAATGTTGGGATGATATTGCCAATATTATTTCCACTAAAAATGAATACTTGGCTACTGGTATAGTTATGTGTTTGCTAAAACATAGCCCCAGTTTCCAAAATAATAAATGGAAGTGGACATGGCTTTCCTTTTGGTGGAATTTGAAGACCATTAAAGGAACGGATTGCAGTGTAATGACTTGGATATATAAGGAGCTGTCACCATTGTCGGCTGAATTGTTGGTGGATATAGAGGTGTTTTATTTTGAGTATTTAAAAATGTTTTATCCTGGTGCCCACCTATGTGACTCCGAAAATTTAACCTTCCTACAATTCAGAACGGCTGACCGTTTAATATATGAGGCTAAATATGTAGAAGCTGCCAAGGTTTTATGCAATTTGGATAATGAGGATGAATTGCCTGAGATTATATTTCAATTGGCCTTACAAGTCTATAAAAAACAAATAGAAAGGATTGCACCAGCCTTTCCCCACTTCTTTTCCAAGTCCGACAAAACGGAAACGGGAAAGGCTTATGCGAGTGACTGGGCCGCCATGATCCACGGAATGACCAACGACCCATTGAAGTACGATGAGTTTGATAACCTGAACTGGTTGAATGCCATCTACGGAATCAATAAGAAGATAGAAGAATCAAAGAAAGTTAAACTGTAGTTATATGGTACTGGAACAGACGTTGGCCGATTACTTTGAGAATATCGCTATTAAGAATAAACTCATCCTACACACGGACCAAACCCCACGCTTTGCCGTTGGTGCCGATGCTGCCAATAATCTGATGAAAGATGTATTAAACATCAAAGAGTTTTGTTTAGTGTTTGAATTGTTGGAAGGTTCAATCATAAACAATGGAGCTGATACAGATAACGAGGAAGTCCCGTTTGCTTTATATATAGTTAAGAAATTGCGTGAGTCCGATTACGAACAACGCACAGCCGTATATGATGGAGCAAAGACCATTATCCGACAAATAGTTAGTTGGATATATAAAGACATCAACAAGAGAGTGGTGGCTTATGATCACCCCATAAGTTCATTCAAGAAACAATCCAAGAACTATATCAAGATCGAAGGGGAAATGTCTGGGGTATATGGTTACCGCCTGGACTGTTATGTAAATCCACCCATCGATCTAACCTTCAACGCTGCTGAATGGAATAGTTAATGGCAAACTTTGAAACCCTTCAATCACTAGCAGAGCCAGTAAAGGCTTGGGCATCCAGCCTTCAGTCCAAACTTTCCCGACCCACCAAAGTATCGGTGAAGATAAAAAACGAAGTACCAGACCGAATCCAAATTCGTTTCAAACGTTATCTAGTATTCGTGGAGAAAGGCGCCAGCCGTGGACACGGAGGCGAGAAAGGCGGAACATGGATCAACGCAAAAGGTGAACGCAAAAAAACAAATCCAGAAAGCCTTGGTAAAATGGACAACGGATTAAGGCAAGCCCAGCCTTGGTTCAATCCTGTTATTAAATCAGAGTACCCGACACTTGTTGAGTCCATCAACAAAGTGGCAGCCGACACATCCGTTCGTGAAGTATCGGCATGGCTTATAAAGTAGCCACCACCCCAACCCTGTATCATATATCACTCATTTTTATCAATGCAATTTCCACTTCGCGATAGGTTGTGTGCAATTCTTC
>Ga0181357_1000403_pt1 | contig 16132 bp, 18 predicted proteins | sample Fa13VDMM110DN_FD_130094 | JGI IMG/M metagenome (GOLD analysis project Ga0181357, IMG submission 130094) | Freshwater viral communities from Lake Michigan, USA - Fa13.VD.MM110.D.N | ecosystem: Environmental > Aquatic > Freshwater > Lake | place: USA: Michigan | collected 2013-09-24 | reverse complement strand
CGGCGTTTGAGTTTGAGGAGAAGGCGAGAATGAAGCTTAATGTTGAGGATGTGGTGGCGTGGTTTCAAAAGATAGCCACGGCATCTATGGAGGCTGGTGATTTTACCAATGCGAATCGAAGTCTCGAAAACCTCGGAAAGTATTTGCAGATGTTCGTAGAACGGAAAGAGATTACACACCACATTGTCCACAACAGGCAAGAGCTTGACGCACGCATCATCGAGCTGACGGATATTTTGAAGGAGTCAGGGCCTGACATCGAAGCCCAGCTCCAAATCGCCTGAAAGCGAGGAGGAGCTTCTAGCCCTTAAGCAAGAGCTAGTAGCCGCACTACATAAGAAAGCCGTTATAGAAGCGGCCGACCAGTTTTACATCTTTGTAAAGCTTCTAGCCCCGCTTATGCTTGACGGCAATGGGTTTAGAGATGGCAAGCATATTGAGGCTATCGCTGCCCAGCTGGAGGACGTCGAGCTAGGCTCCGTCCCCCGGCTGATGATGATGCTCCCCCCAGGTTCCATGAAGTCTGTGTTGTTGATGATGTTCTCGGCGTGGTGCCTGGGTCGGCATCCGACGTGGCGCATCATGTGGATCAGCCACACCACGGACAAAGCGGAGGAATGTAGCGGGCGGGTCAGAGACTTGGTGCGGACCGAAGAGTTTCTGGAAATCTTCCCCAGCTTCCGGATTCGTGACGACAAGTCCGGCGTCACGCTGTGGAAGCTCACGACGGGCGGGTCTTTCATGCCGGCCGGCGCCGGCAAGTCCATTGCGGGCTTCCGCTTCAATTTGGGCATTCTTGATGATCCGCTGTCCGAGCAGACGGCGAAGAGCGACATTGAGCGCAAGAAGATCAATAGCTGGTATGGCCCCGGCTTCCGCTCCAGAAAGCTGCCTGATTCTAAGGTCATTCTTGTTAACACGCGGTGGCATGTGATGGACCTTAGTGGTTCGTTGTTGGACAAGGCGGCTAAGAATCCCAAGGCGGATCAGTGGGAAGTCATTAGCATCCCTGCTCTCCTTGACAGGGCGTCGGCAGAGTTTCTGTGCTTGCCGGAGAAAAGCTCGTATTGGCCCCAATACATGACGCTGGAGGATTTGCTCCAGACGAGGGAGTCGCTGACGCGGGCAGACTGGGCATCGCTCTACTTGCAGAGTCCTACCGGCGAAGACGGTCTGATCTTTACTAAGGATGACTTTCAAGACTGGGATGATGATGCGCCACCGGAGTGTGAAGAAATCATTCAGACACTTGATACGGCGTTTTCAGTAAAGCAGACAGCTGACTTGTCGGTTATACAGACATGGGGTATTTTCTATGAGAAGGTTGAGTTAGAGGGTGGCGAAGAAGTCGATGAGGCCCATGCTATTCTGCTGAATATGGAAAAGGGGCGTTGGACATATCCTCAGCTAAAGAAGGAAGCCATAGCTCAGCAAAAGAAATACAAGCCGGACCGCATCATTGTTGAGAATAAGGCTAGTGGCCAGAGCCTCATTCAGGACATGCGGGCTAATAAGATTCCGGTCTTTCCTTTTCAGCCAGATCGTGATAAAGTAGCACGGGCGCACGTAGTGGCTAGTGTGGTGGAGAAGAAGCGCGTCTGGCTACCACTTAAGAAGAAGTTTGCTGCCGAGCTGCTACAAGAGTGCCTGGAGTTTCCGCGTGGGGCGCACGACGACATGGTGGATACCATGGTTATGGCCCTGCTTTATTTGAAGCGGCGCTACGATTTGACCCAAGAGGTTGAGAAGCCGGAGACTAGGCGTATGGCAATTCGCAGTTATTGGAGAGGGGCTACCAATGTTTCCAGAGTCTGAGGTTGACGCCGACACCGGCGAGCAAGAAATTGAAATCCAGCTCGGAGAGTCGGAAGCCGAAGATGAGGTTGTTGAGGCAGCCTTGACTGGTGATGAGCCCTTCGAAGTTAATCTGGCCACATTGCTGGACGATGAGCTGCTCCTCAATATTGGGCAGGAACGCCAAGAAATTCTTACTGACTACAAGAACAGTCGCGCCTCGTGGGAGGAGCGCATTCAGCAGGGCGTCAAGTGGCTGGGGCTCAGCACTGATGATGGTGGGGGCGAATCCATTGTCGACGATGCCTGCACGGCGGTGCATCCGCTGCTGATGGAGAACATCGTCAAGTTCCAGAGCAAAGCTATTCAGGAGTTGTGGCCGGCGAAGGGTCCGGTCCGCACTAAGATCAAGGGCTACACCGACGCGAAGCGTGAAGCGGCGGCACAGCGCGTCCGCACCTACATGAACTTCCAGATGACCGAACAGGTGAAGGGCTTCTACTCTGACCTTGAGCGCAACCTCTTTAGGGTCGGCTTTATGGGCACGGGCATCCGCAAGGTGGGCTGGAACGCCGCCAGTAATGCACCCGACCCGTCGATTGTGCATATTGAGAACTTCTACGTCGACCCCTCGATTACGCACCTTAAGCATGCTGACGAATACATCGAAGTGATGCCGCTGAGTCAGCGGAAGCTGGACAACTTGCAGCGCTCCGAAATGTTCCGCGACCACGATGGCGACGAAGAAGCCACCATTGAGTTTAGCGAAATTACGGAGGCACTCAACAGGGCGCAGGGCTTCGAAGTCCAGTTTGACCGGCGCGGCTACCTCGTGGGCGAATCACACTGTTACCTCGATCTTGAGGGGGCCGACCCGCTGGCACCAGAGGATGTGGCAGTGCCGTATATTGTGCACTTCAATGTCCAGAGTGGCTTCGTCTATGCTGTCAGGCGCAACTGGAAGGCGGGCGACCCCAACTTTGGGAAGCGCCTCTGGTATTCGGTGGACCAGTTTATTCCGGCCTTTGGCTTCTACGGCCTGGGCTTCGTCCACCTCATTGGCGACTTGACGGCATCGAGCACGGCGGCCCTGCGGGCGTTGGTGGATGCGGGGCAGGCAGCCAATTGGCCAGGCGGCTACAAGTCGGCAGATGCCAAGGTGGCGCAGAGCGACCAGCCTCTGGGCTTTGGTGAGTTCCGCGACGTCAACATTCCACCCGAAGACTTGCAGAAGTCGTTCTTTCCGCTGCCGGTCAAGGAGCCTTCGCAGGTTCTCTTCTCGCTCCTCCAATACATGGTGTCGAGCGGCCAGAAGTTTGCGGATACGACCGATCAGGTGGTGCAGCAAAGCTCTAATTATGGGCCGGTGGCCACCACGTTGGCGCTGCTTGAGGCTAGCCAGCGCTTCTACAACAGCATTCATAAGCGGCTGCATGAAAGCCAGCGGGAGTTCTTCCAGATCGTAGGGATTCTCAATTATGAGAATCTTCCAGAAAAGACTGCCTTTGTCTCAGGGGCTGAGAACGTCTTTGTGATGCGGGAGGACTTTAACCCGGACATTGTGGATGTGCTGCCGGCCAGTGATCCCAATGCTCTGAGCGACAGCCAGAGGGTGGCGAAGGCCCAGATTGAGTTGGAGACGGCGACCCGCTTCACGCAGTTGCATGATATGCGCGAGGTGCTGCGGCGCTTTTATAGCGCGATGGGCAGCGAGAACATTGATAAGTTGATGCCTGATATGGCGTCGAAGGCGCTGACGGCTGACCCGTTGACGGAGTTGCAGGCTGCCATGAAGGGCCAGCCTATTGCTGCGAAGATGGGGCAGAACCATGCGGCACACATTGCGGTGAAGATGGCTTTCTTGCAGACGCCGCAGATGCAAGGCACCAATGATCCTACGGTGGCGACGGGCATGGAGCTGGTTAAGGCCAATATTGCGGAGCATAAGGTGCTGATCTTTGTGGCCCAGATTGGGCAGCTTGCACAGCAACAGGGCTTGCAGATGCAGGATGAGGCGGTGCAGGGCCAGATCGCCCAGAAGCTGATGCAAATGAGTGCGGAGAGTGGCGTCGAAGGTGAGGTCGATGTTGAGAAGCAGATGATGAAGTTGCAGGAGCGTGAGCTGACTATTGCGGATGAGCGCATCCAGAGTCAGAACATTCGCGAGGCCGCAAAGATTACGCAGAAAAATAGGGAGCTGGACCTGAAGGAGCTGCAAGTGCTGAATGATGTTAAGTCTAGCCAGCTCAACAGGCGTATGCGCGGAGCTGAGAAAGTGCTTGATAATGCTGCCCAATTGGCGCAAATTGAAGCAGGCAGGCTTTCACAATATGCCAAGAATGACACCATAGGCCAATGATCCTGGTGACTGAGTATTTGGCGGCTGTGCAGGCGCGGGTGGATAGGGAGACACACTCTTTGGCCACCGGCGGTGCTCAGAGCTTTGAAGACTATAGGCGCAAGACTGGGTTCATTGCCGGCCTCACTACTGCCGCCCAAATTTTGCAGGACATTGTGACTAACAAGCCCCTGGAGGAACGAACCTAAATGCTGACTGTGCGTGAGCCAATGGATGGTGCAATTTCCAACGACCAGTGGATGACTGAGGATCAGCCTGACCCAAGCCCGCTTCCGCGCGTGCCTGGGGTTGGTGTCCTACTGCGTCCAGTTCCGATTCGGAAGCGTAGTGCCGGTGGCATTATCATTCCCGAGGCTGTACGCGCCGACCGAGATTACTTACAAACGGTGGGCAGGGTGCTGGTACTTGGTGAGCTGGCCTTTCAGGACTGGGAAATCTATAAGAATGGGCCGTGGGTTGGGCCGGGCGACTTCGTTGTGTATGCGAAGTTTGCGGGCCAGAAAATCTATTGGCGGGGTGTCAAGCTGCTGCTCATCAAGGCCTCGGCCATCGAGCTGGTCGTCGAGAAGCCTGAGTATCTTGACGCGAACTTCAAGGACTAATGCAGATGAGCGGTGTATATCAGGAAGTTGACCTCGACACAATCGGTAAGGCCAAGCCGGGCGAGGAGGAATCTGAATTTGAAATTGTAGAGGAGGACGCCGAACCTGCGCCTGCGCCAGCGCCTGCGGCGGCAGAGGCGGAGGACGACGACGAGGAAGCGCCTGCGGAGCAGGCGGCCACTAAGCGCCTTTCACGTAGCCAGCGCCTGAAGTTGCAGCGTGACAACTTTGCCCAGCAGCTGGCGGCGACGCAGGCCGAACTGACGGCGGAGCGGGGGGAGCGCACTAAGCTTCAGAATCAGAATGAAGAGGCCGCGACAGCGGGCTATGACTTCTATATTCAGACGCTGTCGGAGTCGATGAAGGGGCTACGCTCCGAATTCGATTTGGCGTTTGACACGGGTGACCGCGAGAAGCTCTTCAATGTGCAGCAGCAGATGGCTGAGCTGGCGGCCGAGAAGAAGCAGGCTGAGAGGGAAAAGGCGGGGCGCCCTACGAAAGCGGCTACTGGCTCCGAGGATCAGAAGTCGCAGACCCCGCCGACGACAGGGGCTTCAAGGTCGCCTCAGCAGCAGCCTTCGCCGGCTGGTAAGCCTAACCCGCTGGCGATGGAGTGGGCCAAGCGACATGATGAGTGGTTTGGCAAGAATCCCGTCATGACCATGGCGGCTCGGGTGCTTGACAGCCAGTTGGCGCAGGAAGGCTTTGATGCGGGGGAGCCAGAGTATTTTGACGAGCTTGACAAGCGGCTGAAGGATGAGTTTCCGCAGCGCTTCGCGGGCGCAGCCACTGCGAAGAGGACGCAGGCCCAGACTGGGCCGACGGTGAGTCATCGGGCGGCCACGCTGTCGCCCGGCCAGAAGGTAAAGGTTGTGATTACGGCGCAGGACCGAGACTTGGCTAGGCGCCTGAACATTACTGTTGAAGAGTATGCGAAGCAAAAGGCGAGGCGTGAGGCTGCCAGCAATAGTGTGTCTGGCTATACGGAGATTGTATAATGGCTCTTAAGTTGAAAGCGAATCTTGACCAAGCGATGGATGAGACACTTGAAGTTTCACTTGAAGAGGAGTATACTCCTCCTCGGGCGCTTGAGATTCCACCGATGCCGGACGACGATCAGTATGTCTACCGGTGGATCAGGTTCCGAAATGGAAGTGAAGAAGACTTCAACAACATTTCGGCACGCATGCGCGAAGGTTGGGCATTCGTAGGCCGGGAAGACGTCCCGAAGAACTTCGTTTTCCCAGCCCTTGAAACCAAGATGCAAGCCCTTGAGGGGGCGGCAACTAACGGCGACCTCGTGCTAGGCAAATTGCCCCGGCGTAAGGCCGAAGCCATTCAGAAGTGGTCCGAAGATCGGGCGTTTCAGGCTGAACAGGCTTTTGACCAGCGGACAATTTCCTACGATGAAGGCGGGCGGCGCGTTCAGTTTGCCAATGAAGGCTCTAAGCGCATTTCACGGGGCAGACGTCCCGAATTTGGTTAAGGAGAACTACTGTGGCTCTAACTTTTGCCCCCTTTGGGCTTCGTGCCGTAGCTGCCTGGGGCAGCCATGGCGGCGAGCAGCGGCCCTATCCGCTGCCGAATGGCGCTACCTGCCCCGACCTTCAGAAGGGCGCGCCCGTCAAGATGACGCTCGGCGTTGTCACCAGCTGCGGCACCGGTGCGGGCCCGATCCTGGGTGTGGCTAATGGCTTTGCGTGGATAGACTCCACGTCTGGCCTGCTGCTGAAGAGCAGCATTCCGGCTGACACTTCTAGCGCCGGCACCTTTGAGGGCGAGAACCGCCCCGTGGTGTATGTCATCGACAACCCGAACACCATCTTTATGGTGCAGGCGGATGCGTCGGTGACGGTGGCGGACCTGGGCCTCAACTTCAATGTTACGGCTTCGGGCACTGACCTTGTCAACTCGTACGGCATTAGCCGCTACTGCCTTGATGCCGATTCGCGGACCTCGGCTCTGACTGGTGCGCTGAAGATTGTGGGTCTTGCTAAGGTGCCTGATAATGCGTGGGGTGATCCGTTCCCCTGGGTTCTGGTGCGCATGAATTCCATCGTCGCACTAGTGTCTGCGGCATAAGGGGGAGCTGAGAAATGTCTGTTCTAACTCGGGCACAATTTGCCAAGCAGCTCGTCCCCGGCCTCAACGCCATCTTCGGGACGCAGTACAAGGCCGTCGACAACGAGCATACGTCGCTCTACGACGTGGAGAAGTCCGACCGAAGCTTCGAGGAGGAAGTCCTCCAGACTGGCTTTGGCACGGCGCCCGTCAAGTCGGAAGGCGAGCAGGTATTCTTCGACACGGCCTCTGAGGCGTGGACTGCGCGATGGACCCACGAGACTGTGGCCATGGCGTTTGCCCTCACCGAGGAAGCTATCGAAGACAACCTCTATGACACGATGGGCAAGATGAAGGCGTCGGCTATGGGTCGTGCGATGGCGAATGCCAAGCAGGTCAAGGCTGCCGGCACCTTCAACAACGGCTTCTCCAGCTCCTACACGGGCGGCGATGCCGTGGCGCTCTTCAGCACGGCGCATCCCACTGCTGCGGCGGGCAACCAGAGCAACCGGGTGTCGAGCGACCTGTCGGAGACTGCGCTTGAGAATGCCCTCATCGACATCGCCCTGATTGAGGACGACCGAGGCATTCTGATTGGGGCGCAGGCCGTTAGCCTGCATCTGCCGCCCCAGCTGAAGTTTGTGGCGCACCGTATTTTGAAGTCGGAGGGTCGCGTGGCGACCGCTGACAACGACACCAATGCGATGCGGGACATGGGCCTTTTCAGCAAGGGCTACACCATCAACCACCGCTTCACCGATACTAATGCGTGGTTCATTCGCACGGACGTGCCGAATGGCACCAAGATGTTTGTGCGCGCGTCCCTCGCTACGAAGGACGATGTGGACTTCCTGACGGGCAACATGCGATACAAGGCCCGTGAGCGCTATAGCTTCGGTTGGAGCGACTGGCGTCAGTGGTATGGTTCTGCGGGTTCCACCTAAGGGGCAGGGGGCTTCGGCCCCCTCCTCGCTTCATCTTGAAAGGAACACGCCATGACCGCATTCGCCTATCCCATTAAGGTTCGCCGCCCCAATCTGGCGCTGGACTCTGACACCTTCTCGGCGCTCACCCTGCTCGCGGTGCCGACCACCGTCAACATTGCCCGCACGGGCACTGCCGCTGGTACCACCACGATTTCGCTCTTTATCGCGCCGGCCGGTAGCCGCGTCTACAATGCCCACATCGACAAGGTGGTGGGCTTCGACAATACGGAGACGCTCATTCAGGTTGGTACTTCGGCGCTGCCGGCCTGCATTATGGCGGCGACGTCCATTAATACTACGGGGCGACTTTCCTACACGGGCACCGCCGCCCAGGTCTCCGCCAACAACCTTGCCTACAGCGTTGACACTACGATCCAGGCCATTGTCAGCATCACCACTTCTGCGGTGACTGTCGGCACGGCCATTGTCATTGTGGTGCTCGGCTAATGAGGAAGCCCCCGAAGATGGCGCCGGCTAAGAAGCCGGCCGGCAAGCGACCGATGCCGATGCTGGGTCCGATGCCCTTCCCGCCCGCCCCCGCTGGTGGCCCGCCCATGATGGGTGGCCCACCCGCCTTCAAGAAGGGCGGCAAAGTTAAGTAGTGCGGGCTGCCCCTCTGAGCGGTCACCGAAACTAGGAAGGGGGCCTCGGCCCCCTTTTCTTTTGAGGACACAAGATGGCCACCAGCGGCACCTCTAACTTCAATCCCACCTTCGACACTCTCTTGCAAGACGCCGTGGGCATGGTGGGTGGTGGGCCTATCCTGGCCGAAGAACTGACGGCCGCCCAGCGGGGCATTGACTATTTGCTGACGCAGATACAGAACAAAAACATCCTGCTGCACAAGATTGAAACCACGGTGGTTGCGGTCTCCACGTCCAGCGTGACGCTGGGCAACACCATTATTGATGTGCATGCTTTGCAGCTTCGCGATGACAACGACAACGAAACGTCGATGTGGCGCCTTGGCTTTGAAAATTGGGCGTCGTTGAATAAGAGCCAGACTGGCAAGCCTTCTCAGTATTGGTTTGATCGGCGCATTGACACCGGCATCCTGAATGTGTGGCCAGTTCCGAGCGTCGAATACGAGCTTGTTATCACTGTGCAGAAGACGGCCGAGGACACCGTTCGGGCCTACAACAACGTCGATGTGCCTCGGCGCTTCTTGCCGGCCCTCCTCTACGGCCTTGCTTACTGGATTGGGTTGCGGCGTATGGGGCGTGTGCCCACCGACCGCCTTCAGATGCTTAAGGCGGAGTATGAGATGGAGCTGAAGGCGGCGATGCGCGAAGACCGGGAGCGGGCCAGCACTTTTATCAGGTTGGGGCGTTAAGTCATGGGTTACACTTATAGCACTCTTGTCACCGACATCATCGCCAATATGGAAGAGGATTCGACGGAGTTTACTTCGGCGTTGCCCTCAATCATTGAGCGGGCGCAGGGCTATCTTCAGCGGCGTTCTGATCCTATCAACATTTTGCGACATAGCGTTGTCAGCGTCAGCGCCTCCAGCCGGACTGTTAATCTGCCTTCCGATGTGCTGGTGCTAAAGAATGTGCAGCTCTCCACCAGCGGTGGGCACATAACGCTGTTGCAGCAGACCAACGAATACCTTACTGCGTATTGGCCTATCTACACCAGCGTGGGCACGCCCAAGTATTATGCGGCGAAGGACAACCTTCAAATCTTTCTGGCGCCGACGCCTGTCAGTGCCGCCTTGGCAACCATCGAATACGTGGCAAAGGTTACGGTCCTGACTTCTGCCCTACCCAGCAACTGGTTCTCCGACAATGCTGATAGTGCGTTCTTCGCCGCGTGCATGATGTATGCCAATATGTGGGCAAAGAACTCTTCGGCCCTCCAATTCTGGAAGGGCTTGGCCGATGAAGAGCTGGCGGCCATCAACAATGAAGCCCGGCGTAGCCGGCGTTCCGATGCTGTGGACCGCTCAGGCGGGACGCCCGAGAACAACATTGGGGAGGGCGTCCGATGAGCCTACGCAGAGCGTGGGCCGTCTGTGACAGATGCGGCTTTGAGTATCGGCAAAATGCCATGTACCTGGAAGCGACGAAAGCGCTTGTCTGTTATTCTTGCAACGATGGTAAGTTTGACCGCCTTCGCCATCCGCAGAACAAGCCAGCCCGACCGAGGCGTGAAGGCCGGCCGGTGCCTAACGGCACTGCACCAATCGACCTGACGGTTTATCTGACGACTGAAGACGGCGACTTGATTTTGACGGAGGCCGGCGAAACCATCGTAGTGACTCCTGAGGTTTGGACGCTTTCAATGAGCGTCTATACGGGCGCCCCCTAATGGAAGTGTCGTGGGACTTCTTTCAAAAGATAGTTTGGCCACTCATTCTGGGCTACGCTATCTACATTCATAACAAGCTTGATTCTTTGAGGAACATGGTGCATAATTTGGACGCAACTTCACGGCGTGACTATGCCACCCGGGCGAACGTCTCTGAGCTGGAGAACAAATTGACGGCGGTTCTTAACAGAATCGACGACAAAGTAACACGCATTTTGGAGCGCGATAGAAATGGCTAGCACCTTTGAGGACCTCCTCCAACTAGAGCTTCAGGTCACTGGCGAAAACTCCACCACGTGGGGCTCGCGCACCAATGACAACTTTGAGCGCCTGGCGGATGCCATCGCCGGCCACGAGTCCTTTAGCATTGCGGGCTCTGGCGACCACACCATCAGCCAAGGCACCGCCGTCGCCCTGACTTTCCGCCGGGCGTTCTGGACTGTTACCGGCACCTTGACGGGCACCCGCGTCCTCGTTGTGCCGGCCTCCGCGAAGACCTACTACATTCGCAATGCCACCACTGGCAGCTACGGCCTGACCATCAAGACTGCCGGCGGTGTAGCCGCCACTGTCACGGCCGGCGGCGTCACCATCATTGTCTGCGACGGCACCGACTGCTACGCGGCGGTTGATGCCGTCTCTCGCCTGGGCGACACCATGTCTGGCAAACTCACCATTACCAGTGGTGGTCTTGCCGTCGACCACAACGTCTCTGTCAGCGGCACCCTCTACATTGGCTCCACCGTCTCCGTCAGTGGGGCCGCCGCTTTTGGCTCCACCGTCTCCGTCAGCGGTGCGGCTACCTTCAAGGACACTGTCAGCGTTAGTGGGGCGGCAGTCTTTGGCGGCCTTGCTACCTTCAATTCCACCGTCAGCGTTAGCGGGGCCGCCACGTTCAAGGACACTGTCAGCGTCAGCGGCAGCTTTACTGTCGGCGGCATCGCCACCTTTAACTCCAACGTCTCCGTCAGTGGGACAGCCGCCTTTGGCTCCACCGTTAGTGTCAGTGGCACCATGGTTGTGCTTGGGTCCACCGACTTCAAAGCTAACGTCTCCGTCAGTGCCGGCCTAATTGTGGGTGGGGCGGCTACTTTTGGCTCCACCGTCAGCGTCAGTGCTGGCCTTTTTGTCAGGGGTGCCGCCCGCTTTGACTCCACTGTCAGCGTCAGTGCCGGTGCTTACTTTGGTGCAGACGTTACAGTTGTGGGCGGTGCCCACTTCCAAGCTTCTGCTAGCATCGGCGGAACCCTTACCATCTCTGGGGTTGTCAGCACTGCCGCCAGTTACTCTGGCAGCAATGCAATTTTCGCTGCTGGCTCGTTTACCCTAGTAAGTGGTACGCCAACGTTGTCCACTAAGAAACACAATGTGGCAGCTGTGTCTAATGTGGGCACGGGGCGATATAGAGTTGTATTTACCAGTGTAGCTGCCCATGCAGAATATGCGGTGCTTATAACTCCACAGACATCGAGTGCTTTCTTCGCACACCCAGGATTTTATCAAGATAGGCTGACTTCCAGTTTTACAATCTTTTGTAACTTTGGTGATATAGACTTTGAGCCCGATGGGTTTAGCTTTATGGTTGTGGCGCCAAGCTAGTGCAGGACCAAATCCTAACGCCGCTGCTTTTTAAGGTTGGCGTTGTCAAGGAGCTGACGCCTTCGGCGGCCGTCGCCTCCTGGACCGACGCTGACAAGGTGCGCTTCCGCTTCGGTAAGCCCGAGGTCATCGGCGGCTGGCTCAATGTCACGACCTCGGCAGAAACGGTGGACCTGTTGGGGCAGCCCCGCGCCCTGAAAACCGTCCGCACCAACGACGGCGTGCTGGCCACCATTATTGGCACGCACGTTGGCGTTTTTGGCTCGGACCTTTCCTCCTACTACGACATCACGCCGCTCGTCACCACGGTCAATAGCACCAACATCTTGTCCACCACATTGAACTCCAAGCGTATCGTGGTGTCGGTATCGTCGCATGCTCTTAACAACGAAAGCATCGTGGGCATCGTCTCGGCGGGCGTCACTGTCGGTGGCAACGTCCTCATTTGCAGCCCCACTGCCACGCCCGCCTACTTTCAGGTCAGCGTCATTAATACGCATAGCTTTGCCATTGAGGTCTCCACGTCGGCGGCAGCTACCAGCGCCACCACCGGTGGCAACATCAGCGTCAACCTCTATCTGGCGGCAGGCCGGGCGTCTAATGAGCAGGTAGGTGGCTGGGGCACCGGGGGCTGGGGCGGTGCTTTTGGTTGGGGCACGTCGCCCTCCGGCATCTACACGCTGCCGCTGCGGCAATGGTCCTTTGACCACTGGGGCACCGAAGTCCTGGGCGTGCCCTCCGGCGGTGGCCTCTACTTGTGGTCGCCCCAGATTGGCCTCAGTAACCGGATGACCCTGGTGACTGCCGCGCCCTCAATTAGCCAGCTCGTCCACGTAACGGATGCCCGGCACGTCGTGCTTTATGGCACGCATGACACGGTCGGCGCATATGATTCGCTGCTCATTAGGTGGTCTTCGCAGGAAGACTACGACGATTGGGTGCCATCTGCCACCAACACTTCGGGTGACTATCGCTTGCCGACGGCCGGTTCTGAAATCATCAGCGTCGTTGATGCTGGCGATAAGCAAATCATTTTGACAGACACAGATGTCTTTAGCCAAAATTACATTGGTGGCAACGATGTCTTTGGCTTCATCAAAGTGGCGGAGAATTGTGGGGCTATTGCCCGGCACGCCACTGTAGCCTACGCTGGTGTGCTTTACTGGATGGGCCGCAATGGCCAGTTCTACATGTTTGGTGGGCGCGTCGAGCCGGTGGCCTGCCCCGTGCTGCGCTACGTTTTTGACAATCTGGACACTGCCCACCTCGGTAAAATTTATGCGGGCACCAACTCCAAGTTCGATGAAATCATCTGGTTCTACACCTCGCTTGATTCCACCGACGGCGAGAATGACCGCTACGTTATTTATAATACGCAGGAACGCCACTGGTCCATCGGTGCGCTGCGTCGCAACGCCTGGCAGGATAGCAGCACCTACACTAATCCGCTGGCGGCAGGCCCAGAAGATTGGGGCCTTTTCTATCATGAAAACGGCTACTCCGATAACGGCACGCCCCTCACTGCCTACTTGGAATCTGCCTACTTCGACATGAAGGGCGGCGACGATATCATGTTCCTCTCTAAGGTCGCACCAGATTTTACGCACACGTTGTCGGGCGCAGCCTACACCGGAAGCCTCAGCATTACGCTGAAGGGCCGCAAGTATCCCGGCGGCGCTATTGTGACAAAGGGTCCATACCTCGTCAATGCGGCCACCGAGAAGTTCAACCCTCGCCTGCGCGCGCGCGAAGTAGCCATTCGCCTAGACTCCAGCTCCCTCACAGAAGCTTGGCGCCTGGGCCAATTCCGAACGGCGCTTGCGCCAGATGGCAAGCGATGACTTTAAGGCGCACCTCACGCAGCTTTCCGCAGGCCCCCTCCGATTGGGACGCCTCCTCCCGCGCAACATGGAACCAGCTCATTCAGGTGCTGGAGGGTAGCGAACTCTTCGATCAGGGGCGACGCACACGCCCACAGTTTTATGTCAAGACTACTATAAGCGCCCCAACAACCCTTGACTTGTCGACGCCTGAAGTCACCGCCCTAGCACACACCCTTGCCAAGCTATTGGTGGCGCTAGACAGATCGGCCTTCATCGACGTTCGCACAACAGTAGCTTAAAGTTTTCAACGACCTGTGGTATAATAAGCTTCTGAAGGGGGCGACATGTCGGGCAGTTACATTCCTTATGGGGGCAGCCCCACCCAATATGGGCAGGGGCCAGAACATCTGTTCTTTCCTCCCTCTCTAAGCACGCCCGCAGCAATCCTCGGCAACCCCCAAAGCACGCCCATCGAGGGCGCCCTTGCCACCCTCGGCAACCCCGAGGGCGACTCTTTTAGCCAGCCCTCCCCCTCCGTCCCCAGCCCCGACCAATCTTTGGCTGCGGTTGGGCGGGCAGTCGGCAACGCTGCGCTGGTGGGGCCACAAGCTATGGTTACAATGCCCGCTGCCCTCGCTATTAGTCAAATGCGGGGCGTGGCGCCCAGCATTAATTTGACTGAGCAGCTGGCTGGGCTGATTGGTATTCCAGGTATCGGGGAACTGGCCAGCAGAGCATATGCTTCCATCGTTGGCCCTCCTACGGCGACGACCTATGGGGTGAACCGCAGCGCTCCCAACGCGCTAGACTTCACCACGCCCCAGGTGACGGACGCGCTCATGGCTGACCTGCCCGACCCAAGGAGCGTGGCGCAGACGATGGGGCTGGTCACGCAGGAGTCGCTGCCGGACCTGCCCAGCCCTGGCGTTGATTATGGTGCGCCGGCCGAGGGCGGCGTTGATCCGGGCAATGCCGATAAGGGCAATAAGGCTGGTGGGCTAATCAAGCTGGCTGGCGGTGGGCCAGTGCCGCAGGGTGCGCTGGTGCAGTTGGCAGGTGGCGGCAAGGTGGCGATGGGCATTGGCGGCGGCCTCGATGACCTCATCCCTACGACCATCAACGGGCGACGGGCGGCCAATCTGAGCGATGGTGAGTTTGTGGTGCCGGCAGATGTTGTCAGCATGATGGGTGACGGAAGTTCGGCGGCCGGGTCGAGGCGCCTCTACGACATGATGAAGACCATTCGGCAGCAGAAGACGGGTAGCGCTACGCAGGCCGGCCCACTTCAGATTGGCGATACGTTGCGGAGGATTTTTAAGTGAGCATCTTTAGCAACCTTTTGACTGGCTCGCCCGGCACTCAGACGCAGACTTCGCAGCTAGCGCCCGGCGCTCAGGGGCTGGCGACCAGCCTCTTTGACACCACCAGCGCGATGGCGTCGCGGCCCTACACGCCCTACACCGGGCAGCGTGTTGCTGGCCTAACGCCTGACCAGCTTGCTGCCATGCAGGGCAGTCGCGACATCAGTGGGCGGGCCGGCGACCTTTATGGCCAGCTCAGCACCGACATGGCCGGCAGTCAGTTTCCTGGCATGCTCGGCCAAGCAGGCGACATGGCTGGTCAGATGGCGGGCATCGGCCAGGGTGCCCTCAATTATTTGCCGGGCATGGGGTCGGCCGCCGGCCAAAGCGGCGCACTCGCTAACGTCGGCTCCGCTATGGTGCCTGGCACCATTGGGGGCACACTCGATCTGGCCCAGCGTTTCCCCGACATTGATATCAATAGCTACATGAACCCCTATGTCAATGAGGTCATCAACCCGGCCCTCGAAGACATGTCGCGGCGTCTCAGCGCGCGGCGCAACCAGCTTGACAGTCGCTCTGCTATGACTGGCAGCTTCGGTGGCAGCCGCAACGCTGTGGCCCAGCAGATGCTTGAGGGCGAAGGCCAGCGGGAGATGGGGCGCCTCAGCGCCGAAGGCCGCGCCAAAGCCTTCAACGAGGCGGCCAATCAGTTTCGCTTTGACCAGAGCTACATTCCTAAGCTTTATGCGGATGCATATGGGCAGCTTAACAGCGCACAGGGGCTTCAGCGGGGCGCCATCACTGATAGCAAGGGCGCACTTGCCGGCTCAAACGATGCACAGCGGTTGCTACAGGGTGGCATGCAGGGAATGGGCGCACTTGCATCCCTGGAGAATATGGGTTATGATCGCACCCAGCGCCTAAACGCCGCCAACCAGGGCCTACTTGGCACCCAAGTTCAGCCACTACTGGCGACTGGCGCACTTGCACAGGGCAACCAACAGGCGAGTCTTGACAAGATGTATTCTGACTTCCTTGAACAGCGCGACTGGAGCGGGCAGGGCCTCAACCAGCTCCGCCAGACCCTCGGCCTCGGTGCTGTTGCCACACCCACCAGGTCTACAACTACAATGCCGGATGGCCCCTCCACTGCCAGCCAGATCATCGGTGGCGGCACCGCCCTGGCGGGCGCCCTCGGCGGCGTCGGCAACGCCGGCAACTGGCTCAGCAAACTCTTCGGCGCCGGTGGCAAGGGCTGGGGTTCGGGCGTAGAGATGACCGCCGACGGTGG
>Ga0181357_1000402_pt1 | contig 16164 bp, 12 predicted proteins | sample Fa13VDMM110DN_FD_130094 | JGI IMG/M metagenome (GOLD analysis project Ga0181357, IMG submission 130094) | Freshwater viral communities from Lake Michigan, USA - Fa13.VD.MM110.D.N | ecosystem: Environmental > Aquatic > Freshwater > Lake | place: USA: Michigan | collected 2013-09-24 | reverse complement strand
TAGCGTTCTTGCCCCAAATATCGCCCACCATGTACTTCAACTCTTGGTACATCACGGGGTCGTCTATCTTCAAATGCGCCACCCAATCAACATCGGAAACCATTGGTTTGATGTCATCCCACTCTTTACGCAACATACGGTCTGCTTTAACCACCATTTCTGTGACTGCTAAATCTGCCTCAATCTTTGATTTGGCTTTTACCTCATCTCTCAGCCGCACCTTCTCACGCGCCGCAGCCCATTCCCTTTGTACTTTTTTATGCTCGTTTTCTTTCTGTTCAGTTGTCTGGTGGCACCCCATCAAATTTCGTAGCTTGTCCATGCGTTCCGGATGCTTGACTTTACGCATCGCCTTAACCTCGATCTGCCGAATGCGTTCGCGTGTAACTTCAAACATTGGAGCAATTTCGTCCAGCGTGTACTCTTGTGTCAGGCCAATCCCAAACCGCATACACAATATTTTGTTCTCTCTTGGGGTGAGGCCATCTAACAGTTCTTGAACAGCAATGAACATCTCTTTTTTGTGCAACTCTTCCTCGGGGTCAACATACTCTTTGTACTCATACTTTGAGCATGGCAATTCAGGCATATCTTTATCGTGCAAATAGCCGTGTGCGTAATACGCTTGTCGTAACTCATAATTGGCAACCGCAAGAGTGCCGTAAGGGAGCCTATCCCCCTTCTCTACCTTGCCGTAGCGGCTGTTTTTGCTGCGTTGAAGCATTTAATTAAAGTGCCTAGCGATTTCAAACTCAATCCGTCTTTGCTCTGCATTAGTTAACTTGCTTTCAAGCCACGGCGCTGTGCGTCCTCGGTGGTCACACACAAACCACTGGCTGTAGCCGTAGTAGTCATGGTCGCTGTCTGCCAGACTATCGCCCTGCTGGTACTCGGTAACGCCAATAACGCAAGGTATGCCAGCGACACTTGACTCAATTGCTGCTATGTATTTCATAGTATTTGCTCCCTAGAATGGTAGGTCGTCAGGGTTGCCACCATTTTGCATATGCCGGACAAAACGGTACTCGCTGTATGCACAGAAAATTCCGGCAAGCACTGCGGATGTGATTGCTTGGTACAAATTTTTCATATCTATCCTTTGAAGTAAAAATCAAAAACCACTCCTGCAAGGAATGCAAACAGCGCAAACCACGCAGTAAAGACAACCCACAAAAACAAGATTGCGACAAACCTCATGGCAGATCCTCGCGCCTCAAGGTTTTTGCAAGCAGCCACTTGTCACCCAGCAAAGCCACCATGCGCAGCCAGCTTCTCTGGTTATGCCTTCTGATATGTTTCGGGGCCAAGTCATAGCTGTACAAGCTGATCGCCCTACGTGCAAGTTTGATATTCATATTGTTCTCCTCAAGGCATTTTTAACAAATCAATTTGACTAGTCAGGACTGCTCCCATGTCCCGGCCATTGATGGCCACCATCTGTGCTTCTTTGCAGTCGTAAACTACTTGGGACGCATCCTTAATGGCTTTGTTGTAGCCGCTCTTAAATACATCGCCACCATCAAGCATGAGCACGATTGCGTCACGCACAATCCCGGAGGCTTTGCGGTCTTTGGCGGCGGCTTTGATCTTCGCGTAGTACTCCGGCGGCAGGTACACCGAGTACGGAATTAATTTCTTCTTTGCTTCCATTGCAGAAACTCCTTATGCAGTAAATTAAATTGATCACGCGCAACCGTGTTCGTGCGTAACTCGGTGCGAGACTGAATGCCCAAGTAATCACGCAGCCAGTTGGTAGCGTCTTTTTCTGACTGCTCCATGATGCGCAGATCATCAAACAGGTATTGCCAGAACTCGGGGTCTTTGCACGTAACGCCAGCGGCCTGAACAATCCTGTCGCCTGCGTACTCAATCTCTTTGTTCATGGGCTGGTCATTCCCGTTAAGCCTGACAAGAACACACTGATACCGCGCACCCACAAAGTCGCGCAGCAAGTCTTCAGGAATGTCCTCTGGGTGCATACGGAGGTTCAACACGTAACCCTCCTTGTCTTGTTTTATAGCCAGCTTGATGGCTTCAAATTGAAGAGTTTTCATATCAAAATGGCACGTCTGAGAAATCGTCATCATCAACCTTGGGCGCAGCCTTGGGTTGTGCTGATTGTGTTTTGACATACGGCTCAGCCGCCTGTATAGACAAGCAGTCTTTGCCGTTCAGATTTTTTGACCAACCAGAGATGGTGAGTTTGATCAAGTCGGCATCTGAATTCATTAACCGCTTCAGTAAAGTTCGGTCTAGAAACAAATCGCCTCGCTTGTCGGGCTGGTTGTCTGCGGTCTTGTAATCGTTGGGCCACAACATGCCAGCGTTGGGTTTTGGTGCGTAAGTCATGCTATCTCCGGAAATTTTTTAAGTGCTATTGAAAGTTTGTCCATCAGTGCTTTGAAGAACAGTGAATCCTGTTGCTTGACCGCCTCAAACAATTGCTTGTTCTTGAGAAAGATTTGTTTGACATCTTTTTGCGAGTGGGTCTGTCCAATCATCAGCATCACCGCTTCGTCAATAATTTCCAGCCAAGCCTCGACAGTACCTTTCGGCCCCATCTCTACCTTCATTTGCCAGTTGCCCTCTGCGCCCACAATCACGGGCGGTGGACGGGATGCGGGCGGTGGGGTGTTGGTCTTCTTTACCTCTGTGACTGGTGGAGGTACGGGGGTATCACGCTTAGGCTCTGCGCCGTCAGATGCGTCAACCGCATCGTGCTCCACAATCTCCATCGCAGTCATCCACAGGTATCTCCGTTGATACGTCTCAACCGCACCGAGGTTTTGGATGGGGTGTGTACCCTTTAAGTTTGCTTCAGCCATTGGCGAAGTAATGACAATGACAGTGCCATCATCAATGTCAACAATGCTTAACTCTGCATAGTCAATCTTGTAGCTCACCACGCCACACAGACCTAGATCATGGAAGAGGGTCTGTATCGCTGGTATGAAGTCGCCCAGTTCAAAATAGCTGTATCCGGCAAACTTATTCAGTCCCGACTTTTTAAGCTCGGTGTTTAGAAGTCGCACTCGCGCTTCCATTAACTTACGATGTACTGTCATCTTTTTTCTTTCTTGGTTGGTTTAAAAAATATCTAATCTTCATTTGCATCAACCGCCTCAAGCAGCCTCTCCAAATAATGACGCGCCTTGAGGAGATCCACGCTCCCGCCCTTTTCGGGGTAACGGGCTAGGTACTTGATCACATTGCCACGCAAGTAACCTTCAAACTGTTCGGGAGTCATCCATGCACTCATGGCATCCCACGGCTGGATGTCTTTGCCCTTGTAATGCCCGCCGCCCACTTGGTAATTCCTCGCACTCATGCTTTGTCCTTTGCTTGATAGTCGCGCCACTGAGAGCACCACTGGTTTACTGAGCAGAAGTTGGCGCAGCGAGTGCGCTCTCCCGGTCTGATGTCTAGCTCGTAATCTTTTCCCAAAACCATCAGCGCCTCATCTGCTGCTTCTTGTGTTGCATGCAGAGACTTAGCCCTAACGCCGCCTTTTTTGCGAACGGCGTAAACGGTGGCTTTCTCCCACATCTCTTCGGGTGTGCAGTGCGGCAACTCTTCCTGTATCTCAAGCGCAAAGTCACAGGCCGAATGCAGTTCAATTCGTTTTCTAATAAATGCCTCACGCTCTTCCATAGGCCACAACCTGATGGGCAGTTCTTTGATTGGCGCCTCTGGATAGTTTTCGCGTGTTCCAGCATCCCTGCGGCTCCAGTCACGAATGATCGCAACAATACCTAGATCGCTTACCTTGACACCTCTGGCCGCCTCAACAAGCCACGCATAGATATTGAGTTGCTGCTCCCACTCAACTTTTTCATTCATCACCGCCCAAGCGCTGGTGGTTTTGTAATCGCGGATCTGGACTCCATCGTCAGTCTGGATCTGTAAGTCCACTGCACCACTGATGTTCCATCCGTCCACCTGAGCATGTAGACGCTGCTCAACAATGTGATTCTCGTCCTTGCCATGCTCCAAAATGGAGTGAACGGCAGAGCCAAAAATAGACCAGACCATATCGGCGACATCCTCTTCCAGATCCTCCTGATGCTGGGCCGTCAAGGACACGATTTTGGGGCTGTTAATTAACTGTGTAGCACTGAGATTTGCCTTTCCTTTGCTGTAAGTTGGTCGGTGCAATACGTTGACAAACGTCTGCGGGATGTTGAATTTGTTGGTCAATTTCATGTCTTTTTGCTCCTTTGAAATGTAGACACGAAATAATTGTGCATGACTTTTCCAGACTTGTCAACTGTTTGTACCTATTGTCATTCATGTGTGGCAAACAAAGGCAAAAAGTATGGTGCGGAGCACGGTAAGGCCCGGCGTTTAGGCGTAGTGAGGGTTGGGCGGTTGCGCCCTTTTGATTAGTGGACTAGACTAGACGTACCAGCTGTTGCCATAGGTGGTTTTTGGAGGGGCTTCGGCCCCCCTTTTTTTATAGTCCGGCGTTCTTGCGGAAGTCAATCACGTCGTCCAAGACTTCCTGCTTGAGTCGTTGCAAATCAATGATTTCTTTGCGGCGCTCTTGGGGTGTAAGGCCCGTATCTTTCGCTTCACCGTAGTAGCGAATCATTGAATTGATGTCCTTCAATTCAGTACCAACCTCAGTGATGTAGTCATGTGACTCCACAAGATCTGAATTCTTGTCCAAGTACTTGTCGGCTGCATCAAAGTCTTCGCGCTCCACCATCTTGGTGTACGTGCCGTATTTATTGTCCACAATTTCTTTGAACTTGTAGAACAAATCTTCGTTTCGACGTGGTACCTCATCACGCAAGAACGGCCCAACAAACGGCTTCTGTTTATCAGTCGGAGCAACCCGTTCACCAGCCGCAGCACCGATGCTGTTTGAGAACCACTGCGCCATAGCACCTGCTGAACCAAAGATACCGCGAACAATATGGTCTGCCTGTATCGGATCAAGCAGACGTTTTTCGTCCGTCCCGGTCAAAGCGGAAATACGTTTTCCAAGTTCACTGGTTTCTGCCGTGTAGCGCTCGGCAGCATCCAGCTTCGCCACCGAGTCCGGTACAACTGGACGGCCCGTAAAGAAGTCTTTGTTAAGCCCAATCTCTAAGAAGGGTTTGACCGCTGAAGGTACGGGCGTAGGGCCAAGCAACATGTCAATTGCAGCCTCTTTCAAGGCAGTCCTTAATCGTCGTTCGTCAACAGCGTTAGCAGTGCCCTCTTTGACAACTTTGTTGTAGAGCATCTCAGGAATAGCTTTAAAGAAATATGCGGCGCTGGTGTTCATGGGCAGCATGATCTTCGTGCCGGGAATCATGAAGTTACGCAGCTTGGTCTGGTCATCCATCTGGTTGTACTCTTCATCATCACCCACCATCATGCAGTACAACAAAGTCATGGTCGTCAGCAGCGTTCCCGTGACAGCAAGACGTTGGAGATTCTTGGCTCTGGAGTTTCCTTTTAAACCACCACCCACCAGTCCCTGTGCAAGCACGTCAATCGAGTTGGCATACGCGCCAGCGAACGGGACGGTCTTCACAACAAACTGAGCCACTTGGCCCGAGCCGTGGTGCAAGAAGTTGATGACGTTTGCCGCTTGGTACAGTGCTTGCGTTTCGTTCCCGGTTTCGGCCAACACTCGCTTGTACACCGCAACTCGCTGCGCCATATCAGATGAATCTCCGATGTGATCTAAACCTTTGATCATGAAGTCAAAGACGTTGCGGTTCATGATACCAATGCGACGCTTAATCTCAGCCTCTGGCGTTCTGGCCGAGCTTTGGAATCCACCGATACCAGCAGACTTTAAAATCTGCACCGTGGGATCTGTATTAAGCAGGCTAGTAACAAAGCCCTTGTAGACACCGCCCATCAGTAACAGCGGATTTTTTACACCTGTCACCAAAGCCGCAGTGGGTGCGTCTTTAAAGATCTGTTTGATTTGGAATGCACCAGACAAAGTGATGGCGCGGCGCGTAATGTTGGCTGCTATTGCTAGGGGCTTATACATAGCTATGCCCAGCGTTTCCATGCCAATGACTGACTCTGCGATTAGCGGGTCTTGTACCTCAACAACAATCCGTTTGCCGTTGGTGATAAAGCTGAACCGACCTTTTGACAGATCAACCTTGGGGAAAGTCATCACTTGGTTTTTTGCATTGCGTGTAGCGTACTCAGAGACAATCCGCTGTGCAGCGTACTGACGCAAACCATTCATCGTCATCCGAACCACATTGCGCGTCATGTTATCAATGATGTTTTCTATTTCCCTACTGGCTGTAAACACCACCAAATCGTCCTTGGCAATCGGCACATTCAACCGTACTTTCCCTTCGGGCAATGACTCAATATTGGCCGGATCAACGGTCTTGCCATTGACCTCAACCGACATCACTTTGGCAGGCTGAACTTTGAAATCCTGCTGACCTTCGGTGGCTTTGAAATCAGTAATGACGGTAGGCGTACCCTTCTTGAAAACGCGCTCAAGCCCGATGTTGGTCATCGTCCTATTGGTAGCCTGTATAGGTGAATGAATGTCTGTTTCATCATTCATAATCCGCTGCCACGGCACATAGTCTTTGATATTTGATAGGGACTCGTATCTCTTCTCTGAAAGCAAACCCACTTGCCGCCAAAAGGTCAACATGTTTTGGTTGATAGCAGACCAGTTCTTCATGATCTTGCCAAGCTCGGGATGCACTTTGTCGCGGGCTATGAACTCATCAATCTCAGTATCAGACATGTTGATTTTGTTGAACACAATCTCAATGTCTTGGAACTCTGTTCTGGCATCAGCAAAAGCGTCTTTTGCAATCTTGATCTCTTTTTCGGGCGCACCGCTTTCAAGCATCTGCTCGTATTGCTCTTTCAGAACTTCCAAGTTTGCTTGGCGGTCATAGAATTCATTCTGAATACTGCGGCTTCGTTTGGCCTCAAGGTAGCCCTGAATGATGTCAGTGCCTAGCTGGTTACCCAATTTCTTTTTAAACTCGTTCTCGGCCTCATATACGCCGCGCATACCCTGCGATTTCTCGGTAGCCACCAAGTTTAGGCTGACGGGATCAAACTTAATCCCGCCCTGAAAGATTACTTCGGTGCCAATCTGACTGCCACGAATGGCGTTGTCCAGTGCAACAGAAGCAGTCGCAAGACCTTGGCTAGTTTTTAACTGACCGTTGTATTTAGCAAAGTCAGCCGCATTCAAGCCAGAGCCAAACCAAATGTTCTTGTTGCGGGCATACATCACGCCACGATCAATCGCATTAGCCGCAGTACCCAAGGCATCCATCGGGTCATCAAAAGAAATTTTCAAGTACTCTTTGCTTGCTTTGGTTGCGTTAACCAAAGTAGTCTTTGTAGGGCTTGGGTCTAGTTGCGGAGTCGGTGGCCGATTGTGTTTCTCAACCAGCTTCTTGTCGTCCTCAATGTTGCCAAGCACCTGAACTTTAGTGTCACTGCGGTCAACCAAATCAACCAATACGTCCTTGGTGATGCGTTCTTTGCTGCCGTTCATGATATTTTTGAACGTCTTTTGAACAACATAACGGTTGTCAAAACCAAAGACGCTCTTCACGCCCTCCCACAACCGAGCGATGGCTCGTTTAAACTTCCCCCACGCAGTACCCAACTCCGAGGCCATCAGCTTTTCGGCATTGACCGCCCAATACTCTGATGGGTTGATGAACTGGTACATCTCATAGCTAGGCAATAAATTCTGCGTTTTACGAAAATTGGCCTCGCTTGGGCTGTCAATGAAGTCCATGACTGCATGGAAATACTTTTGATACTTCTCGTCTGGGTTTTTCTTGATTGCTGCAAGTAAACTCTTGCCCCATGCCTGAACAACCGCCATGCGCTGCTCGGGGGTCATCATTTGTTCTAAGCTGTGGGTAAGCTCATGACGGATCGTCACAGGATTAGTGGCACCGCTAGTTGCTTTGTACAGACGAACCACTCTTGTGAATGGCAAGAACTGTCCAGCAGTTTGCTTGAACACGCCTACCGGGGCTTTTACGCTAAGAAGCAAGCCCTCAAGTAACTCTGGCCTCTTATCGTATGCCGCCTTGATGACTTGAAACACCTCTTCAGAAATGTTTCTGTTATCAAACTCAGTGGCGGCTTTAGCCAAGAATTTCTCAGCACTGTCCCGGCGCGGCTTGGTTGCCCTGATCATGGAATTCAGATCCCGCGTCTCTTGCATCAATCGGGTAACGGCTGCTTGAACGCTCAAATCCACTTTACCTGCTGCCACTATTCGCGGTAAGCGAGCCAACCTTGCTCGCATCTCAGCGTATTCTTTAATCTGTTCTGCGCGTAGCTCGGCTCGTCCAACAACCTCATCTTCCGTCAAAGCATCAGGCGGTTTTTTGGGTTGTTCAATATTGTTTAAAACGCTACCAGATTGCTCGTCTTCGTTCCCAGTTGCCATTTGGCTGGCTCGATCATCTTGCGGCGTTAAATCTACTGATTTGCCAGTGGTTTCTTCAATATATTTGGCAAAAGTTTCGTTGGGTAGGTATTTGGCATTGCGCAGTCGTTGATAAAACGAACGTAATTGAATGGCTAATCTTTTAAAGAACTTCTCTACCACCGATACTGGTGATTTTGAAGTCACTGCCCAGCGGGAGATCTGGTCTGCATACCACTCGCCAAACGATGTCCAGTACGAATTCAGATCGTCAGCTTTAGCATTTGGATCAATTGCCATCACTCGGGCTGTTGCTCTGCCACGCAACGAGTCAACCAACTCTTTGGCACTTTTTCCCTTCTGGCTTTTAGCCCACGCAGCATGTGCTTGCTTCAGCGCTTCTTTGACATCCGGGGATGCTTGATTGAAATATTCTTTTTCGTGAATATGCCCAAGCTCGTGGGCAATTATTTCAAGCATGAGCGTAGGGCTTGTGGACTTAGAAACCACAATGTAATGACTATCGTCTGTCATTCTCCGAGTGGAGCCGCGAGAGTTTGAGTCAAGCGCAGCCGAACCAATCCGACGATGCGGCCCTGTAAAGTTATCTTTATTTTCCTTAGCGAAAGCTACGGTTGAAATGTAGATATTTGGTTTGAGTTTGAGAAGGTCTTTCCAGCCACGTGCGACGTTGGCCAATCCCTCGGGCATGTCTGGCGAAAACGCCATACCACGGTCAAACACAATGAAAGGATCGGCTGCATGCTTGGCCGCCGCCTCCTCTTCCAAGCGCTGTTTAACCTCCACCATTGTTTGTTTGACATCTTCTGGAATTTGTTTACCAGTGAATGAAGCAATGTCTGTTCTAGCGCGGCTGCTACCCATCGTAGGCACATACACCGGGTCACCGCTTAACAGTGAGTAACCTCGGATTAACGCATAGTCACCTTCTTGCCATACCAGAGTGCCGCCCACTTCTTGTGCATGAGTCTCTGCTTCCTCACGCTGCGCCGGGGTGGTGGTTTCTGTCGGTGCGGTAACTTCGTTCTCAATTGCTGCTGGCTCTCCTCGACCCTGTTCTTTCGCTACCGCCTTGTCGTATACAGAGATTGCGTCATCGTGGATTTTTTTGCCTGCCAAGAAATCATCATCACCAATTTCTTGCTTGCGATACGCCTCTTGTACTTTTCTAAACTCAGCACTGGCGCGGTTTGCAAGTTCTAAAGCGGCCCGATACTCAGCAGATGGGCCAGCCTCGTCTGCAAACATATCTACGGTGGGCGCTTCTGGCTTTTCTTGCGTTTGTGGTTGCAGTGCAAAGAAGTCAACTTCATTGTCGGCCTGTGTTTTCTCTTCAGCAGCACGGCGCTCGTTTTCTTGTGCGGCTTCTCTCGCAACCGTTTCTTCTGGAGTCTCGCTCTTCAACTCAAACGCGGGCGCTTCTACACCACGGGCGGCACGAATTTGGGCCACCAACTCTGGACTAGTTGACCAGTTCTCAAGCGCTGCTTTCTGTGCTTTAAGCTCATCGATACGCACCTTAACAGCTTCTGGGTCGCGTACATCTATACCTTCAGCCTTAGCCATTGCTGGATTCTTGGCTGCACCCGAGATTGCGGACAGTCGGCTATTGATAGACTGCTGCATCTTGGAGGCGATTTTTGCCATCTCTTGTGCTTCTTTGATCAGGCTATCGTCAAATCCAAACATGTCGGTTGTCGTGTCCCGCTCAGCAGCCATTGCTTTGACGGCTTGCATAGTGTTCACGGCGGCGTTCATAGACTTGCCATCCATGACGGCTTGCAGACCTACAGCCTGAAGTCGCTCATCGTTCGGTGCATTTAGCGCGATGTAGTACGCCGCTTCGTCCCCGATTTGATCGCCGTTAAGCGCGGTGATGAGAGCATCCGCTCCCTGATTTGCGATTGCAAAACCCCGCTTGCCCTTAACCCGTCCCAGAAGTCCTTTTGACTCGGCTGTTTGTTTGTCTGTGCCGCTGTTTTTGAAGTAGTTGACATAATCTTTGACCTTTCCTTGCTCATCCCGAATGTTTAACTCTGCATCCAATATGGAAGCATCGGCGGCAGTAAACCCTTGGGCTTCGTCATACACTTGTGCATTGATAACCTTAGTGCCGCTGCGCTGGGCTAGGTCAAAGCGATGACGGCCAGAGATAACCTCCATCGTTCCATCCAGCCTACGCCAAACTGCAATCGGTGCCGTTCCTTCTGCTGTAAATTTGCCCGTGAGTGGCTCAACCACACCCTTGGCAGTTGCCCCAGCTTTGAATTGCGGCACGTCCTCAGACAATTTCAAATCGGCCACTGGCACCGGGACAGCCGGGAAATCAACAGCGGCATGCTGTTCTACTGGTGGCTCAAACAACTTGGGTGTTTTGGCCGGGGGTACTGTTGGTGTCTCTGGTATGGACTCAGCAGCTTTTGTTGGAGGCGGGATAGCGGCGGGCGGTATAGGTGCAGCCTGCGGCGGCTGGATATCTCCGGCCCCTTCCTCCGTGGTTCCCGTGGTTCCCACAGTGGGAGCAGGCTGCGAAACTGGTGCGGTGGGTGGCGGTGGCGGTACAGACGTTTCTGTTTCGGTCTTTGCAAGCAGCTTGCGTAACTCTGCTTCAATTGCTACCGCATTATTTAAATAAAACTGCACGTCTTCAGGCGCGGTTTTCTTTTTGCCTGCTGCCATGTCGGCGGCATAGGAGGCCGGAGTAACAGGTGCGGCAGACTCAGGCGTAACGGTGGCAGGTTGCTTGGCGTTGTTGATGGACTCGGCTATTTCTTCAACCGTTGCACCAGCCTTGATGGCTTCGTTTAGAGTTGCCTCAAGCGCTCTACCCTGCTTTGTTGCGCCGGGGTTGCCCATGAAATTGAGCTTGCCCTCGGGTGTGACTGTTAACTGTACGCCGCCTTCTGGCTGCATGCGGTTTTGGTCGTTAATCGCTTTTAACCATTTGGCCTTGGTTGCCTGTTCTGGCGTTAACTCTGGTACTTCATTAGGGTTTTCCCGTAGAGTAACAGGTGTTACTTTCTCTTGTATGTCAAGGTCTGACTCTGGAACCATTCCCGGCACTTCTTCACGCACTGGAGGTGCTTGATCTAGTGATGGCTCGATACGTTCACTTGTGCTTGGAGGAATGGGTGCTGGCGCACTCTGTAATACGGGTTCAACGCGGCCTCCAAGTTCTGGTAGCAGAGATTGATTAACTGAAGCGTCTGGCTGGAAAGAAGGTTCAACACGGCCCGTGGGCTGGGGTTGGGCACGCATGTTTCGCACCGCACCGACACCTAAATTTACCGCTGTACCCACAGGCGCACCCGCACCTTCAGCGGCGGCGGCGTTTACTATGTCTTTTAAATTCTCACGTGTGATGCGTTTGCCTTCTTCACCAAGATTTTTCTTGGCCGCAATCTGTGTGATTTCTTGCAAGGCACCAGTAACGGCTTCGCCACCAATATCTTTGGGCAATTCTTTAGCTGCTGTTTTCAGGGCGGCTTTTAAACCAACATCACCAATTGCTTTGCTCAAACCCACTTTGGCGGCTTTGGCGGCTGGGCCAAGAAACAGGTCAAAAGAACCAGACACAAGTCCGGCAATTAAGTTGGTATCTTTGGTATCGGTTACATACTTGGCGATTGCGTCGCCTTGCTGCTCAGGAGGTAAGCCCTTCACTTGATCTTTAATAAACTTCATGCGGTTGCCTACCGCTTCAGATACGCCCATCGCTCCGCTAGTAGCCAGTAGACCGGGTTGTTTGGCTACTACAGCAGCAAGCATAACGGGTGCCATCTGCACAGCACCAGCACCCATGTTATAGCCAAGCCAGTTTGTGAAATCAGCAACGACTCGGGGGTCAGTCCAATTTATATCTGTGAACTTTTCAACACGTGGGCCGTATTTTTCCTTGTTTTCTTTTGCATATTGATTGAGCATATCAATGTGCGTGCGCGTATCCGTAGCCATAGCCCGAAACTCTTGTGTCGTGGCCCCACGCATTTTGGCAGCAACATCGGGTGCATTCCGATTGGCAAAATAATTATTAACTAGGGTAAGGTTTGAGCCGTTGTCGCGCATGGCCTCGTAAACGGGATCTTTTTTTAATTCTTTTAAATCAGAAAAAATGCCGCTATCAATCTTGTCCATAAGGTCAAGGCGCTTCTGGTTGTCCATCATGGCAACAGCAGAACCTTGCAACCCAATCTGTCTTGCCATAGAAGGCAACGCATATTGAACTGCGCCCTTTGCACCCTTGACAAATTCATCCCCAAATGAAAGTGCGCTTTCGGTTTCTGGCTTTTCCTGAAGGCGCTCAACGTCTTTGGCTCTAACAATCATGTCGTCAAATGAAGGGTCACCCTGCGCATTCAAGGCGCGGGCCACTGTATTGACAGTTTTGTTTTTGGTGACTTCTTTGCCAGCACGAGCAGCAATGGCGGCAGCTTCTGTTTCAGGTGAAATCGGGCCAACGCCATAGCCTAATCGGCGGTCAGCGTTTAACTGCTGCTGTTCCGATGTTGCGGGAGCTTCTAATACGCTCTTGAAGCCGGGACGCAGGAAATCACCGACACGGCTTATCATGCCTCTGTTGTCTGGCACTGACGGGGGTTGAGCGTTAGTTTCAGGAAAGAAGTCAGACAAATTACCCATCGTCCCCATTGAGGGGATGTCAGGAGCTACCTTTCGCTTTACAGGCTCAGCAAATAGTTCGTTGCTGAAGTCTCTGCCACCGCTGGGTGCTGATGTGCCAAACAACTCATTGCTAAAATCGCGCCCGGCCATAACATATCCTTTTATTTAATAGTATAGCCAGCGCGTTTGGCCGCCGCCTCAACTTCCGCTTCAGTGACTCCTCGGGCTTTGGCTGTAGCTGCTACATCGGCTCTGGTCATGGCTTTTGCGGCAGGAGGTGCAGCGCCGGGTGCAGCGGGTGGCGCAACGCCGGGTGCAGCAGGTGGCGCAACGCGAGGCGCAGGAGTTATTGGTCGCCCCGCCATTTGGTTAATTTGATTTGCTCTATATGTTTCCGCAAGATTGGTAGGGTTACCAGCAGCTTTGTTAGCTTTGTCTTGTTTAGCAAAATCTCGATATTCTCGTTTAATGGGATCGGTCAACTTCAAACCATTAAACTGATTGACTGCGTTGTTAAAAGCCGTGTTTTCTTGACCAGCAGTTTGAACCGCCGCCTGTCCACCCGCGATTGCCATTTGTGCTCCAATTCCCGGAGCGGCAAACTTTGGCCCCTCGGCAAAGTACATTTGGTACCCTTTTATGGCCAGAGCGTTATCGGAGAGTTTGTTGTCCGGGTTATCTTTGGCATTTTTAACAAACGTAGATACAAAGTTAGCCATATCTGTTGGCTTATGCCCCGCAGCTATGGTGGCTTCGCGCTTTGCCATTTCTTTGGCAAGCTCTGACGAGCGTTCTTGCTCTTTTTCGTACATGCCCACACCGCCTGTAAGAGCAGCGATACCCTCGGCTCTGTCGGCTCTGGCCAAGTCGGCACGGTTTTTCAGCGCTGTATCTTCTGCCGTTCTGCGGGCCAGCAACGCGGCTTGCACAGATGGCAGTACGGGTTGCGCAGCTTCGCTTAGACCGCCTAGAAGTGTGCGAGATTTTGACCCCATCAAGCCCAGACCCAACTGAGTCAATGCCATGTTTAAATCTTGGTTCTTGCGTGCATCAAGCTGTTCTGGTGTTTTGGTAAGCGATGCTTCATACGCAATCATCCTTGGGTCTTTTTCGGGCAACATGCCTTTGTACGCATCTACAAAAGATTTTATAGTTGCAGACCTATTCTGTTCTGGCGGTTGGTTTAGTAAGCGCAGGCGTTCAAATTCTGCTTCAATTTCAGCATCACTAAGCCGAACCATTCCCGTGTTAGCAAATCGTATGGGTGTTTGAGTTGCACCGCCGCTTTGGAACGCAATAATCCCGCCGCCAGCGTATTCTTGAGGCAGGTTGGACGACAGTGCTTCAACGCCTTGATCCGCTTGGGCCATGATTTGATCCATCACGGGGGGCATTTTCTCTTGCCCCATAGTCGTCATACGAGCCTGATTTTGCATCATCTCCTGAATGATGGGTACGCCTATGTACGCGGGGATCACTCCGTCTTCCACGCCCTGCTTCAGTTGTGCCAGCGAGTATTTGCCGGGATTTGCCAGTATGCTCTGAGCGATGCTCATAATTATCCCCTCATAACATTACGTAAGGCCAAGGTGTGCAACCCACTGCGTTTAGGAGCACGGATTTGACCGCCCTTCTTTTTCGCTAATTGCGAAAGGCCATATGCGGCTGTGCCTGCACCTGCTAATTGATTAGCGAGTGTAGGCTGTGATTGATACTGGGTTGTGGTTGTACCGGGGAGTGCATAACCGCGTATCAACGAGTTGTACGTATTCAACCTATCCATCGGCGCGTTCTGCGCGTTGGCGTAGTTCTGGATTGCTTGGTTGATGTACTGTTGTTCTTGTGACTGCTGTTGTCCACCAATCTGATTTTGTAATCCCAAGATGCCAGTCTGTCCAGCCAGTTGTTGCGTACCAATATTAGCTAGATTGGATGCCGTTCGGTTAGCCAAATCATACCCAGCTTGCTGTGCTCCTACACCAGCCAGACCGACTTTTGAACCCTCCATACCTTGGGCGGTTCCGGCAAGCTGGCGATCTACGCCCTGCAAGCCAACTTGTGCCCCTTGCATAATTTGACCAGTACCCGCCAAACTTGTGTTAGCTCCTTGCTGCGCAAGCTGCCCTGCGGCAAGTGCGCGATCTACACCAGATAAGCCAATTTGTGAACCCTGCATACCTTGGGCAGTGCCAGCAAGTTGAGCGTTAACCCCCTGCAAACCTACACCCGCACCCTGCATAGCACCTTGCTGACCTTGCAGCGCCGTGCCAATACCTGACAGACCTAACTGACCGCCTTGCAGTGCCGTACCCAGACCTTGTTGAGCGCCGGACAGACCTTGAAGGCCAAGATTTGAACCATACTGCATGCTCTGTATAGCTCTGTCATAAGCAGACTGTTGGCCTATGGCACGCGCTGCGTCCATTTGGGAAGCCAAAGCGCGGTCAGCTTCCGCGTTTTCAATCGCCTGACGAGCACCGCCAAAAGCACCAGCACGAGCAGCTTGCGAACTACGTTGTGTACGCGCAATATCGGCTTGGCGTTGTAACCCCTGCAATTGGACATCAGTTACAGCGGACTGGTACGGACTCATGTACGCTTGTATAGAATTTGGGTTGATGGCTTGATTGGCGTACTGTTGCCCCGCAGCAGCAGCTTGAGCCGCGTAGTTCTGCGCTTGATTACCAATCTCTTGCCCTCTTTGCTGCGCTTGCAAGCCCATCTGTCCAATTTGAGCAGACAAGTTTCCAGCATTAGCCCCCATGCTGCCGTATTGCGCCCCGCCTTGCGTACCTGCACGTGCTCCTGCATGTCCGTAGTCTTGGCCCTGCTGACCGTAATTACCCGCCATAAGCGTTGCTGCATTAGCGCGGTTATACGCATCTTGTACGGCAAGTGCCCCCATACGCCCCCCGGCCAAGCCTGCATCCATACCCTGCTGACCGTAGTTACCTCCGGCTTGAATACCTATATCCTGTCCCGTCTGGCCAGACTGAAACCCTGCATTACCATAACCTGCGCCTTGGGCGGCAGAGTTCATAGCACCTTGCCCTGCGGCATTTGCAAACCCTGTAGCTTGGTTGAACTGACCGGGCATTTGCAAGTTGGCCGCGTTTTTCTGAACCTGCTGC
>Ga0181357_1000401_pt1 | contig 16165 bp, 19 predicted proteins | sample Fa13VDMM110DN_FD_130094 | JGI IMG/M metagenome (GOLD analysis project Ga0181357, IMG submission 130094) | Freshwater viral communities from Lake Michigan, USA - Fa13.VD.MM110.D.N | ecosystem: Environmental > Aquatic > Freshwater > Lake | place: USA: Michigan | collected 2013-09-24 | reverse complement strand
GGTGACGTTGGCAGCGGATTTGCCGCTTCTATATATCCTTGGACCGTCGGCTCTGGCTTTGGCACTAAATTTACCAACCCAGGGACTGGTGTAGGTGGCAATGGTACCGGCATAGCGATTACAACTAACTAATAAAGAAAGACATTACGTGGTATACACACAACTCAGCGCCGATTACAAAAACGACACGCTTGCCGATGCTATGTACGCTCGCGAGGTAGAGCATTTTCACTATGATTTTGACCGCAAGAACTTCGAGTATCTGTTGGCAAACGCTAGAGACAACGAATTTGCGGCAAACGTAGCAGAGCGGCTGAACAGCACGCGCAAAGAAATGGGCAACGTGGAAGCAATTATAGCGGCGTTGCAAGCACAGATCGAAGACCAAGCTGCCTACGACGCGGCTGTTGTACGCGTAACCGCCAAGCGGGAAGCAAAGGAAGCAGAATAATGTGGTATGTCCAAGCCCAAGGCGACACCTTTATACGGCACATCTTTGATGTAGAGCCGACGCAGTGGGACGCGGATAACTATTGCTATGCCCGACGCTTGACTGACGAACAGGTAGAACGCTTTGGCGTACACAAGAAACAGATTGTTACGCCACCATATCACGAGCCAGCCACACAAAGTCTTGATGAAGGCCCAGCACTGCTGGTTGATGGCGTCTGGATGCAGAACTACATCGTGTCGGACCTTGATGCGGACGCATCAGCGGAAAAAGTTGGCACGCAATGGATTGTAATTCGTGCTGAACGTAACAGGCTACTGGTTGCTTCTGATTGGACGCAGCTACCTGACGTTTCGGCAGACGCCGCTGCCTGGGCTACGTATCGCCAAGCCCTGCGCGACATAACCACCCAAGCTAATCCGTTTGCTATTGTTTGGCCCCAAGGACCGTCACAATGAATTGCGCTAATTTTGTAGGTAATCTGTTTCTCGCGCGCGACGTGGCCCACTCGGTGCATCTAAACACGCGCAGCTATGCAAAGCACAAAGCGTTGCAGAAATTCTACAAAGGCATAATTGATTTGGCGGACAAGTTTGCCGAGGCATACCAAGGAAAATATGGGCTAATAGGGCCAATTTCGTTGATGGGGGCTAAAACAACAACTAACATTATTGCGTTTTTTGAAGGCCAGGTAGACGAACTTGAGGAAATGCGGTATAAAGTCGTTGATAAGGATTGTACCCCGCTCCAAAACATTATCGACGAGATTTTTGGGTTGTATTATTCAACCTTGTACAAACTGAAATTTTTGGCTTAGGATAACAGGTATGGCTGCCACTTTTACATCTTTGAGTGCCACCGCGCAAGTTAAGGTTGGTTTTGGCAAACTGAAGGGTATTTTTGTATCTTCAGGCACCGCTCCGACTGTTGCTGTTTACGATAGCGCAACGGCGTCTACTGCCGATCCAGTTATCTTAAATACTTTCACCGCGGCTACTCCCGGTAACTATGTGTTTACCGGCGACGAGGGTGGCGTAGGATTTACCAAGGGTTTGTACGTCGTTCTTGGCGGCACGACACCCAAGGCAAGCATTTTTTACGAGTAACTCTTACTTAGAATACCGTACCGGTGAGGTTTACCGGGAACTCCATAGGAGTTAAGCATGGACGAGAATGTCCCCAACGAAGCGGATGCCTCCGCGCCAGAACTCGAAGCTACGGTAGCAATCGAGCCTGAAGACAATACAACGCCGGATACGCCTGCTGAACAAGAAGCAGCTAAGTCCTTTTCACAAGAAGAACTTGATGCCATTGTTGGTAAGCGTCTCGCAAGAGAACAGCGCAAATGGGAACGTGAGCAAGCGCAGCGTATGCCCGCCCAATATGCACAGGAAGTACCTGCGTATGTGGACCCGGACCAACCTGGCAGTATCGAAGCGTATGCTGAGGAACTGATCGCCCAGCGGGAAGCCGCGAAGCAGCAAGCCGCGATTACAGAAGCTTATTACGACCGCGAAGAAGACATTAGAACTAAGTACGACGATTTCGATCAGGTTGCTTATAACCCTAATCTCTCCGTTACGGACGTGATGGCCCACACTATCCAAGCTTCAGATATTGGACCAGATGTCATTTATTGGCTCGGCTCTAATCCTAAAGAAGCTAATCGGATTGCTCAGTTGCCGCCTATCTTGCAAGCAAAAGAAATCGGAAAACTTGAGGCCACATTGACCTCCAATCCGCCGGTTAAGAGAACTTCAACCGCCCCGGCTCCGATTGCACCTGTTACTGCCCGCTCCAATGGAGCGCCTGCATTTGATACCACTGATCCGCGCAGCATTAAAACTATGTCTACGTCTGATTGGATTGAAGCAGAACGGAACCGACAGGTCAAAAAGTACGAGGCACAACGCAACCGTTAATTTGGGATTTCAACCATGTCTAACTCGATTCTTACTATCGACATGATTACCCGGAAAGCTCTCGAAATTCTTGAGAACAATCTGGTACTCACGCGTAACGTCAACCGCCAGTACGATGACAGCTTCGCCACCGAAGGTGCTAAGATTGGCTCAACCCTGCGTATTCGCCTGCCTGACCGCGCTCTGGTCACTGACGGCGCTGCGCTCCAGGTTCAGGACGACAACGAACAGTTTACCACCCTTAATGTTTCTTCGCAGAAGCATATCGGCGTGAACTTTACGACTGCCGAACTGACCATGCAGATGGACGACTTTGCCGAGCGTGTTCTCAAGCCGCGTATTTCGCAGCTTGCGGCTAGCATCGACGCGGACGTTGCCAACTGCTTCAAGTCCATTGGCAACACGGTTGGTACTCCTGGTACCACGCCAGCTACCTCACTGGTCCTGCTTCAGGCACAGCAGAAGCTGAACGAAGCCGCTGCGGTCATGTCCCCGCGCTATGCGACCGTTAACCCGGCTGCTAACGCTGGTTTGGTTGAAGGTATGAAGGGTCTGTTCAATCCGACCGATACCGTCAGCAAGCAGTTCAAGAACGGCATGATGGGTACGGGCGTGCTTGGTTACGACGAAATCAATATGTCGCAGTCAATCAAGCAGTTTACTACTGGTTCGCGTACTGCAACTGGCGGCACGACTTCGGCAGCGGTTACGGCTGAAGGCGCGACTACCATTGCTATTACCGGCGCTGGCGCATCTGCAACCGTTGCAATTGGTGACGTATTTACGGTTGCTGGTTGTTTTGCCGTAAACCCGCAGACTAGAGAGTCTACCGGTTCGTTGTTCCAGTTTGTCGCTACCGCAGCGGTTACGCTGGACGGTTCGGGCGCTGGCAACATCACCGTAGCACCAATCTACTCTGCTACAAACGCGCTGGCTACTGTGCTTACCCTTCCGGCTACCAGCAGTGCTATTGTGTTTGTTGGTACGGCTTCCACGGCGTATCCGCAGAACCTCGTATACCACAAGGACGCTATCACCTTTGCAACCGCCGATCTTCTGCTCCCGCAGGGTGTAGATATGGCCTCGCGCCAGGTGCATAACGGCATCAGCTTGCGCATTGTTCGTCAGTACGACATCAACAATGACCGTATGCCTTGCCGTATTGACGTTCTGTACGGCTTCAGCACGATCCGTCCGCAGATGGCTGTTCGTCTTTGGGGTTGACCTAATCATGGCCCTCGGTTTGCCGGGGGCCACATTTTTTCAGGAGAATTACAATGGCACTTCCTAATGGCGCTGGCGGGTACCAGATTGGTGATGGCAACCTCACCGAAGTATCCTTCACTAACTTTACTGTTCCCACTGCTTACACGGCCACTGCGACGCTCAGTGTAAATGACCTTGCGGCGGGTGTGGTAATCTACACGTCAGCCAGCACAGGCAACATGACGTTGCCCACGGCGGCGCTTACCGATGCAGCGTTTCCAAGTGCTAAGGTAGGTAGCTCGTTTGACCTTGCGCTTATTGCTACAAGCACTGGCGTCCCCACGATTGTGGTCGGCACCGGTTGGTCGCTTGCTAGCACTTCGGGTGCTGGTGTTGCGTCCAAGAGCGTTCTGTACCGCGCCGTCAGGACTGGCGACGCGACGTACAGCTTGTATCGCATCGCGGGTTAATAGGTTCTGCCCCGGCTTAAGCCGGGGCAAACTTTTTAGGGGAAAATCAATGGCTAACACAAAATCTATTGGTGTGGCATTTTCTGACCAAGATATTATTGGCGCGCAGTATGTTCTGTCTGACGAACAGATTGGCTACACCGCCGCCGCACAGGGATCAGTCACGCAGGCTACCAGCAAGTCTACCGGCGTAACGCTGAACAAGCCCGTAGGCGTCATTACGATGAACAATGCGTCTTTGGCTACCGCCACTAACGTTACGTTCACGTTGACCAACAGCTTCATTTCTGCAAACGACACGCTTATCCTTACCCTTGCAAGTGGGCAAACAACGCCGGGTTCGTACAACGTGTTTGTTAATGCGTTGGCTGCTGGTTCTGCCAGCATCACTCTACGCAACATTTCTGCCGGTACGTTGTCGGAAGCAATTGTGGTCAACTTTGCTATTCTTCATTGCGCGTAATTTATTTGGACGGCCTTTGGGCCGTCCATTTTTAAAGAGGTTTTATGTCTGTTATCTACCTTACGCATCCGGTTCATGGGGCCAAAGTCGCTATCGCGGAAGAAGAAGCGATTTATGATGAAACTCATGGGTGGATGCGGTATGATATAGACGCGGCTGCTGAAGATAAGCCGGTAAACAAATTGGCCGCACGTCCGCGCGGGCGTCCGCGCCAAGCACCGCGGGAAGATTGATACATGGCAACGGCTGGCGACATCATTAACGGCTCCCTACGCCTACTAGGCGTACTAGCTGAAGGCGAAACCCCATCCGCTGAAATATCGCAAGATTCCTTGGCTGCGATGAACCAGATGATTGATAGCTGGAACACCGAGCGCCTAGCTGTGTTTTCAACGCAGGACCAGGTGTTTACGTGGCCCGCTAGCCAGATCAGCCGCACGCTTGGGCCTAGCGGCAACTTTGTAGGCAACCGCCCAATTTTGCTGGATGACGCAACCTATTACAAAGACGCTGGTAACGGCATTAGTTTTGGCATCAACATCATCAACCAGCAGCAGTATGACGGCATTGCGGTGAAGACGGCCACTTCGACTTACCCGCAAGTCATATTTGTAAACATGACTTTTCCCGACATTGAAATGTATGTTTACCCCGTGCCTACCACCACGTTAGAGTGGCACTTTATTTCTGTCGAAGAATTAGATCAGCCCGCAACGCTAACGACGGAATTGTCTTTTCCCCCCGGTTATCTGCGTGCGTTTCGCTATAACCTAGCGTGCGAAATTGCACCGGAGTTTGGCGTCGAGCCATCGCGGCAAGTTTCGCGTATCGCCATGACCAGCAAGCGTAACCTGAAGCGCATCAACAATCCAGATGACATTATGTCGATGCCATATGGCATTGTGGCTACTCGTCAGCGGTTCGATATTTACGCGGGGAACTATTAATGCAAACGCCGATCCTTGGGTCGGCGTATGTCGCTAGAAGCGTCAACGCTGCTGCCAACCGAATGGTTAACCTTTTTCCAGAAGCCATCCCAGAAGGTGGCTTCATGCCTGCGTTTCTTAACCGGGCACCGGGGCTGTTATTTCAACAGGAAATTGGTACCGGCCCTATCCGTGGGTTGTGGGCACCCCAGACGGTAGGCGAGAACTTTTATGTCGTGTCAGGCGAAGAAGTATATAAGCTAACCGGACTAACTTCTGCGCCAACTTTGTTGGGCACTGTGACGGGAACCGGGCAGGTATCTATCGCAGATAACGGCACGCAAATATTCTTTGCCTGCAATCCAGACTCGTTTATTTACGACGAAGACCTTGATGTATTTACACAGATCACTGACCCTGACTTTCCTGGCGCGGTGACTGTTGCGTATCTCGATGGCTACTTTGTATTCAATGAACCTGATTCGCAACGTATTTGGGTGACGGAAATTTTTGACGGCACGTTAGTTGATCCGTTAGATTTTGCCAGCGCCGAAGGCAGCCCCGATGGCGTCGTCGGCATACTAGTCGATCACCGCGAATGCTGGGTGTTTGGTACAAACTCCACTGAGGTATGGTACAATGCCGGGGGCATTGACTTTCCTCTAGCACCAATCCAAGGCGCGTTTAACGAAATTGGCTGCATTGCGGCAAACTCCATAGCCAAACTAGATAACACAGTGTTTTGGCTAGGCGCTGACGCGCGGGGTCAAGGCATTATTTACCGGGCGGCTGGATACACCGCGCAGCGTATTTCAACACACGCAATAGAATGGCGTATCCAAAGCTACCTGGATATGACTGACGCGGTAGCTTACACTTACCAGCAAGACGGCCATGCGTTTTACGTTATCTCGTTTCCCTCGGCGGACGAGACTTGGGTGTATGACACGGCTACAAACGCTTGGCACCAGCGGTCGTCTTACTCCGCTATTGCGCCCACTGAAGGCGCGTTTGAAGCCGAATCGTTTTATTCCGACGCGTTCTACACGGTGCAGCCAATTACTCCTTCTGGCGTCAGCGGCGTATTCTCACGCCACCGCAGTAACTGCCAATGCAACTACCAAGGAAACATCGTCGTCGGCGACTACGTTAACGGCAACGTCTACACGTTTGAGTTAGACGTTTTTGAAGACAACGGGATAGCGCAGCGTTGGCTACGCGCTTGGCGCGCGCTGCCCACGGGCCAGAATAATCTCAAGCGTACCGCGCACCATTCATTGCAGCTAGAATGCGAAAGCGGCGTCGGTCTAGTAACAGACCAAGGCGACGACCCGCAGGCTATGCTCCGCTGGTCCGACGATGGCGGCCATACCTGGTCTAACGAACATTGGGCGGCTATGGGGCCAATAGGCGCAACAAGCACCCGCGTGATCTGGCGTAGGCTTGGCATGACGTTGAAACTGCGCGACCGCGTGTACGAAGTGTCAGGCAGTGACCCTGTTCGTATTTACCTTACCGGCGCTGAACTTTTGCTAACTGGCACAAATGGCTAACACCGACCTAACCCGTATCCCTGCATCCCGCGTGCCCGTCACTTCGCAGGGGTTTATGACGCGCGAATGGTATAGGTTCTTTTTTAATTTGTTTAACATTACCGGGTCTGGCAACGCCAACTCTGGCTTAACAACTCAAGACCTTGCCCCTGCGTATACGCCGCAAAAAAGTAACGCGCGGTACGGTACGTTTTATGACACCTCTACGCAAACCGCGTCCGTTATAAATACGGCCTATCCTATTACGTTAAATTCTACCGATATAACTAACGGCGTGTATCTAGGCGCGACAACATCACAGGTTTATGTTGATCGCCCAGGTATATATAACTTTCAGTTTTCGTTACAACTTAACAACTCTGCGGTTACCGTTCAAAATGTATTTGTTTGGTACCGGCTCAACGGTGCCAACGCAGCCAATTCCGGTACTAAGGTTGCTTTAGCCGCAAACAACGCAGCAGTTGTCGCGGCGTGGAATTTTGTGTTAAGCATGGCCGCTGGAGATTATTTTGAGTTGGTATGGTCTACCGATAATACCGGATGCACAATAGAAGCTGCTGTGGCATCTGCTCCCGTTCCGGCCATTCCTTCCGTCATCCTGACGGTCACTGACAACATTAGTTGAGGTTAAATCATGGCCGTTCTTGCACCACAACCTAAAGCGCAATTCTTCGGCTCAGACGACACGTTTTTAGTCGGCGGCAAAGTCTATACCTATGCAGCCGGTACATCAACGCCGTTGACCACGTACACCGACGCGTCGGCGGCTACAGCTAACACCAACCCAGTTATTCTGGACTCTCGCGGCGAGTGCAATTTGTTTTTTGCTTCGGCGACAAGTTACAAGGTAATTTTGAAAACCGCTGCTGACGTAACGTTATGGACTGTAGACAACATCGCCACCTACGGCACCATCGCCAGCCAGAACTTTAACAACGTGGCTATCACTGGCGGCACAATCGCTGGCGTCACAATCACAACCTCCACTATCACTGGCGACATATCGGGCAACGCTGGCACGGTGACGAACGGCGTCTACCTGACAGCCACCCAGACGCTTACAAACAAGACCATCACCGGCTTGGCGTCGGCGTCAACCGTCAACGATGCTCTTGGTACGCCGTATACTGTTGGCTACCGCAGCGTCCCGCAAAGCCTCAACACTACGGCAGTTGCTGCTGATGACGGTAAGCATCTGTATGTCTCCGCGACCACCACAGTCCCGTCAGGCGTGTTTGTAGCAGGAAACCAGTTTCTTGTTGTCAACAGCAGCGCCAGCACCGTGACGCTCACACAGGGCGCTAGCACGACGTTACGGCTCGGCGGCACTGCAACCACAGGCAGCCGCACCATCGCGGCCTACGGTGTAGCTACAGTGCTGTGCGTCGGCTCTGAAACATTCTACGTCACCGGCAACGTAACCTGATAGGACCGGCGAATGCCTATTGTAGCTACAACTTTAATTGCATCTAAAAATATTGAGAATGCCCAAACGGTGCAGTATGTGGCGACCAATGTTACGGCCATCATAGACAAATTTACCGCAACAAATTTTAGTAGCGGCATGGTTAACGTCAGCGTCAATCTAGCCGCGTCGGGCGAAACCGCCGGAAACAGCAATTTGATTGTGAAGACCAAGACGCTTCAGGCCGGAGAGACCTACACGTTTCCTGAGTTAGTAGGCCACGTTTTAAAGCCAAGCGGTTTCATTTCCACTTTGGCTTCGGCTTCTTCCGCAGTTAATATGCGCGCATCTGGGCGCGAGATTAGCTGATGCCACCATTTTTAATTCTTTCTCTCCCTCGGTCGCGGTCAGCTTGGCTGTCTCGTTTTTTAACTTACGGAGATCATATCTGCGGTCACGAAGAATTACGACATTTTCGGACGCTGGGCGATGTTAAGTTATGGTTTAGCCAGCCCAACATTGGGAGCGCGGAAACAGCCGCTGCCCCCTGGTGGCGGCTTTTGCCAGAGTTTGTATCGGACATCCGTATTGTTATTGTGCGTCGCCCGATCAAAGAAGTGTTTGACAGTTTGACCGCGCTTGAAGGCGTAGCGTTTGATCCTGCCGCGCTTATGACTTTGTTGTGCCGTTTGGATTGTAAGCTAGACCAAATTAAAGCTCGGGTGCCGAATGTGCTGTCCGTATCGTTTGATGACTTAAACAACGAAGCTACTTGCGCGGCGGTTTTTGAACATTGCCTGCCGCATAAACATGACCACGATCATTGGGCGCGGCTTGCTCCACTAAACGTTCAAGCAAGTATGCCCGCACTTATACGGTATACGCAGGCGTATGCCCCCGTTATAGAAAAAATGGCTGCTATGGCAAAGCGTAAAATTTTGTCTGGCCTGGCAACGCGGGCACCCGTAGAACCTGCAGGTATGACTTTTCAAACAGAACCGTTTGACCAATGGGAACGCGACGCCCGCTTGCTTATTGAAGATCATCACGTATTAGTTAATGAATCGCCTGCTGAGTGGCGGGGTAAAAATATACCCCTTATGCGCCAACTATATGATCTCGATATGCTCCAGATCACAACCGCGCGCAGTAACGGTAGAATTTTTGGCTATGTGATGACTTTAATTGGGCCTTCTTTTGTATCGGATAAAATTAAAACAGCTACAAATGCTACCTTTTATGCGTCGCCCGACACGCCGGGGATAGGGTTAAAGTTACAACGGGCGGCGTTGAAAACGTTAAGAGAACGCGGCGTAAATGAAGTATTTTTTGAAGTGGGTAGCCGGGGTTCCGGCCCTCGCATTTCCATGTTATATAAACGGTTAGGCGCGCAAGAACACGGGACTGCTTATCGTTTGCAGTTGGCGGAGGTATAAAATGGGTTTGGCAGCAGCAGCAGTCGCAGTGGGGGCCGCAGCTTCGCTTGGAGGCGCGGTTGTTTCAGCCAAGGCGTCCAAGAAAGCGTCCAGAAGGATGGCTGCCGCCGCTGCTGAAGCCGCACGGCTCCAAGTTGAGGCGGCTGCTAAGGCACTAGAGGCCGAGAAAACTGGGCGTGCTGACGCTATCGCCGCCGCAGAAAAAGCCAACGCCGCAGCGCAGACCGCGCTGGACGAAGCTAACGCCATTGCTAAAGAAGAAACTGAAAAAGGATACGAAGGCGCCCAAGACGCAATAGATGAAGCAAAAGCAACGGCACAAGCTGCGTTTGACAAATCCAGATCAGAGCAAGATGCAGCCGCTAAGACCGCGTATGACACTTCGTCTGCCGCAGCAACAAGAGCATACCAAGATTCGCAAGGCGCATTTGACCGCGGTCTAGCCGGACAAACCGCCGCATTTGGGCAATCCAAAGCGGAGCAAAATGCCGCATTTGACCGCGTTCTAGCCGGACAAACCGCCGCATTTGGGCAATCCAAAGCGGAGCAAGATGCCGCGTTTAGGCAAACCAAAGCGGAGCAAGATGCCGCGTTTGGGCAATCCAAAGCGGAGCAAGATGCGGCATATAAACAAGCGTATGACACGCAGATCGGGTTTCAAGACCCGTATCGAACTGCGGGGCTAACCGCGCAGGCGGCGTATATGCAGCGTATGGGGCTTGGTGGCGACACCACCGCAGCCGACTACGGCAGATACGCTAGAGACTATAGCGCGGCTGACTTGCCGCAAGACCCAGGTTACGCTTTTCGTTTCGACGAAGGCCAGCGTGCGTTAGAGCGTAGCGCGGCTGCGCGCGGCGGTCTTTTGTCGGGTAATATGCTAAAAGGCGTAACGCGTTTTAGCCAAGGTCTTGCCAGCCAAGAATACCAAAACGCCTTTAACCGATACCAGACTGAACGTACTAATTACTTAGGCGCGCTTAACCCCCTTATGACTTCTGGTCAGAACGCAGCAAATCTAATGACCGGAGCCGCAGGAAATCGCGGCACAAACCTAGCATCGGCGGCGGATGATTATGGTACAAATATGGCAGCGGCAGCAGGTACTTATGGTGTAAATACGGCAAACGCGGCGGGTGCGTATGGCGAGAATATAGCAGGGGCACTAGGTACCTACGGTGCAAATACGGCAAACGCGGCGGGCAATTATGGTACAAATATAGCAGGGGCACTAGGTACCTACGGTGCAAGTACGGCAGCTAACGCAAGAAATTACGGCGTAGATACAATGAATAGCGCAAACCTTTACGGCGCTAATAGGGCGACAACAGCAGCTAACTACGGCACAAATACGGCGACAGGTGCGTACAATTACGGACAAGATACATCAGCAAACGTTCTTGGGTATGCAGCCGATACCACAAGCAACGCAAACAACTATGGCACAAATACGGCAAAAAACGCGCTGTATCTTGGAGACGCTACAACAAACGCCGCGAACAGATTTACCGACGCAAGCGCCAACAACGCGTACTACGTGGGCAATGCACTGGCAGGCGGTGTTACCAACGCCGCTGAGGCTCGTGCGGCAGGTATCGTCGCCGCAGGCAATGCGTATAGCGGCGCGCTTGGCAGCGTTGGCAAGTCTCTTATGGGGTATGGTTTTGATAATCTGCCAACAAGAAACTCCACGGTAGTTAATCCAAACGTGCCTGGGTATCGTAACGCGTAGCTAAAAAACGTGCTAGGATTTTGTAATGACTAATTATAGTATTGCCCTTCAATCTCGCCCGCCGGAACTTCCGACGTATGAAGAACTTATGTCCGGGCGGAATCAACGAATATCGCAGCGCAATGCTATGGCAATCCAAGAGCAGCAGATGCAGCAGAACATTCGGGCGCGGGAACGGCAAGATTTAGAATACCAGCGCGAGCAAGCTAACAGAACCGCGGGACAAGAAGCCACAAAACTTGCATATGCGGGAAACGAGGCAAGCGCGCGACAACAATTTGGCGCTGGCGCAGGTAACCTCGAAATTGATAAAATGATTTTGGGGTTTAGCACCGAACAGCGCGCCGCGGTTAAAGCGCGTTATGCGGCTGCCGTGCCGGTAGTGATTCAAGCGTTAGACACGCCTAGCAGAGAAGCCCGCGTAGCTCTTATCCAACAATCCGCAGGATACCTCGCGAAATTTGGGTGGAGCGCCGAAGAACTTACAAACTTTGACCCTACTGACGAGAATCTTAAGAGGGTCATTGACAACGCACGCGATGTTGGCGAAGCCATAAAAATATACGATGAGGGCAACAAACCGTTTACGCTGTCACAGGGCCAAGTACGGTTTGAGGGCAAAAAAGAAATTGCGCGGGGCGAGGATAAGCCAGAACCAATTAGGTACTTACAGCAGCCAGACGGAACGTTTCTACCCGTGCCTAATACTATGTCTCAACGCGGCGGCGGTGTGGGTGGCGGCGGCGGCGGCATGGGCAACGGTGTGGGCGGCGGCGGCGGCGGCGATGACGTGTTTCCCCGAATGGTTGGGGTGGAAAGCCGCGGGAACCAGTTTGGCCGCGATGGCAAGCCGCTTACTTCTCGGGCGGGAGCCATTGGTGTCGCGCAGGTCATGCCTGGCACCGCGCCAGAAGCTGCCAAGTTGGCGGGCGTGCCTTTTGACGATAACCTTTACCGCACCGACCGTGCGTACAACTACGCGCTTGGCGAGGCGTATTACAACGAGCAACTGCGTGTCTTTGGCAACAAAAGATTGGCGGCGGCGGCGTACAACGCTGGGCCGGGGGCTGTTCGCCGTGCGCTGCAACGGGGCGGCCCAAATGGTTGGATCAACCATGTGCCTCGTGAGACGCAGAAGTATGTGCGCGACGTGTTTAGCAGCAACGCTGCAAGCGGCGGTGGCGGTGGTGGCGGCGGCGGTGGTGGCGTTCAAATGGGCGTGCCCGTCGGTAAGCCAAAGCCCACGGATGCCGCCCCCGCAACAACACAAGCGCGCGCCGTGGCGCTTCAAAATTTGTATGACGCTACCGAAGCAGCGCACAAAGCGGGCCATCTCGTCGCTGACGATCAAAGCTATATAGCAAATAGAATGCAAGAAGCCTTGCAAGGTAAGACCGGGACTAGGACGTATTTGCCGGGTGGAACAGCTCGAAAGACGAGCATGGGTAAAATTGACAGCGCAGCTAACCAGCTTTTGCGTATGTTTATTCAAAAAGGTACTTCGGGCACGTTAAACACTAAGCCAGAGCAAGAAATATTTTTGAGAAGTGTCGGTGCTGGCGATGCTACTTACGAAGCGCGTATTACTGCTATACGCAATTTTGCTAAGCAAAACGGAATACCACTAAAGGGTTCCGCTCCATCACGTAAACGCGAAGCTGTAGATAACAACAATCCTCTACTACGGGATTAATAATATGCCTGATCCGTTTGCAATACTTCGCGACCCAAATTATGTAAACGCAAACGCGGCGACCAAGAAGGCTATCTTTGACCGGCGTATTGCTACGCTACCAGAGTATCGAAACGCTAACGCAGCCACACAACAAAAAATACAGCAGAGATTTAACCTTTCCCCACCCCCGCGAGCCAAGCAACAGCAGCCGCCGCAGCCTGGACGCGCCCGCTCATTTGGAGAAGGGTTGTTGCAAGGGTTTGAAAATGTTGTCGCGTACCCCGGCGAACTTCTTACTGAAGGTTTAGCCGCGTTAGGCGTCGAGCGCGCTCAAAAGAATATCCAAGGCCAACGAACTGACGCGCGGGCACGAGAACAGCGTACAGCGCAATACCGGCAAGCGCACCCTAACTATTTTACCGCTGGCGATATTGTCGGGGGAACAGTTGCCACCCTGCCGGTCGGCGCAGGACTTGGTGGTTTAGTTAGGACAGCTACCACTGGGACGCGGTTGGCGCGCGGCGGCGAAGCTGTAGCTAGGGGCTTGAGTAGCAGCGGTTTTAACACCGGGCTTGTACCCACTCGCGCGGCTATTAAAGCAGGCACAGCCGTAGCGCCTAATCTGGCTACGCGGGTGGCGGACATAGCGGTACGCGGGGGTACCGGTGCGGTTACGGGCGCGACCACGGCTGAGTTGAGCGGCCAAGATGCAGAGTTGGGCGCGGCTTTGGGAGCGTTGATGCCTACGGCGGGGTCTATGGTTTTTCGAACTGCAATGGATAAAGTAGTTTTGCCTGCTTTTGAACGCTTAAAAGGGCAAGTCGGCGCGCAGCGAGCGGCGGCTATTTTCCGTTCAGCCCTTAACATGACGGTACAAGAAGCCAAAAACCTAGCTGCTAGCTTGCCTGAAGGTATGACGTTTGGCGAAGGTCTTGTTCGCGCCGGTAAGATTGAGCCTACGGTTCAGGCGCTACAAAAGGATGTAGCCGAAGGCGCGGGCAAAAACATCTACGATCCGATGGCGCAGGCGCAGACTGCGCGAGAACAGTCTGTATTGAATGCCGCGCGCGGCGGCGATACGGCTGCTGAAGCCGAAGCTAATTTGATGCAGCGGCGGCAACAGGCTAGCGAGGCTTACGATCCTGCATACGAAGCCGCACGGCAGCGTGCTAATGTCGGCGCTGAAGTTATACCTCCCCTGCGCGCACAAGGCCAAGCTGCTACGCAGACGGCGGAGGAGCAGTCGGCTCTCGCCCGCCGCATGACTTTCGGCGCTGAACGCGCGGATACCCGCGTGGGTCAATTAGATGACTTGGGGGACCAGTTTAACCCCGAAGCGGTTAACGCTGCCAGAGGCACTGCTGGCGCTATGACGCAGCGCGGCGAGAACGCAGCACAAGAAGCCATTCGCTTACGTGAGGAAGCAGCGGCGATACAAAAGCAAATTGCAGACTTACGGGCGCAAGGAATTGAAGTTCTAGAGTCCGGCCCTATCGCGGCGCAAATCCGTAACAAGGCAATGGCCGAAGGCATTACAACTACCCAACGTGCGGCGTTGCTTGCAACAGCCGACGATATTGCGGCGCTTGGACCTATCGCGCGGGCGGGCGATCTTGATGCTATCTACCGCGAAGGCGGGTTAAAAGCGCAGAAGTTGATCCAAAGCCTCAACCCGACGGGGATGGCAAAACAAACAAGTAGGCTACTCGCGGACATACAGCCAGACATTGCTGCTGCTATTGAAAACGCGGGGGGCACGGGCTACTCCGCAGCAAAGACCGCCTACGGAACCGGTATGCAAGAGATCGCTAGGCAAAAGTTTTCTGGCGAATTGTCTGACATCTATGGCAAAAATGAAGGTTTGTTTGCTGACGTTATGGGCGGCAAAACCGGAGCCGGTACTGATATAGTAAGGCAGGCGTTTCCCGGCGGCGGTAAACTTAATTACGATGTTAACGCTATGCTCGGCCCCAAAGGCGGCGCAGCGGGGCCGTCGCGTTTGCCCGGTTTGCAAGATATTGCGGGTAACATACGTGTTCGTAACGAAATGGCGCAGCAAGCTAGCACCGGGTCTGACCGTGCCGGTTCGCTGATGAAAAGCCCACCAATTGAAAAAGATATATTTGCGCTGGGCAGTTTGTTAAGCAACCCCACCAAGTTGGGCTTAACGGCATCAGGCAATCCTCTTAGCGCGTTTGCGTTGCACATTCTTGAGCTTATTAATAGCGGGCGGGTAAACGCCGCAACTGGAAAGGCGCTTGCCGAAGGTCTACAAAGCGGCAAGAGTGCTGAAGAACTGCTGTCGTTAGTCCCGTTGGCCGACCGCGCGCAGATATTACGCAGGACAGCGCCGGATGTGCAAAATAGGGTTAAATCAAGTTTGGGTATCAATACCTTTAACGCGCTAAACACGCCGCCACCGAGCAACCAAAACGCAATGAGGCGCTAAGATGAACACCATTGACCAGACTGAAGCTCGGCTCAACACCCACGAGGAAGTTTGCACCATTCGTTACGAAGGGCTTTGCGCAAGGTTAAAGCGGATTGAAGGCATTGGTCTTACGGTGGCGGGCACCATCATAATGATGCTGCTCGGTATCATTTTGAAGATGAACTGATGAGCATCGTCCTGGGTCATCGTTCGCTGGCGCGTCTTGAAGGTGTCCACCCTGACCTAGTGCGTGTGGTCAAGAAGGCTGCGGCGATGTCTCCGCTCGACTTCACTGTGCTGGAAGGCTTGCGGACCTTGGACCGCCAGAAGCAACTCTTTAACCTTGGTGCAACCAAGACCTTGAGGTCACGCCACCTGACCGGCCATGCGGTCGATCTGGCACCTATGGTCGGTGGCACAGTCCGCTGGGACTGGCCGCTGTATCACCGGCTTGCTAAAATCATCAAGGAGGCAGCCGTAGCCGAGAACGTCCCT
>Ga0181357_1000398_pt1 | contig 16232 bp, 18 predicted proteins | sample Fa13VDMM110DN_FD_130094 | JGI IMG/M metagenome (GOLD analysis project Ga0181357, IMG submission 130094) | Freshwater viral communities from Lake Michigan, USA - Fa13.VD.MM110.D.N | ecosystem: Environmental > Aquatic > Freshwater > Lake | place: USA: Michigan | collected 2013-09-24 | reverse complement strand
GTGGCAAACAAATCCATGCAGAGCTTGAAAAGTCACTTATAGGCCTTACGCTTCTTTCACCTGAATTGACGTATTGGCATGATTACGTTGAGTTGCTAAAGTCAAAAAAAGTACAGCCTGAGATTGAGCTTGGCATCAAGCGCGATTGGTCGCCTTGCAGCTTCTCTGACCCAGATGCGTGGCTTCGAGGTATCCTCGATATTTTTACGATTGATGGCACCACAGCCTACATTGCGGATTGGAAAACTGGCAAGGAACGCTACTACGAAGAGCAACTGAAGCTTTACGCAGCACTGGTGCTTGCGGCATACCCTGAGGTTGAGCTGGTCAATCTTGACATTGTGTACGTGGACCTTAAAAAGACGCAGTCATACGACGTCATCACACGCAAAGAGTTTCCTAGTTTGAAGTTGTGGATTGACAACCGCATCTACCGCATTGAAAAAGACACCATCTTTGCGCCACGTCCAGAGTACGGTTGCAAGTGGTGTCACTTCAGAAAAGACAATGGCGGCCCTTGCAAATGGTGACACGCGTTATCCTTGAGCGTGACCTTGAAGCATACTTCACAAAGCAATGCAAAAAATATGGCATCATGTCATTAAAACTGAACGTGCGGTTTTCTCGTGGATGGCCCGATCGCATTGTGCCTCTTGAAAACGGTGAGGTGCTGTGGGTGGAGCTTAAACGCCCAGGCGGTATGGTCTCCCCTATGCAAGAAAAGGTGCATGAGCAATTGCAAATACGCGGTCACAAAGTTTTTGTGATCAACTCAAAAGAAGGGATTGATAGTGTTCTGGGAACCGCATGAGTATCAGAAAGAAGCTGTAAAGTTTCTGGTTGAACGCGGCTCAGGCCAACTGTGGTTGGATCCGGGCCTAGGCAAAACTGCCATTGTGCTGTCGGCGTTTCGTACGCTGCGGCTTGCAGAGATGGGCAGCAAAATGTTAGTTGTTGCGCCACTGCGGCCTGTGCATGCGGTGTGGCCCAATGAGACGCGTAAGTGGGAACAGTTTGCGCACTACTCAGTTGGCGTACTGCATGGTGGCAAGAAAGATAAAGTGCTGGCTGCCAACCATGACATTTACGTCATCAACTATGAAGGCCTAGGCTGGTTGGGGCATAAGCTGAATGGGGCACCATGGCCCTTTGACATCCTTGTTGTGGATGAGATTTCGTATCTGAAAAATACGCAGTCACAACGCTTCAAGACATTGAAGACAATGCTCAATAAGTTTAACCGCCGCTGGGGCCTCACTGGTTCACCCGCGCCCAATAGCCTATTGGACATATTTGGTCCACAGCTAATCATTGACCAGGGGGCCACGTTTGGGCCTTACGTGTCACGATTTCGTGATGAGTATTTCTACCCATCAGGGTTCAATGGCTTTGAATGGAAGTTGAAATCAGATGGAGAACAGCGAATCCAAGCGAAGCTTCACGATAAAGTGTTGCGGATGGCAGCTCTCGATCACCTTGACTTGCCTGATCTGGCCTACAACACTATCAGAATCGAACTTCCGCCTAATGCACGTAAAATGTACGATTCTTTTGAGGCAGACCTGACAGTCAAACTTGAAGGCGGCGAGGTCACTGCAGCTAACGCTGCTGTTGCTGTGATGAAGGGCCAGCAGATTGCCAATGGTGGCTCTTACCTTGATGGCGAAGGTAGGCACACATTGCATGTGCATGATGCCAAGACTGATGCTGTGGCCGAGCTGGTTGAGGAACTATCCGGCCAGCCTTGCATCATTGGCTACCACTTTCAGCATGACCTTGAACGACTCAAAAAAGCTTTTCCACATGCACCAGTGATTGGCTCCGGCGTGGTAGGCTCAAGGCTAGACAAGATCATTATGGACTGGAATACAGGCCAACTGCCTGTATTGCTAGCGCACCCTATGTCTGCAGGCCACGGCCTGAATCTACAAGGCGCCGGCCATGCAGTCATTTGGTATTCTCTGACTTGGTCTTTAGAAGTCTATGAGCAGTTCATTCGCCGGATCTGGAGGCAAGGGCAAAAAAATAACGTGATGGTGCACCACATCGTGGCTGCTGACACCATTGACGAAGCTATCATGTCTGCTGTAAAGCGTAAAGATAAGACGCAACAAAAGTTGCTGAATGCTGTACGTGACTACATTAAACGTGATACAATTAGCAGCACTGACCATTGACATTACACAAGGTAAGTTATTTTCATTTCATCTTAAAGGAAACCATTATGGCAAAAGAAGCCCCTGTCGCAACTCGCAATCGTATCAAAAAAGACACCGTCATCAACATGCTTGCTGAAGCCAACCCCAAGCGTGAAGGCACCCTTGCCCATGCACGCTTTGCGTTGTATGAAAACGGCATGACCGTTGGCGAGTACACTGCAGCTGGTGGGCGTTCTAGCGACGTGCACTATGACGCAGCGTACGAGTACATCTCCTTGACCCCTGCAGAAGAAGCCGTCGCAGCCTAATATGAAGTTACTCATCACAGGCGTCACAGAGACGCACATCAATCACCCAAATAGAGCTAGCTCTACGAAGTTCGTCTCTATACCTGAAATGATGTCCTACGCTTACACACGCTTAGGCCATCAAGTAGATCACCGTGCAATCGTGGTTGGCGAGGATCTTTCAGTCTATGACACTGTGTTTGTGTACCTTTACCCGTTAGACGGTAACGCCATTGACCACGTCGGGGCTGTGTATGCATTGGAGCAAAGGCCTGATGCTTACATATGCCTTGACGACTGGTCATTCAGATTGATCATGCCCTCGTGGTGCCACAAAATTGACGCAGAAAAGCTGCAAGATCGTGTGTGGCTGGCGCCACTATTCCCATGGGGTGATACCACAAAGATGGGCTTGGATGTTCGTTCGATTAAGATGTGGGACCCATCACCACTTTGTAGAATGCCGCCTGTGCATAAACTTTCATGGCGCCAACGCAAAACTGAGTGGTACAACGCATCCCTATCGAAAGACGCCCATGTCTGGACAACAGAGCAAAACCTATCATGGCCAGTTCACAGTGTTGGTGGAAAAGCTTTGGGGCAACCGCGTATCCTTGAAGATGACGTTGTCTGGCAGTACGGCCAGTACAAAGGAGTTTTGTGTCCAACTTACGCCCATGCCGGCTCTGGATGGTGGCGAGTCAGATACCTACATGCTGCTCATGCCGGCTGCGTACTTGGAGGAAGCCCTGAAGAGCTTGAAGTAATTGGCAACCCTTACGCAATGTCTTTACAAGACCTTGAAAACATGGGTGATGCCAGTTTGCAAATGATTGCACAAGCGCAAGCAAACAGTTTGCGTTTTGAAATTGATATTGACACCACGGTAATGAAACTTGAAAGCTACGTATGCTCATAATTCTTGAAGGCCCAGATGGTGGCGGCAAATCTACTCTCGCTGAGAAGCTGCGATTGCATTTGCGTCACAAGCAAGGGGTACAGCATATGGTCAAGCATGGCCCCTACACAGGGATTGATGCTGAGCACCTGTGCAGAATCTACTTCAGGGCTATGTCACCAGCGCTGTCATTTGATGACACCGTTGTTATGGATAGGTCATGGCTGTCTGAGCCTATCTACGGTGATGCATATCGCAATGGCTTTTCACGTGTTGATATGCCACGCCGGCGTATGCTTGAGCGTACCGCGTTGTCACGTGGCGCTGTGGTTGTGCTTTGTCAGCCTGACTTTGATGTTTGTGCTGATGCGTTTTCAAAGCGGCCTGAGTACCTTGATACCGTAGACCAGTTGCGTGATGTGTACCAAGCATACGAAACGCTGGACTTGCAAACGCATCTGCCTGTGATTCATTATGACTACGTCCATGATGATGTGGATGAATTGTTCCTTAAGATAGCGGCTGCGTCCATCCAGAACCACGCCAGTGGTGGCGGAGCCTTTAAGTATGGAAATATCCTAATGCTTTGCGATAAGGGCCCTCAAACCAATGTCAAATCTACAGCAGTGGTTGTGCCGTTTGTCAACTTCCTCGACAATGACGGCCCCAGCCGCATGTTGGCGCAAGCACTGGAGCAGGAAGGCATCACCGAGCGTATGCTGTATTGGATCAACACGCAAACATCGCAAGGCATACCTGCAGATCCTGGCTTCATTGACAAGCTGAAGCCATCAAGAATCTTTGCCCTAGGCAACAATGCCTATACGTGGGCCCTCAATAACTCGATCAAAGCGATTAAGTTGCCGCCGCCTCTGCATCACATGCAGAATTACCCTGACCAACCTTACCACATCCTGGAGGTGTAGCGTGGAATTCCCACTTATCAAAACTGAAGAAGCCCTGATAGGACTGTACCAAGTCCTTAGAGAACACGGCACGTTACTTAGCCCACGTGGCGAGCAAACGCTGGAGATCGAGAATTTTACGTATTCAGTTGCGCCTTTTGTGAGGTTCAACTCATTTGAAGGCCGCAACTTCAATTTAAGCTACCTGAAGCGTGAGTTTACGTGGTACGTACGTGCAAACCCATTCGATCTTTCCATTGCCAACCATGCTGCTCAGTGGGGCAAGATCGTGGCCAATGGCAAGCTCAACAGCAACTATGGCTCGTACTGGTTTGGCACACAAGGCGTTAAGTACATCATGCAAACGCTGCAGGCAGATCCTATGAGCCGCCGCGCAGTCATACCCATGTACGGCACCGACCTTGCCCACACAGCGCATGACGCCAAAGATGTGCCTTGCACCATTGCCATTGAGTTCAGAATCCGCAATTGTGAATTACACACACGTGTCATCATGAGGTCTCAGGACATTCTTTGGGGGATGGCCAATGACCTACCCACATTTAGCTTTCTCCAGGAACTGGTGGCTGTTTTGCTGAACGTTAGCATTGGCACTTTGACTGTGTCAGTAGGCTCATTCCACGTATACGAATCTCGCATGGAAATGTTCAATAGCATCTTGTCGCATAAGCAGCATGTGCCGCTTACTGACATGCCACCTCGCATCTCTCGATACGAGGCACACCAGCTTATTGAGCAGTCCACCAACCCACGCTTTGGATTTTCAAAATGGCTACTGAACGTATGACAAACAAAGCCTTACACGCTGAAGATGATCTTAGGGAAGCCATCTACGTTCTAATGCGTAAGGGCCACTCCATGGAGGCAATCATTGAAGCCCTCATGTCTTTAAAGATTGAGATGGTCAATGCCATGGACTGGCAAAAAGCCGTTAGCGACGCGATGTACAAACCAACGTGATATAATCCACCCGTGGGCAACCACACTAACTTGACCATTGAAAGGCACACACCATGACGAAGATTAGATGGACAACTGAAGAACGCGAGGCAGTTCTTGCCGTTGCGGTTGATTTGTTTGTACGTGACGACTACAGCGCATTCGACGCCGTTAAGCAAGCCCAGAACGCGCTGCCATTTTCTCGGCACAGAAACTTTGCATCCCACTCTGCAGCTAATGACTTGGTCAAAGAGATCAAAGCCAGAGCCTACAAGGTTGTGCCAATCCCTAGGGATGTATGTCCACCCACAACGCCAAGCTCTATGCCCTCAGAACCACCAATTAAGGAGTCTGCGCCTGAGTTTGTAGGCACAATTGACGACTTGGTGCAAGCTATAGCAAAACGCATTGCGGCAACGCTTAAACATGAGATTGCAGCAGCGGTGAAAGAGCTAGAGCATGAGTTTCATGTGCCTAAGCATAACGGTGCATACGCAGCAACAGGCGTCAAATTGCCTAGGGTTATTGTGATTGGTTTGCTAGGCGATCAAGTGCACGCCATCAACAATGAGTTCAAAGACACCTACGACCTAAAGTTCTACGACACCGATAGGGCAATGGGGCTATCACCGCCTGATGCTGATGCGTATCTGCTAATGAAGAACTTCATCAATCATCCGCTGTACCACAAGTACCAAGGGTTTCCCAACCACGTATTGATTGATGGCGGTATGACAGCCTTGCGAACTTGGCTCTACATGAAGGGCAAAGAGCTACTTGCTTAGTTATTGGACAGGCAGCGCGCCTCGAGGTGCTGAGCCGCCTGCCCCGCCACCAGCTGTAGTAGGCCTGTAGTCGTAAGGCTTCTTAGATGCTTGGTACAGCTGGTAGCCTAAGGCAGGCGCAGCCATTGCAGTACCCACAACTTTTGCAACTGGGTTTGGCGCCAAAGATACCAAACCGCCTAAGCCACTAAGACCTGAGAGGATGGCATCAATTGGCTCACCTGCTTTGTATGCGTTGTAGGCATGCATGATCTCGTAGCCTGATAGTCCACCCATAATGGTGTTGAAAAACGGAATTTTGGAAAGCACTGAGCGGGCTTCTTCAAGCGTGGCTACTCGAGCCTGCGCTGCGCCGCGTGCGCTACGCGCGCTGTCACGCGTGGCTTCAGCTTGCGCAAGAGGCGCAGGTCTTGTTTGCATTGCAGTGCGTGCCGCCTCAGCAGCTTCAAGCTCAGCTTGTGTAGGCACATGCGCCGCACTAGCATACCCGTATAGCTTACGCGCTTCTTTTTGCGCACCCGTTTCTTCAAAGCTACGTGGCACTGCAATGCCTGTGCGTGTGGATTTATAGTCAGGCGGTAGGCCTTTTTCAATCTGGTAATTGCGTGCAGCCTCAGTGACAGACGCGCCACCTGGGCCCATATCGCCTACAACTTTTGCATTCCATTTGTCGCCTGCAAGATCGCCAACATTCAGCATCTCGTCAGTTAAGCCTAAGTCTGCTGCAATTTGCTGTGCCGCCGTTCGTGCTTCACCGGTTTGCTGTGCCGCCGCTCTTGCTGCGTTGTATCGAGCTTCGGCCTGATGCCACGCAGCGCTGTATGCCTCATCCAACATTTCAACTCTATTTATTGCGCCTGCAAGAGTAGCGTCTGCAGCGCTAAGTCGTGAACGCGCAGCCATAGTGCTAGGCGCTCGATACTTAGGTGCTTTGGATCCAGCAATGGCACCAATACCAGCTGATAGGTATTCCCCATCCAATGCCAATGGGCCTTCACCAGTGGTGGCGCCTGGGCCTGGAGCACTGGCCCCTGCAGCAGGCATGTTGGCTTCATACGAAAAGTTGCCTTTTGTGTCATGCAACTCAGGCAGCAACTCTGCTAGTGCAGACTTTGGGGTGTCTTCGCTTGTTTGCGTGTCGTTTGCCATATTGCGTCCTATTTGTAAGGTGACTTGCTAACCAAGTCTTGATAAGTTGCAGCAAACTCTCCAACCAGTTGCTTGTAAGGCTTTGACTTAAAGAATGACGCCGTTGTTGCACGAGGGTTCTTGTCAAAATAGTCTAATTGCGCATCGGCCATTCTGCCCATGTATATGTTTGTGATTTTGTTCTTGGCTGCAAGGTACATAATGAAAGATGCAGGGTCAGTAGTTTTGAATCCAGGCTTAGACATCTCTTGCGCATCAAACGTACTAATTTGTGGGCCGTAAATCGCCTTGCCTTGCTTCATCACAGTCTGATTTAAGTCTGAGATCAACTGCATAATATTGCGTGCAACAGCCTGCTCTTGTGGATTTAATTGCAGCTTAGCAACAGCATCACTTGCAGGTATTGAAAGGCTACCTACTGGAGTGGTGATGCCACTCTCAGCTGCTTGGGCCAGCGCATACATAGGGCCTTGGTGGGTCAGTAAGCCTACAACTCTCGGATTGGCTTTGACTATTTGTATCAGCTCATTAAACTTGGTATTGTTGGCAGCAACCGTTGCAGAGTCGTAGCCTGCCAGCAAGTCATGCTTTGCAATGTACGGTGCAGTACGCTTCTCAGCCTCTTTTTCCTGTATGGCAAGGTTTGACTTGTTGACGTCCGCCGCCTGTGCTTGCGCCGCTTTTGCGTTTTCCAACTCCAAAGCACGACGCGGTGCGCCTTGTATGTTGGCAGGAATAGGAGCCGCAGTAGATAGCATGCCCGGTGCTGCAGGGGCCGATGCCGGTGCCGGGATAGGTGCTGCTGCTGCAGTTGCAATAGGCACCATGGCTTTTTGTGCTCGCAACTTCAATTCACGATCAAGTGCAACAACATCAGCCATGGCGCGTGTAATGCCTGCTGTATCTTTTGCCTGTTGTGCTGCCAATAGCCTTGCTTCAGCTTTTTGCTTTTCTGCCTGTAATATAGGTATGGCTTCAGCATCTCTTGCTGCTTGATCATTGCGCACTACGGGTGCTGGTGCTGCAGCTGCAACCGGTACAGGGGCAGCAGGAAGTGCTGGTGCAGCGGGTGCAGCGGGTGCAGCTGGTGCCGCCATGCGCTTGAGGACAATATTGCCGTCAGGCCCTAAATCATAGTACGCAAGAGGGCTTGTGTTTAGCCCCCAGGCGGCAGGTGTTGCTAGCATTTTAGGCAGCATTCTTGCAGCCGTTGAATTTGGGTTGCTTTCCGCCTCAGCAATAAGTGCTTTTGAAAACCGCAAATTAGGTGCAGGCTCTACAACACCGGCAGCAGCAAGCATTGCAGCAGGCCCAGTAGCTGGTGCTGGTGCTGGTGCTGCAGGAAGCACAGGGGCAGGGGCCGGAAGAGCTGTAGCAACAGGTGCTGGTGCACGTGCAGCGGCGCCAACAGTAACAGCTGGGGTAGTTGCAGCAGGTAGCGCAGGTAGGGCTATAGGCAGCTCAATCCTAATGCCGTACTTAGCAGCTTCATCAGGCCCGCCAACTTTATCAATAAACTCAGCAGTTGCGCGCCGCCGCGCTTCAGCGTCGTTGCCAGCACCTAGCAAATCAAGTTGCAGTTTGAATTGCGCGTTTTGAATTTCAAGTTGCTTAACTTGTTGCCCAAACAATGCTTGGTTTTGCGCTAACAGAAATTGCTTTTGCGAAATGTCAACGGTCTGTGCTTGATTGACCATGCCTGCATAGCCTTTGACCAACTCGCCTACCTTGGGGCTCTTGGCAGCTATGGCAAGGTACACCTTGGGGTCAACGTTTTGCAATTGTCCAGCTACTGCAGGCGGTACTGTGCCGTCTTGCAAGTCTTTTGCAAGGGCAACCGGATTCAAGCCTAGCGCGCTTCCTAGCATGCCCATGGCCTCAGCTTGGTTTTGTGACTCAAATTTCTGTGCTGCAATGGATGCTTTCAATGCTGCAATATTTGGAGCCTGTTCTTCACGTGCACGAGTTTGTTGGCTTAAAAGTGCGCCTGCACGACCTAAGCCTTCGCCAAAAGAGCCTGTACGACCTGGGTCAAGGAGTGCGCCTGCAATCCCAAACCAATCAGTCTTTTTATTGCGTGAATCTAAGCTATCAGCAACTTTTTGCAAAGCGTCCAAATACTCAGTTTGCGCTGCCCCTGACAATCCACTAGGCGCTGTAGGAAGTGTTGGTAGTGCCATAATTGTTTGCCTTATGCGTTAGGTTTGAGCCAGCCTTTAACTGCGCCGCCCAGCCATGACCCAAATCCGCTGTCTGATAGCCCGCCAACCATGCTACCGAGTCCAGCAACTTGCGATAGTGGTGAGGCTGAGTATTGCCCTGCTTGTCCAGGACCTTCATACGTGCTGGTCACTGATGTAGGCATACTGTACCCACGTAACAAGTTAGCTTGTGAGCTCAGCGTTTGCAATGGGAACAACTGCTCATTTTGCAAGTTAGTTTGTTGTTGCGCACCCATGGTGGACAATGCATTGATGTCATTCAGATTGTATTGTTGCGCACCGGCGCCAAGATTTTGCGCCGCTTGCGCGCCTGACAATTGCATTTGCCCTTGTGCACCAGCTTGACTGCCTGCAATTTGCGCAAGGTTGCCATACATATTAGCTTGATTTTGCGCAGCCTGCAATGCTTGTGTGTAGCCACTTTGCAATGCGCCAGCTTGCAATCCTGTAACACCTACGCCTGCATTGGCAATATTCTGCGCTAGTGCATTGGCTCCACGCTGTGAGCCAAACTGGCCTGCGCCAACAATGCCTGCCGTGGTTTGCGGCGCCAGATTTTGCGATATGTTTTGGTTGCCTAATGCGCCAATGGACTCCACTACATTTTGCGTGTAGGGGTTCATGTACTGCTGCACCGTTTGATACGTTGGCGTAGCTGCGGCTTGCATGTAAGGCTGCGCAGCCCCTTGAATGTTAGAGCCTAGCGCGTTGGTTATTGCACTGCCGGCTTGCTGCACGTAAGGCTGCGTGGCGCCAACATTTGACCCAGCAAGGTTATAGGCCTGCTGCTGTAAAGGTTGCGCACCAATGTACTGCGCACCCGCCCCTGCCGCCTGCCCTTGTTGCGCAATATTGTTAAGGTAGTCAGTATAGAAGGCAGGCGTGGTTGTGGCCTGCGTGGTTGTTGACTTAATGTCCGGTAGCGGGGTACCTGCGCCAAGATCTGCCATGATTTATCCTTTGAGGTATTCTAAAGGCGACTTGGCCTTTGGGGGTATTTTGTCAACAGGTGCTGAGCGCTTATGCTTACGAATTGCTTTTCGCATTTCATCAAGTCTTTCTGCGCCTGCGTCTGATGAGCCATTGCCAAGTGCTGCAACAGTATCAGCATCAAACACGTACTCGCCATCAGCAAGCATAGCTGGGATGTCGTCTGATTGACCGTCGCCTTTGCCTTTAACATAGTGGCCGGTGGCGCCTGTAATGAACTCAGGCTGATGATGCGCAAGCCCGCCACGCTTGTAGCCTTGCGGCGCTGACTTATTTGACAGTGCTGCAACAGTAGGCGCATGCGCAAAAGCCAATTGTGGAAGACTTTTTAGTATGGAAGAGTCTTGCTGCACAGGCCCAGTAGACACTAATGATGGCGTTAGCAAACCGCCAGGGTTTGTGCCTTTGTCTTTGGTGTCCAAGATGTTGATGGCCATTTGAGAAAGATTGGGTCTTCCACCACTTCCGCCTAGCATTCTTGCAAGATTAGCAGCATTGCCTGCTTCTGCAAGTGCGTTAACGGCGCCGCCTAGTGCTGGCGCATATGCACCAGCGCCAACTAATGCAGGGTCCATACCCAGTGTTTTTGCAGCTTCAACTGCTGACGCGTTTACCCCATAACCTGGGGTGCCAATCAACGACTCAAGCGCTGCAGGTGTGAGTGCAGGAAGATCAGCGCCTGAAGCCAACGGGCTTGCTGCTGCCTCATAAAGGCTGCCGCTTCCGCCGAATTGCGTTGCCGAATTGGCTACAGTAGGCGTTGCTTCTACAGCAAGTTCAGCACCTGCTGACCCGTCATACGACAGCCCAGGAAATGCTGACTGGACGCCATACGTAAGCAAGCCTGCCCCTGCTGCATTAGCTGCAACTTGATTCCAGTCATTGCCTTGCGCACGAGAAATCAAGCCATTAGCAGCTGCAGCGCCAAGTGGTCCGCCAAAGTACCCTGCAGTCGCAACAGCAGCTGCGTTAATCAGCTCATTGTTAGTTAGCTCTTTGCCTAGTGCGCCTAAGCCACTTGTGCTGCTATCAGTTGTAAGCGTTTTAGACAGGTCGTCAGTGTTGATGCCTAACGTGCTGCTACCGCTACCTGCAGTGCCAAGTGACTCAGAGACTTTATTTGTTGCTTGACTTACCCACCCCATGGTTAGCCCCTTAGATGAAATGTTGCAGAGTACGTACGATCCTCGCCTTCATCCACTTTTGCAAATGTGATTGGGTACTTAAAGAACTTGCCAAGCCCATTTAAAGACTCATCGTCGTAGTACGTTACCGCATTGGCAAATCGACGTTTTGCTTGATCTAGCATAGAATCAATGCCGTCTACCAAGTCTTTCAATCCGCCTGCATTGATGGAGTGAAACTCCATGGTGTCAGGTCTATCAGTATGCTCGTCCACAAGAAAAATTGTTTTGCCTATGTAGTAGTAAATACGGCCTTGCGCCACGTATTGCAAAAACGTGTTTCTAGCGTCTTCTGCAGAATACTCACGACTTGCATGATGCTTTGCGTGATCGGCATCAATGATGTCAAACAGTTCTTTTATGCCTGCCATTTTATGGTGCCCCTATTGACATAATGCCAACCAATGACTTGGCCCAGTCTTGCCACGACTTAAAGCCTGACTGATCAGGCACACCTGAGTTTGCAAAATACCCAATGCCTTGAACGCCATTAGCCCAGTCACGCCAGTGATCTTCAGGCACTACACCTAATTGCTGTGCTGCAAATAGCTCATTCATAAGGGCGCACCATCTATCCCATGTAAGCCCACGCGGGTCATATGTAGTCATTACGGATTTCCTGTGCTGCGTTCATCGCCAACATTGACACTCAGGAGTATTTTACCTGTTTCGTAGTTCCCGTTGAAAGTATTTGACTCAAATCGTAAACGCATTTCACGGCGTTGCTCACGCATATCAACTTTAAGCGTGCTAGATGAAAATACATACGGGTCAGACGCAACATCTACGTCATCAGCGTAGCCCTTGCCTGTGACCACCACGCTCATATCGCCTGACTGTATAAAGTCAGGCTCAACGCGCTCAATGCGCATCCATCGATTGGCGCCTTGCACTTGGTCTTGTCCAGGCCCACCAGTTACCCACCCAATGTTGTTGGTTTCAAAATATGATTGCACAGCATTGACATTGGTCAGGTACACTTGATTTGTGCCTGTCTCATGCTGCCAAAGCGTGTATTCATTGTCAGTGTTCACAACGTTGTCGCCCCAAATAGGGTAGCGAAATACTTCTGAGAACACACCCGCTGATCGAGCTGCCCCGGACGCAAATCCTGCGTCGTACCACAGTTGGTCACGCACGTTATAGATAACGGCGTTATTGCATTCAGTAGAATCACCTGACGGATAAAACCACCAGATCTCGCCCCAACGCGGTATTTTTGCAGCCCAAACTTTTTGTCGCTGGGAGTAGTTCAAGTTGTCAAAAAAGTAATTGAGATTGGTGTTGTTGGTTATTTCTTGAACCACGCCGTTGTACATCAAAAAGCGATCAACAGCAACCCAATAAATAATGCCGTCGTACTCAATGACGCATTGGCTCGACATAATTGAAGTTTGCGTTGAGATGATGTCATAGCGCCAGAACAGCGTAGAAGTCCCCACCGTGGTGGGTGCATAGGTTACCCTGGTCAACTGGTCGAGGGACCAGAATAGGCCCGCAGGGGACGTCGTGCCACCTCTGAGCGCTATGCCTTTAACAATCTTGGTTGCTGAGACATTGTTAGCATTCGAGTCAGCACTAACCCAGTTAGTAAAGTCACCTGCACTGCAGTTTTGAATGAGGCCATTATTCCCGTAGACAAACAAGTACGGGTAGAGCATGCATGCCCCGCCCGATACTGAGATGTTGTTGTCAAACGTGAGTGTTTGCGCGCCATTAGTACCTGCAGCAGACAGTGTTACGACAGTTGTGCTGGCACCTACCACAGATATAACCACTGTTGTGTTTGCGGGTACGCCTCCACCGGTGACTGTTTGACCTGCACCAATAATGTAGTTCAAACTTGCAATGGTGAAGGTTGTCCCAGTTGATATAGTGCCTGTTGCAGTAAAGACGCCAACCTTGCTTAACGAGCCACCTGGGAATGAGCCTGACAGCACAGGCGTATTGATGGTGTTGTCAATATACTGCAAGTTCTGCCCGGGGTGCGCCACAACTTGCAAAGCAGCTGCAGCATCATTGTAGCCAACATCAAACTGCCACAAGTTGTTTACATTAGCTGTAAAGTTTGATAAGCTAATGTTAATAGGCCCTGAGCCTACGCCATCATCGTTTGCTGTTTGCCATTGCTGCAAGTAATTGGCAGAGCCTGAATACACGTAATTCAGACCTTCTTGCGACTGCATCACCATACCGCGACTGACTTCAGTAGCATTCAAAAAAATGGCGTTGTAGCCACCTATTTTACGAGCGCGGCCGCGTTGAAATCTAACCCACAGGCCATCTGCAGTTGCAGTTGCATCAAGCAGCGTGCCATCACGCTGAATGCCCGGCTTAATAGCCAGTGAGATGACATTAGCTGCCATTAGAAGCTGCCTCCAGTAATGCCGCCAATAAACGTGCCGGTGCCAGCCATGGTCAAACCCGCAGCATTGTAGTAGCCTGCTTGCGCATTAGCAATCACAAAGCCTACTTGGCTTGAGCCTACCAAGTACATGCCTGAGTTTAGATCGCCTGAGAATTTAAGTGACGGTGACGCAAGTGAACCATTACCTAGCGTCAAAGTGGTAATGCTGCTTGATGCGCCTGAGCCTGCGTTGTAAACATTGGTACCATCGCAAATGACAACCAGTGAAGTCCCTTGCGGAACTGTAATGGTTGCGGCGCTAACTGCAGATGTTTTTACAGTAAAGCTAAACGCGCCAGTTGTGTTATTTGTGATTGTGTAAAGCTGCACCGTAGAAGGCACCACAACAATCTGATTGCTGGTCAAAACGCCTGAGTATTCTTGAATCGTATTGGCGCCTTGCGCCGATGTCAGAGCTGTAGTACCTCCAGTAACCACCAGGGACAACTGAGTGTATGCAAAAGAATTTGACCTACCGTAACCAAAGGTATTCCATCCAGAGCCACTGGAGACCAGGACAAGTGACTCAGTCAATTGAAGCTGTTGATTGGCGTTGCCGTCAATGGTGTCAGTGCCAACAGGCGTAAGTGTCAGAATGCCTGAGCCATTATTGCGAATCATGCAGAACCAGTTGGCGCCTGCTGTTGACGCTGATGGCAGTGTGATCGTGCCTGCGCCACCGCCCCACACAACAAATTGCGCCTGTACAGTAACAGGCAATGTTGCATTGGTGTAGTAATTGACAATCTGGTAAGTTTGATTGAGTGTTGCACCAATTGCAGTTAAGCCATAGCCTGCCAAAGTTGCTGCATTTGCAGCTGACGTACCTGCACCAAAAGTTACTGTTGCCCAAGAGCCTGCAACAGTGCTGTTGTCAGTAAGGTATATGAAATACGCAACGCCCGATGCAGCTGAAACAATTGTGCCGCCTGCATTGTTCTTAACTGTAAATGCAAGCGAACCAACGTTGCGAATCAGAATTGACTGGCCTACTGACACCTGCGTTGCGGGTGGCAACAGTAGCGATAGCCCAGAATACGATGTTGTAGTGACGTCAGCAATGCTACTAGCAGGCGTGGTGTTATTGCCATTGATAGGCCAGTCAAGCGTAGTGTCAGCTATAAGACTGAGGGACTCGTAGCTAATGGCTGAGGGCTCAATCGTTTGCCCAGTAAATGGGTTGGTGTATGTTGTCATGATTAGGAGTCCTGAACTATGGCTTGACGATCACCTATACGCAACGTGTCTTCAGTTTTCAATGCTGCCAGAGCTGCGTCAAACATTTGCCCCCAAACAGCAAGTCGAGCATCGTCTTTCAAAAATGGTGCCGTTTGCTTTAGGGTACCAAATAATATGACGTTTGGCGCATTTTGCGTTAGCCAGTTTGTTTGATTGCTGGACGACAGCGGCATAAGACGAGTGTAGCAAAGCGTTTGAAAAGCAAAAGTGCTTGAAGGCGTAGGCGCAACCAGCCAATTATCGTAGTTGTAATCAGCGTAGTACAGTGGTGTGCCAGTTGTAGAGACATTGGGCCAGTAATGGCTTAGGTACTCCAATTTACGTAGCAAAATAGGCTGCTTTTCACCTGCTGCAGTGGTAAGTGTCATAGACACTGTCTTACGCCATCTTGCGGGCTTCTGGATGACCGGATTGCCAGTTGTCATAGTACCATTGGCAACAACCATTTGCCCCAACGTCTTAATGGTCTCAGCAATCTCAAACTCAGCCAGTGCAATGGCTTGCGGTATGAACGCGACAACGGCAGCGTCTTGGCGCTCAAGATACTGCAAGACGCTACTGGTAAGGCTATCATACGTTAAGACAAAGGAAGGCGTTGTCATGCTGTAGCCTTAGATAAGTTATGCGCAAGTCTGCGTAGCTATTGTATCAACGTTTGCTCATACATTGCGCTCAAAGTGCGGGCAGTCAACCAGCGATTTGAAGTTGCCGCCCCAGCGATTCTTAAAGTACAGGCGTTCCCAGTACGCACCCAACGGAGCAATGGTAGCCTTGTCCCAAATGATTTTGCCATCACGAAAGAAGTTTAAGTCCATAGCGCAACGCTTTAAATGGATGCTGTTCATTGTCTTGCTGCGACCAGTCTTGACGTAGATGGCCTGCTGCTCAGGTGTACGCGCCAACTCTCCACCTGTGACCATAAAGCCGGTGTCTGTGGCGTGCTGAATCAGCTTGCAAATGTCCAACAGGAAAGCTGCTTGTTCTTGACTAAGACTCATGATTACCCCTTTTTTGAACAACTAGGTCAATGCACGTTGCGTCTACTGT
>Ga0181357_1000396_pt1 | contig 16244 bp, 19 predicted proteins | sample Fa13VDMM110DN_FD_130094 | JGI IMG/M metagenome (GOLD analysis project Ga0181357, IMG submission 130094) | Freshwater viral communities from Lake Michigan, USA - Fa13.VD.MM110.D.N | ecosystem: Environmental > Aquatic > Freshwater > Lake | place: USA: Michigan | collected 2013-09-24 | reverse complement strand
TCTAAACCTGAAAAAGTATTACCCGTTGTATTATTAATGATATTAAAATAACCCGTTGGAGTTTGATTAGTTTCAGCAACTAACGCTACATCATCATTATATACTCTATCCCTAACAACATTATAATCAAACTTAGTATCTTGATGTTCGGCGGCATTTGAAAAATTAACAGTATTTATTTGGGTTTGATAATTACCACTTTCATCTAATCTTGTAAAGTTAGTATCACCCGTTAAATTACCATCAACATTATAATACGCTATTTGTTGTGGGGTACCGGTTATACTTGAAAAAATAGTTTGGACATCACCCGTTAATCCTGTGATAATCGCACAATCCGCTAACTCATCACAATTAAAATTACTACCACCACCTGACGTAATACCCGTAATAATTATTTGACTACCATCTAATTTAGTTAAGGTTAAATTAGTAGTTCCACTATTATAAGTCCCTCCTGTTATATCGTTACCTAATGCGGTTGCTACATCATCTTGTAAATTAATAATTAATTCACACCCCTCTAAATCAATACACTGAAAACCCGGCTCACTTTCTGCAACAAAACTTTGCAATACTTGGGTTAGGTCTAAACCTTCGTATGGTATATCACAATTATTAGATTGGATATCAACCTCTAATTCAATCTCTAACGACCAACCTGCTACCCAATCAGAATATCTACCCGCAAATGGACTAATATTGGGTTCTGTTACAATATTAAACTCTGCGTTACCGTATCTTAATATACGAACAACATCTAATGCTATTTGTAAGCAATCACTTAATACCTCTTGTTCATTATCTTTATCTTTATTTACTAAGTCAAAAACCAATAAGTTTAAACTATATAGTAATACGTTGGAATTAGTTGTTACTGAAACGGGGGTCATCCACAATACGGGATATTCCTGATTATCTGATATAAATTTATTGATATCTGCTTCGGATAATTCCCCACTACCAAAACGCTTTATCTGATAATGCGCAATTGCTACTTGGTTAAATAATTCGTTAATTTGGTTATACGATAATATACTCATTTTATCTTTTTATTATAAATATTTATTAGTGATAATAGTTTTTATGCTTCATAAACAATATCCAACGAACCGTCAATAGAATTATTTACTTCATTAGACCCAATATTAATTACCACATCTTCACCAGCATCCCAAATATTAGTTGTAAGTGATGAACTTAAACTATATACTATATCTAATCCACCTTCATTTACATTCATTGACGGTAGTATAATACCATCTTTTGTTACATTACCATTTATTACCGTAGTGTTTGAGTCCCTAACCGTAATATTATTAGTTCCAATTATTGTAACATTATCTAATCCACCAAAAATAATATTGTTATTTCCACCAAGTATTGATATATTATTTGAATTTTGGAAAATGTTGTTATCATTACCATTTACTAATACAGTATAAGTTTCGTTTGATATTGTATTATTTGAACCTATATTTCTACCCTGAGTATTTCTTAGGGGCATTAAATTATTTTTGGGTAAATCATCATCACTATCTTCAAACCCACCATCATTACCATTAGTTAGGTTTTTAACTTCTGTAATAAAAGATATAGTATCCTCAACCTTAATAAATTCACATTTAGTTGTATTGTTATTTAAGGGGTTATAATCACTTATTTTATTTAAACGATAATATATACCATTTATATAAAAAGTGTTTCTAAAATCCAACTTAAAGATGTCTTCGGGGGTTAAATATATATTACAACTAACCGACTTTGAATTCTTATTTGCTATTTCAAAAATATATCTACCCCAATATCTATTATATAAAGTCCCGTTTGACATTACGGGTCTAAAATATTGATTAGTGAGTGGTAATCCGTAACCTAATGATGTATAACTTACATACCCATCATCTTCCATACCAGCGTAGGGATAATATCGTTGGATAGTATTTGTTGATATTGTGCTACCACTTGGGTATCTAAATTTAAATATATTGTTAAATTGAGTATTATAAGCACTATAAGTTTTTAATCCCCCATAATATAAAATCCTAAGATTTGCTTTTGTATTGTTATCTACTGGAACACCATCTTGTTCGGTAACCTTTTTAATTTCAACTAATGATAAACCAGTTCCCGCATATTCTACTTGCGGACTTGGGGAAAATATAGTTTCTATTTTAGTGCTACCCTTAACAAAATCGTTATCAGTAGTTACTTTTTTATAACCATAAACTTGTGTTAGAGCATCGGTATAATTTTGATTCCAATAATCGCTATCCGATTTATAAGTAAATTCAAAATCTTTACTAGTTAATTCTGAGAGTGGGGTAATATCAATTGATTTTGATATATCTAATTTATTAGTATAATCTAATAATTCACCAGCAGCGTAATAATCATCTCTCGGTTCAACTCTTAATCTATTTGTTATACCTTTTTCTTCATCAATATACAAATTAAATAATTTAACTAACCCCATTAAAAAGTCAGAACATTTAATATCACAGGGTAATAATTTATTTAAACTAATAGGGTCGTCTAAAAATATTTTATTTGATGTAACAACATTATAAAATCTACTTGATAAACCACTACTTGTATTTTCATCTACTAAAATTCTAACAATTGCTCCATTTTTATAAAAAGCATTTTCCCTTAAATTTGAACCTGATAAATTTCTTGTATTATCTAATGTAATTCTTGGATAAACATTATCACCAGGTGATAAAAGTAGTGGGGAACTTGTTAAATTACCATAAAGATAAGGACTAATATAACCAAGTGGGTCATTAGTAAAGGTTGGTATTTGGATACCCAATGTTGAAAAACTTAATAAGTTAGTAGCAATTACTGTTTCTCCATCTGCGTTAGCCCTTATAAGTTCTAATGTAACATCAACATTACCCCAATTTAATCCATCGTTACTAACATACTCCCAATAACCAACAGATGGGTTACCAGCGGCGGGTAATAATTGTATTCTAAAATTAAAATCAACTATAAATTTTTGTTCGGTATTATATAAAGATATAAAACGGGGTGATGGTAATGCTCCCGCAAAATAATTCGCATTATAATTATTATTATTGTCGTATAAGTCAGGAAAAGTTGAACCTGACGTATCCCCAAGATAAACATTAAGTATATTATTTAATGGAGCATTTTGAACTGCTTTACTATAAACGTAAGTCCCACCCGTAATACCCGCTCTAAATTCTTGTGTTTGAATTGCTAATGTTGTCTTTGGGTAATACTCACCAACATAAGGTAAAATTAATCTTTTAAAATAGGGGGATTCAAAAAATTCACTATTATAAGTAAAGTTAGCCGCTTGAAATATTTTATCAACTACTGTTTTAGTATATATTGCCAAATTTAATAAAGGATTCGCTCTATTAATTGTGTTACCCGCTAATGAATTATTACCATATTCTATAAATGGATATACGTAACCTTCACCTGTTGTATTTTTAACATACACAGTCCCACTCTCCAATACCGAACTTGAACCCCACAATTTATTAATCATTATTTTATCCGAGGCGGGTATTTGGATAATAGTGCTCATTCCATTATATGTTGGATTAATACTATCATCATCTTTTTCAACCCAAACAGTATCACCGATATTGAATGAATGTGCTCCATCAGTAATCAATACTACTTTACCTTCTAAAAATTCGGTATCAGTAAAGGTGGTGGTATAACCAGTAGTAAAATTAACGTATTCATTACCATTTTTTATTATTGCTGAGTTCCAACTATCTCTAATAAATAGATAACTATATGTATGGTCGTATTCATCAAAATTTAAATCACACAATTTTAAGTCCCCAAGATTATAAAATATATTTGCTAGTTGTCCAAATAATACTATCTCGTAACTTATATTATTAAAATCGTCTCTGGTTATCTTTTTAAGTTGTAATACACCATTTAATTGTTCTAACCCTTGTTGATATACAACCGCTTGAACTTTCTTCGTTACATCAAAGGTATCGTCAATACCCACTTCAAATATACTTCCGAAAAATATATTATTCTTTTTAGTTCCGGGTAATGTAATAGTTTTTGAAAAAGATGAATTACGTTTATCGGGATTACGAATATCCGCGATTGAAAAAGTTAGGGGAAATGCTCCATCATTTTTTAGGTCTAATGATTCGTAAAATTCGTAGGCTAAATTATCTCCACTAAACTTTATAATACCATTCTCATTTGCAGTAAATGTTGGTGAAACAAGATTAGTGTTTGTAAAAACTAAATTACCGGGAGGGGGATATATTGAACTAGCCTCAATAGCAATAATAGTAGTTACCCCATCAATCCAAGGGTTAATAGTTTTATTTGTTTTATCTATTGTTATTGTTTGACCAACGTATAGTGTATTAGTAATATCACCACTAAATTCTAAACCCAATTTACTTCCGTATGCTGATGCCGCTAAATAAGTATCTTGAAATTCAAAAGATGCGTCGGTGTCGTATTTAAAAACTATTAATTCTGTATTCATCCGTTTTTTTATTATAAATACTTATATAACTTAATAGTTTTTTTAAAAATTCGTAACAACGGTTATACCCACCGATTTGTGTGTGATTTATAACAAATTCGTGCTAACGGTTATACTAACGGATTTGTGCCCAAAATATAACAAATTCATCTCAACGGTTGTGCTCGCAGATTTGTGTGTGAAATATAACAAATTCGTGGGGACGGTTATGGTTACAAATTTCTGTGCGTTCGCTAACAAATATTTTACAATTCGTTGCGATGATTGTGCTCGCGAATTTCTGTGCGTTTGCTAACAAATTGGTGGGAACGGTTGTGCTAACGGATTTCTATTAGGATTATAACATCGTAAATGAATAATCAAACACCTTTTTGTTACCCCGATTCATACTCTCAATAGAGAACGCTAGTGACATCACCATATCATCACTAATACCACTAGCACCCTGATATTTAATACCTCCACTTGGGGTGTTGATAAAGATAAAGTTCTCTAACTCTAATCTTAGATTATTATCGTTGGGTAGTTTTATCTTCTTATTATTAAATAACCCCACCATATTAGTTATAATATCTGCTTTTGACTTGGGGGTAGTTACAAATGGTGTAATATATTCTGACCAACTAGATTCCAATAAATCAGATACAATAGGTATCCCTAATCCATTTTGTTCTACTACTATATTTCTTGGTTGCCACCTATCAAAAAAGTTTAATAGACGTTCTTTAAGTTGGGTTGAGGTTACTTGTGTGAATCTTAATATATCAATAACATTATAATCATCATCTATTATCGTAGCAACCGTATAATCGTTTATCATCCCCAAATCCACACCACAATATACCTTACCATTTGGTTTTTGATTGTTTAATATTAGTATATCATCCAAGTTTTTGAATATACCGGCTTTATCAACGAACTCCCCCATATACTCCTGATTAAATATTTCATCGGGTAGTGATTGTCGTTGGGATATTAAAAATTCATTATTAATGTAGGGTGAATCAAAAGATGTAAATTTAAATGATACCCACTTATTATCATCCAACGGTTTATTAAAGTAATGATATAACCAATTCTTACCTTTGGGTGTTGATAATATTAATACCTTCTTACCCTTAACCGATAATGTGGGTAATAAGATTGACTTTACTGTTGTTTCTATTATAAATGCTGCTTCATCAATAATAAGATAATTAATGGAGTAACCCCTTAGCGTATCCTCTTGTAAAGCACTTCTGAATAATATCTTAGACCCATTATTAAATACTATCTCAGAACTCCCCGATTGACCCTTATGTGACTTAATCAGTTTAGTATTGATTACTGCTTCTATCGTTTGTTTATATACTTTGGATGCTTGTGAGTCAGCGGGTAATACAAACATTATAGTTTGATTCTTTTGGGTTAATCCCCACATTAAAGCCTGATTAATACCTAATAGTGTTTTACCCACCTGTCTCCCACACACTACTGTTACCCCAAATATATTCTTATCATTTAAGGCGTAGTGTATTTCCCTCTGTTTTTTGTAGGGGGTATATAACTCTATTATTACTTCATCATTCATTTAATAAAATATTATCTTCATCCTCGTCCTCGTCGTTACCAAATTGAATCTTAATCTTACCATTAGTGGTAATATCAATCTCTTGTCTGTCAGTATATCCCCTATCTTTACCTTTATACTTCATAAAAAATAAGATACACTTCTCCTCACCCTCTTCAATTTTTTCAAATAACTTACGCTCTACGAAGTCAATTGTGATTTCGTTTATTTCATCTACTCGTCTTTTATATTCGGGGTCTTCCCTCATATACCTATAATGAGTTTGTCTATCAACTCTGACTTCTTTACAGGATTGGGTTACTAATCCTAAGTTTTTTTCTAGTGATTTAATTAGTAATTCCTTGTGTTTTTCCATTTTTCCCATTTATTGTAATATTTGTTACTAAGTTTATTCTGTTAATAATCCGTTTATTTCAAATTCTTGTAATAAAAAATCAAAAAATTTATTGATATTAGATAACACTTCGTATTTTTCAGTTTCCAATAAATTGTTTTTTATGAACTGTAAGCACATTAAGTGGTGGGTTGGTAAAATTGAAACTATCTCAATATACTCCTCCAATAATTTATCTAAAAATAATAAGTCCCTAGTCAAATTCTTTGCTAGTGATTTTAGTTTATCATTATCTAAAAACTTATTTATTAATATTGCGTAGATATGAACATAAGAATCATCCAATAAATCAATTATTTGCTTTTTAAATTTATAATCAATATCTTGTCTAGTGTCTAAATATTCATCTATAAAAATACCCCTAATATATTGTAATAGATTATAAGATACGTTATCCAAATCCTCAATTTGCTGAATTATTTTTGATGTCATTATAGAAATTATTTAAACGCTTATACACCCTACTACGACAACCTCCACAGGACTTACCATACTCTAAGTTCTTAGGAAAGAAATAGTTGTTAAGTTTAAACATTAAATTGGTTTGAGCATCTAATATCTTTGATTTACCCTCCAACTCAATTAATAAGTCCCCTAATAGTTTTAAATTATCGTCGTATTCCATATATATAAATATCTATTAATCATTTAACTTTTTTTCAATATATGCACCCAATACAGATGAGACACTTGATGTTAGTAATAAATCAAAAAAGGATAAATTAAATATTAATGATAATATTACCCCAATCCAAAAACTAACACACATTACGCAAGTTAGTAATCGGTAAATAAACCTCCTATTAACCCCGTAGTTATCGTATTGTTCCTCTTTAAAGCCTAACACTCGTTTTAATAAAATAAGGGGTTCTGCGTGAATAAATAAGAAACTCATTGATACCTATAATATGATTAGTTCTAACATTATAAATTGTTTTTATATTCGTTTATATAATTTTGAGATATTTCAAATCCAATATAATTTCTATTTAATCTTTTGGATACATTTAAAGTTGTCCCAACGCCAGCGTATCCATCTAAAATAATATCACCCTCATTAGTGGTTAATAAAATACAATTCTCAACTAATTTTTCAGGAAAGGTTGCCGGATGAGTTTTACTTCTACTTGGGGATATGTTCCAAATATCTTTTATACTATCTAACCTATTACGATATATTTTAGGTGTTTTATTTGTTTTAGTCATCCAAAAAATTAATTCGTAAGTTGGTAGTAAAAAAGTATTACCTATTGAAGGGGATTGATTACGATTCCAAATTATAGTTTGATATAAATTTAACTTTGATTTAAGAATCCATTCTAGTGGGCTATATTCTGTTTTATTTACCCTCCTATTTTTGTGATTATAAAATATAGACCCATTTGGTTTTATAACTCTAAAAAATTCATCTAATACCTTTATTTGGTTAATTTGATATTCTTCTTCTGGTATATCATCAGAATATATATCGTAATCAATTTTTCTGTGTTTGAATTTATTTAACCCAAATTTATTATAAGGGGGTGATGTTATAATACAGTCAATTGAACTATCTTCTATTTTTGATAATCCCTCCAAAATCTCAATATTATATAAATCGTTCATTATAGTTTGTTTTTTATTTTTTTATACATCTCGTGTAATAAATTAAACACACTACCTTTGGATATACCCACCATTTGTGATATTTGTGCCATCGTTAGTTGTTGGGTAAAATATAATTCAAATAGGTTTTTTTCGTATTGTTCCAACCCATCTACTATTTTTTTAATCTTTATTAATGTATCCACCCTATCATCGGAGAAAAACCTAATTAAGTCCTTTTGTTCTTCTGATAAAAAATATTCATCCTCAATAATCCTTTTATCATATTCGGGTATATATTCTATTTTGAATTGTTTGTGTATCTCATTTAATTTTTTAAAGTCAGATACCCAATAACTCTGATTCTTTAACCACATTACACAAAACCCCTCCAATCCTTTATCACCGGACTTATCTATTATGGGTTCAATCTTATTAATATTATTGATAATAAAAATATATAGTTCATTTACTAAATCACTATATAAATCTTCGGATATACTTTTACTTCTATTAACATTTACCACCACCGATTTTAAGAATTTATATCGTTGTGAAAAATAGTTGTCTATTATACTTTTTGTCATATTAATAAATAGTTCGTAAAGTCAATGAAAAAAATGGCTTTTGCTAATTTTCTATATATTTATTTGTAAATAGAAAATTATGTATAAATCTAAGGAATATCACGATAATCGTGAAAAGTTTAAAACTATTGAGGCTGATACAATAGTTAATCGTATTTTTAAAGATAAAGTTATTGAGTTCTCAACTGAGTTTGAATCTTTTGATTGTGTTTATCACGAGGGTAGGGCTATTATTGAATTAAAAAATAGATTCTTTAATAGTGAATGGTTTGATGATAAATATAAGGGTGAAATGTTACTTGAAAAGGGTAAGTGTGACCGAATGTTAGAATTGGTAAATAACGATGAAAGGTTTTTAGGATATAAAGCCTGTTATTTATTTTACTTCAAAGATGATGTTTATCAATATATTGTTTTGAATGATATTGATTTTGATGATTTAGAGGTTATTAAAATTAATTGTCCCACCACTTCATTTATTAAAGATTCTCCAACTATATTAAAGGAGTGTTATATACTACCCACTTCTTTATATACTAGTAAGAATTTCGTAAGACGTAGGGTTTAATCTTTAAATAATTTAGTAAAGTAGTTAGGGTCATCCATTTTGTATTTATATACATTATCGGTGACCCTATTCTCTATTTTAAGATAATAGGTTGGGTATTTAGATATAACTTTAATTTGATATGGGGTTAATCTAAAATAGGCTATTATCTGACAATTTATTTTATTACGAATATTGTAGGTGGAGAATGAATCAACCTGAGTAATAAAAGTCAATTTACTACTATCACTACAATAAGTAGAATCCTTATAGGTAACTTTAAACTCTTGAATAAATTGATATTCTTTATCTAGTTCCTCGTTATCTAATATAGGTTGGATACTAAAATCACCACTCTTAGTTACGTAAGGTCTCGGTTGATAATTATAGTGGGGTATAAACGATACTAGTATCATTAAAATAAAAGCCGTAAGTAATGCGTATTTTATATTCATTTGTATTTTATATATATATATTAATTTATAACATATCGTTCTCTTTTGATTTACGTTTTAATATACCTGTTATTGTTTTTACTATTTTTAATTCAGTTACCTTTTGAATATTCTCCAATATTGATAAAAATTCTGTAAATGTTATTACCCCTGCTATAATTTTAACGATGGGGATTACATCACTACCAATAACGTATTGTTGAATAAGGTAACCCGATATTATTGCTAAATTATATAATAAAAATTTGGATATTGTGTTACCCAACTTTCTACTAGTAATCGTTATATTATTTTTATATGATGCGTAAAGTCCTATTATCGTATCCAATAATATTAAAAACATCGTAACAAATAACACTTCCTGAATAGGTGTTAAGATTACTACAATTAAGCCCCAAAATTGTATTAAGTATTTCATACACCTATATATTTTTATTAACCAAATATTCTTCTATTACTACAAGACCCACCAAAACCTAAATATAAATCTGCTTCGTAGGTAGTTCCCCCATTAAATGGTAGGATGTCATCATCGTTGTTATTAGTATATTGTGGGAACAAACTCTTGTTGTCACAAAGATAATTCACCAGACGTTCTGAAAACCACTGAGAACGGTCTAAGGAGTTCTTAGTTAGATATTTTATAATATCCAAATCAACAGGCTGACTATTCTCAGATGTTAATTGGATAACACCCTTATTAAACATTTGAAATGTTAGGAACGGTGTCATATAATATAAAGTTACCCACGCTACGTATGGTTTAATAAAATCCTCTACTAATATAATTTCGTTAGCATTTAATGTTTGTGCTGAATAAGCATCAATTAAATAGTTAAAGAAATTAGTCCCTAAAAACTCATTTAAGTTAATCTGGTGACTTGTTTGTAAGTGGGGGACAATATCACTATACGATACGTTTTTAGTGATTGGTAGGTAGTCGTTTAACCACGCTTGACTTGTGAAAAATGTATTAATCATTTTTATTTTGTTTTATTTGTTGTCTATTATACAATTTAGCAGACGGCTTAACCTTCGTAATCATTTTTCTACGAATAATCTGAGCGATGTGACGAATTGATAATTTAGACATTAGTTTATTTTTTATTAAATACCTAATCGTTGGATTATATTTAAAACAAAAAACCCCACCTTTATAGGATGGGGCTTTAATTAAAAATAGAAATGTATTTATACTAATATATTTAAAGGTATTAATTTAAAATCCACAGGTAAAGCGTTTAATAAAAATATATCATTAATAATTCGTTGGATAGTTTGTCGTTCGGGATTAATTACTGTTTTTTCAAATATATTATACGCTGAGGTTATATCCGCATTTCCCAATCTACCCGCAACCGCTATACCAAATAACTCAGTTGATGTTACCCTGTGACCTGAACAAATTTGAGTTACTATTTGCTCGTGTATTACCGTAAATTGTTTATCTAAATCACTAGCCCCAATCTGTTCAATAATAGTTCTGTTATCAGGCCCGTCACTAAAAAACACTAACGGCTTACCTGCGTTACGTGCTCCTTGATATTGACGCTTTAATTCACCAACAATAATGTCTTTTTCTTCATTTGATGCTGGTTTTTTCATAAAATTAATAGAGACACCAGGTGCGAATCCATTTGATATATTATTGTTATGATATACCCCAATCTGACTATCCGCTAAAATCCAATTAGTAGATGATATATAACCCGGAGTTCCGTAATACTCCTGAGATGGATTGTATTTTTTGAAATACATCATTTGGGTATAATCAGTTTTATTACTGATACTGAATGCGGGTATTCTAACAGGTGGGTTAGTCCTAGTATTAGTCCAATTATCGGAAAAATAATATTCTTCTACTTTACCATCCACAAATTTACCACTTCTGATATAACGAGGATTAACTCTATTAACCTTAACTACCCTACTAAAATCTTTACTCCAAATAACTTCTATACTACAAGCCCCAAATAGTTCCCAATCTCCACTTATTAAATCAATAAAATTTTGGATATCTTTACCATCACTAAAAAATCTTAACATCTTCTCAACCTCAACTTTTTGTTCAAAACTTAATCTCGTTTCATCAAGAGTATATCCCCCACCAGCAATCATTTTTGATTTTTGGGTAACTATTGATTGATGTATAGATGATGAGTTATATAGGTCAATAAGTGTATCAGGATAATTGTTATTAGTCCCAAACATTACCCAATCTTTATTCTTAACTTCCGTTATACTTGGGAAATCACTATTGGATAAATTTATTGATACAACTGTTGTTTGTAATTTTTCAACTGTTGGAGTAGGGGGTGGTGTAGGTGTTGGTGTTTGTTTTCTGAAAAAATCTAATATTGTCATTTTTTTATCTATATACGTTGTTGATTGATGGGTTATCCCCGTTGATATATACCTTACCTGTTTCAACTAGTGCTGCTCCACTAAAAGTGATATCGGTATTTGTTGAACCACTAGTTTGACCATACACTTGATAAACGTAAAACCCCGTATTTAAAACGGTAGATGCGGATATATTAATATTAAATTCTTGAAATCTCCAACTATTAACTAGTGGGTCTAATATAAATGTAGATTCTAAATTAGTTAGGTCGTTTTTAAACCAAAATAAATATTCGGCTACGCCTGAAAAACTAACTGGTAACTTCTCCAAAAGTGTGAGTGCTACTATATTATTTTCTTCTTTTTTTAGGTAAATCATTTTTTTTATTTATAAATACTTATAATGTTACTTAAATTTATAAAAAGTAAAACCCCGAATGTGGGGAGCAATCACATCGGGGCTTTTGGTGTTATAAACAAAAATATAACTTTTATTTTACTTTGTAAAGTTTTTTATAAAACTCCACTTTATCTTGAATATTATGGGGGTCTTCTACAACATCTAATAATTCAAATTGGATATAATCTTTACCCCACTTATTATAATCGTTTTGTAGGTCTTTATTTAGGTGATAACCCTTTCTTAATTGATAAAGGTTAGCCATCTTTGCGATGTCCATATTAAAACTCTCGTTAATATAAATAGTATCAGTAAAAATACAGTATGTTTTATAAATATATGATTTCATATACTTGCCGAATCCTAAATAATAGTCATCTAAAATCTCGCGTAATCTAATTTCTTTTTCCATATCAATAAATATATCAATATTTTTCAAAAGTTAAATTATCTCAAATAATATTTTGATTTTATTAAAGGTTTCCCACCATCTGTATCATTAACTAAATAACCTTCACCTAAATCTTCTCTACCTAATATTTTAATATAGGACTTTTCAAGTTCAAACGCTATTTGTTCAGATAAATTTTGGTGAATAAGTTCCACTTTATACCCACATTTATTAACCACATTCTTCCAATCCTCACTTCTCTTAACCTTACTCCACGCTTGCTTATCTTTACCTACCCCAACGTAAAATACTTCGTCACATTTAAGATTAGTGTGAAAGTATATATAATAGTTATTTTCCATATTATTTTAATAATTTTCTATATTGTTCAAAATTATTTATTCTCGCTTGTGCTATTTTAAAATAATCCTCATCTATTTCCATTCCGATAAATTTAAAACCCTCCAAACAAGCAGATATACCCGAACTACCACTACCCATAAATGGGTCTAATACAACCCCTCCTTTGGGTGTAATTAATCTACACAAGTAAGTCATTAGATTAATTGGTTTAACGGTGGGGTGATTATTAGTATTAATACTTATATTTCGTTCTGTCTTACTTACTTTTGCTTGATAAAAAAAACGGGATGAATTACCACTTTGTTCATCTAATAATTTAGCCGCTTCTTCATCAAAAATTATATTACTAGGCCAACGACCATCTTGGCGATTATCATTTATATTGTGATTACCTATAATATTTGTATTATTCATATAAGTTTCTCTAACTTTACTATTTTTTTGTCTGTTAATACCATCACTATCATTTATAAAATTTTTTTTATCTTCATCATCACTAAATCCAATCCTACACCCATCTATATTAATACCACCCGTTGAATATTTAATTACATTCTCCGCAACTGTTTTTTCACTTAAAGGTTTTCTTGCTAAACAAATAGGTTCATTTGCGGGTTTAAGAGCAGTTCCCCAACCTTCGTAGTCACTATTACCTTTTGTATATTTTGGAGCACCAATATATTTATCATTATCATTATAAATTTTTAATTGTTGTGTTTCTCTTGGCTTACTACCATCTGGAAATACTTTATCAATAACTTCTCTCTCATTACCTAATAACTTATCAACCGACTTACCTATATTGTGTGACTTTGGGAAACCACTACCGTATATCCACTGAATTTGGTCTCTAATCTCAAATCCCGCATCCTCAATATTAACTACCATTCGGTGATATGTTCTTGTCCCACCGAAACTTAATATGTGACCACCAGGTTTTAATACCCTATATACTTCTTTCCAAAATTCTACCGATGGAACTTGATAATCCCACTTTTTATTCATAAACGATAAACCATAAGGAGGGTCAGTTACTATACTATCTACTGAATTACTACTAAGTTTTTTTAGTGATTCTATATTATCACCTAACATTAAATTTATATCTTCCATATTAATAAATATATGGACTTATATATAAAAAAAAAGCACCCTAGCGATAAGGTGCTTTTGTAATCTTCCGTCACTACAACGGTCCTAAAACCCCCAAACCTAGTTGGGGAATACTTTATACTAACAATCCTGCGATGATAGTTGAATCAACTTCTTTCGCTTGGTCAGGTTCTTCCGCAGTAAATGTTATCGTGTAACCATTTAAATCTGTTTTTGCTACACCCGAACCACCATCAAGTGCCGTCATTATACAACCTTGTTCTTCACCAAAATACCAATATAGTCCGTTTGAATCTTCAACAATAACTGATAACGTTTTTTGTCCCGCAGCCAATAGTTTAATTTTATTTCTTTTAGCAAATTCTCTACGAGGGATAACTAATGTAATTAACTGAGTGTAAAAAGTTGTTCCGTTCTCTAAACTGATAGTAGATGTTTCTTGGTATGATGATGTATTACGATTAAATTCAAAGTCGTAATATACAGTAACACCTGCTAAATCAATTGCGGTGATAACTTCATCAGCATCTTGTGTAGTTCCTGTAATATTAACGTAGTCGGTAATATAGATTTTTCTAATACCCCCGCTATTATTTTCACAACCTAACGATATACCACCAGTTAATAATTCTGATATACAAGCCATTTTATATTATATTTATTTTTTGATTTATTTTTAATAATGGGGGTAACTACTGCTACCCCCTTTTTTTGTTATTCGGTTATGGTCTGAAATATACGATTTCGTCTCCGTAGAAATAATCTACACCGAATTTAAAGTCACCTACTAATCTAAGTGTTGGTTGTCCTAATGTTCCCATCATTGAGATAACTAATACATCTGAAAAATCAGATTCTAAGTCAGTCAATAGGAACATATTAGATAGTGCCCCTGCTACGATAACGTTAGCCGGCATCCCTGGTGCTTCAACAATTTCTATTCCTAAGAAATCTAAAGTTTTTGCTCCTACGTAATATGCTTCTGCTGACGCTGCTGCTACTGCTTGTTTATATAATTTACAAGCCGCAACACCCATAAAGATTTTAAGGTCTTCTTTTGGAAATACTACTGTTGGGATTGCGTTATATACAGTTGTAATACCTGAGATAATGTTTGCTAGTGTTAATGCGAAACCTGTTGGTTTAACAACATCTGTGTCACCTGAGAATTTAAACAATAAACCATCACATACGTTGATTGGATATGTAGCCCCAGTTGTGTTACCTTGCCATACGATTGTTTCCAAGTCAGCAGATACTTTTCTTGCGGTTAGTTCCAATAGGTATTGTTCCATTGATTGAGGCATTACCTCACCGTTCATTGACCCTGCTCTAAGTTGTTGAGACAAATAGTTTGTTTCAAACGTTCTTGCGCAATATTCAAGATTAATTTTAATTGGACAAACCGTAAAAGATTTTTGTTCCAATGTTCCCTCACCACTAGATGAGAAACTACAATCAGCGTCTTGTAGGATGTTACCCAAATCAAAACCTGCTAATTTAATTTTTGACTTTACGTTAGGAATAAGAGTTAATAACCCTTTTGAAGGCCCTGATAGTAAAGCCGCTGAGTAGAATCCTTCTGCGTCTCTACCTGTGAATGTTGTATTATCTACAAATGCCATTTTTTTTTATTTTAGTTTTTAGTTTATTTTATTAATAAATATTTTTTATTTTTATTGTGGTCAAAAAATATTTATTTTTTTGTAATTCTTTTAAATCTCTCTAATTTATTCTCCAACGATTCTCTATTTTTCTTAGTTGGTTCGTCAATTACTGTTTTTGATATACCACCAGGTAATTTAGAGAATGCCTCTACTTGTGCTTTAAGTGTTTTAATGTCTTTCGCCATTTCAACCTCACCATTCATTTTAGCCTCTAATTCATCTATTCTTAACATTATCTGTGCGTGAATAGAATTCATCTCCGCAAATCTTGGGTCTAATATTAACATCACTTCTGATATAATAGCCGTTTGTTCTTCGGG
>Ga0181357_1000393_pt1 | contig 16291 bp, 24 predicted proteins | sample Fa13VDMM110DN_FD_130094 | JGI IMG/M metagenome (GOLD analysis project Ga0181357, IMG submission 130094) | Freshwater viral communities from Lake Michigan, USA - Fa13.VD.MM110.D.N | ecosystem: Environmental > Aquatic > Freshwater > Lake | place: USA: Michigan | collected 2013-09-24 | reverse complement strand
CAATGACCATATTACGGGCTACACCCGTAGTGCCGTTGGGGATCGTGATCGTGGTATTGGCACCCGATCCGTCAGTAATGGCTTGGGTTACATACCCGGAAATCGCCTGCTCAATCAGCGTTCCAAGGTTTGTATTGGTCGTCGTACCCCAAGTACCGGACTGATCGCCATTAGCCATCAAATCAAGTGCGAGGTTCGTGCTGTACGTGGATGCCATGTTTAATCCTTATGTTGCAATTTTTGCTTAGACAACACAGTCATTACCTGTACCTAGCCGTTTTTTTAGCCACATTCTTAGGTTGAGCCACAAACTGTTTACCTGCGGCCTTTCCTTCACGCTTTGCTTTGGTGGTTGCAGCGTACTCGGCGCTGGTCAGGGCTTTAATCGCCCCTTCTGGCAGATATCTTTCGCCCGTTTGGGACGACGGTTTACCAGACTTTGTGCGCCATTTCTGGTCGCCCCAGTTTTTAAGCGATTGTTGTGGCGCTTTCAATCTCTGTACCCTCCACCCGCAGCCTTGTATTTTTTAGCTACAAGCTGTGCTTTTCTGGCGCTCCATTTTCCAGCACCAGTCCCTTGAACCGCAGCAGACTTTACCTGCGACACAATCCGTTTGCGCATACCGGGCTTGGTGTAGTTTCCAGCGGCGTTGACTGTAGACTTGGTAGCCATGTCAGCACTTCCACGCTCTTAAACTTTTGTTGATCCGGCTATTGGGATCGTTAGCTGTCTTGGCAGAGGTCAGCTTCTTCTTCATCCCCGTCATCCTCGCGCAAAAAGAATCGCGCCGGGAGCCGCCTTCGGGTTGGGGTGCTTTCAATCCGGGTTTTCCGGGGTTGGCTGCGTTGTAGGAAGCCCTACCCTTGGCGTTCAACCCACCCTTGGGATTCTTACCTTCCTTACGAGTCCATGCTGCACTCATACTTCCTCCTAAACCGTTATTTAAGTTACGCTAATCCAACCGGGTGTTTGTGTATTATCCACCACAAGCCACGCGGGTGTCTGTGTTTCGTTAACCCCTTGCCAATTTGGATTTTGCCCCGGTACTGCCGGTGTCCACGGTATGACAAACACCCCCGTATAGGATGTACCTAGAACACCAGATAATGCAACAGACGCTGACGTTGCCAACGTGCCTACAGAACCTGTAGCACTTACGCCCGTTACGGCAATTGCTACAACATGCCCACCAGCCACTGACCCCGTAGCACCTGTAGCACTTACGCCCGTCAGCGCCAGCGAAGGCGCAGCCGTCACCGTCCCCGTATCACCCGTAGCACTTACGCCCGTCAGCGCCAGCGAAGGCGCAGCCGTCACCGTCCCCGTATCACCCGTAGCACTTACGCCCGTCAGCGCCAGCGAGGACGCAGCCGTCACCGTCCCCGTATCACCCGTAGCACTTGCACCATCAATTGCCGCTTCTACTAAACTTTCACCATACCCACCGCGACCCCATACACCAGTTCCATAACCGACATACGTGGTGATCGTTGCCATTTTAAGCGATGCGTATCAAACCCGTGGATGCATCATTCGTCGGCATCGTCAAAGAAAACGTGCCAGCCGTAATTGATTGAGCGCCAAACGTAAACACCGCTACAGCAAGTTTTGTAGATGACGTAAAGTTGTACATCAGTGCAGCATCAAACGACCCCGATGACGTTAACGCCGTCCACGATACCGATGCCGACGGAGTAAAAAACGAAGTAGTGCCGGTGGTGCTTGGCGCGGTAGCAGTTGTGAGCGCAGCCCCACCCGCAGTGTAGTTGCCCGTAGCCGCAAGTTCACCTGTGGCGCTGTACACCGTGTCGGATGCATTCCGCGTAGCCGAGGCCAGATACAGCGCCATGTAATAGGTGTCTTTGGTCGTGCCACCACGAATAACCGAAGAACCAAAGGCGTGAAGACCGTTCATAATGTCGGCCTTGAACTGTGTACACATTGCTTGAGTATTAGCCATAAATTAACCTCCCAAAGTCCCCTGCGTTGCAAACACAAGTGGCATACGCTTCAAAGCCACATTTGCAGACCTATGAACCAGTTCACCGTCCAACCAATACTCAACCCATGATGCGGTTTCGTTATCGTTGTCGTGGCCCCCAGTCCTTTTCGCAAGCAGCGAATCGTCCATATCGCCTTTGGTCGTAGTAACAATCATACCAACCTCTTTTTAGATGCGTCATCGCCGACGGATTTTAGTAGTGACAAACCTTCCTTAAACTGTGCGTCATACGACTTCACCAATTCGTCTTCGCCTTTTAAGTACAAGTATGCCTGCACCATCGACCCCCAGAACAAGACGTTATCAAAATTATTACCGAGCCAGCTAGTGCCGGTGTCAACAATCGACGAAGGTTTGTAGTAGTAATGCAGTTCAACTACGTATGACACGGCTGGCGTCTTGGACAATAAAAACGTTGTGTCATCGATGAGTCCGTAATACAACGGCACGCCCATTGCTGCGGGTTCTGGGTACGCCGCACGCAACCAATCTACATCACGAAATTGCATGTTGTAATACGTACCCGCATCTACAATCGAAGCGGCGAACGCCGCCAAAAAGTCGGCTGGCACTTCCAAATACCTATTACCAGCAGTCGCCGTGCCTGTAGAACGCTTGCGTGTAGCCGGAAGCTGCACCGCTTGATAAATACGTTGCTCCGCCGCTTTAACAAAATCGGGGATATGCGCAACAAACGAAGTCTCGGCGTTTTCTACTCCGTCCTGAATCATCTGTGAAAGTGCTGCGTAGTTCATGTTTCGCCCCCAAATACAGGCTCACCGGGGAACAACAACTCAGCTATCGGCGTAGTGTCTTCCAACACGCGAGAAGCAGCCGCATCTAAATCGGGAGCAGGGTGATACAGCGCAGTATTGTCCGACATATTTATGGGATATTCCGCTTCGTTTTTTATGTCGTAGCAAATGCGACAGACAAGCAAATTAGGCGTTTGACCGTCACTACGCAACTGCGACAGTTTGAACCTAAAGCCGCACTGTTGACATTCAGCAATCGCATATAAGCCTTTTGCATATCCAGCCACTACCGCCGCATCCCAAATTTAGGGCGAATCATAGTGGGCGAACGTTGACGATCTTCCTGCAGCGCCATTCGCAAGTGTTGTTCGTAATCCCCCTTCAACAACTGATATTTGTCAGGTGCAAACTTTAACGCCAATCGCGCCGCCAACCCCGCACACATTGTTTCCTGCCACCGATACGGCACGTCAAGTGTGTTTGTCGCATCCCCCGCATCTTGCAAACGACGCAGTCGGTAGTAGATGATCTGATCCGTGCTCAGTATTGGATTCGACCACAGTGTGATCGTAGGTGTCGTTTCCTGACGGTCGAAATAATACCGACTAGGCAACCCTTCCTGCGTCTTGCTGGGGATTGCCAAATACTCGTCGCGTTGCATAGGAAACACGTTCACATCAAGACCGTCACGACGCAGCACCATGTCGAGGATGGCTATTGTTCCAACGGGGGTGTTGTACGTCGGCACCGCTTCGGTCAGTAGCTGTGTCTGCTGGTCAACCGCCCACAACAAAATACCGATGTTCGCCATCGCGGACAACATAAATTCCATTGACCGCCGAGCAGCACGCAAATGACGCCCATCAAGCGTTTCTAACGGAACGCCACAACGTTCAAACGCCTCGTCGTATATTTCAACAAGTTCGGGCGACCAGCTATACGTGCCAGAAGTTGCCATTTATATAGCCTACGCGTCTTTAACCATCGACAACACGATTGTGTACGATTGAACGCCACTAGCCCATCCAACTGTAGTCAGGAAAATATCGCCAGTAACACCAGTGCCAGCGTTATTATACAACCCCCCAAAATCCCGATATTTTGCGTGTTGTGAACCGACAAGTGTAGTTATCAACACAGGCGTCGTAGCATCCCAATCCAACTTTACCGTCAGTTGCGAACTGATTTGCCACTGAATTTTATCTATGCGAATAAGTGAGCATGAAGGCACCAACGCACTTACATCCACTTTGATCGTGCGCGCTTCATCCGACGTATCCAGCAACCCCGTTAGCTTAACAATTGCGTTACGCGCCCCTTGTTGAAGAATCTGTACCGCAAAAGCATTAGCCATAAAAAACTCCTATGCGTTGCAGGAGGCGGGTTATCCCGCCCCCCACACTTGCAATATTACGAGAACGGCGTGGCAACAGTACCAGACCCAATCAAAACACCGTTTACAGACCAGAGGTTAGCCGCCAGCGCAACCAGCGTAATAACGCTACCCCGTGCAGCACCACCTGTAGTGGTTGCATTCAGCGTGATGACTGTGCCAGTAACAGACGCAAAAGCCATTGTAGTAGTACCGCTAACAAACAAAGTACCAACAAGTTTGTTTGAAGCGCCGCAGGTTACTGTTTGAGCAGAAGCGCCAGCCGAGATGACGTTGAAGAACAGGTTAAATTCAACGCCAAGGTTGTTTGTTGCGTCCGCGCTTACACCAGCACTAGCCGTTGAAGTTGCGTCAATGGTCGGCAGGGTAATTGCACAGGTAGCGGGAACAAGGCAGATTTTGCCACCATGTGTAGAAACAGAAAGCGTTGCTGTTGCGCCAAGCGTAACAATATTGTTACCGCCTTGCGAAATAAAACCTGCGAGGGAACGAACCGGCCCCGAAAAGGTAGCTTGACCCATGATGATATTCCTTATGTAGTAGCAAGAAGCCTATGTAATCTCTACTACGTCTGCCGAAGCAGTTTACATAGGTAAAACGGGGGGCCGAAGCCCCCCTGTTATTTACGCGGCACCGGGAGTGCCGTAGGCACCGCGCCAGTCCGACCAGCCCACCACATAACGCTCACGCGCCTTGTAGCGAAGGTTTCCCGACTCAAAGTCGCCTTCCATGCCAGTCTTCATAGCCACACGCTCAATGTACTTCAGACCATCGGCGCAGTCAGTGCACAGAAAAAACTGATCCGGGTCAGTGAAGTAGTGGTTCATCTTCACGCCCTGTGCGCTCAGAATACCCATTTGCTTCACAGCGTTGATGTCACGATCCGACGTTCCGGGACGCTCATCACCACCCAGCAGACGACGGGCGACGAATTGCAGTTGGATCGGAATGTTCAGGCTCTTAACCTTCAGCGCCATCGGGATGCCCCGGTCATCAACTGCTTGACCAATCAGGATGAGCATGTCTTCCAGCGAGGTTTCTGCCAGATCAGCAGCAGTAGACAGCAGGTTCGATCCGTTCACGCCACTCTTGGTCGGATGCGAGGCCGAAAACAACGGTTTGCCGTCACCACCAGCGTAGTTCGTGTCGTATCCGTTGTTGATGACGTTAGCGGCTTTGACGTTCTTTGTGTACTGCATTGAACGGGCCAGCGCCTTACTCATCTTCGAACCAAGGTCGCCGTACAGGTTATCTTCCATTGCTTCTTCAGTCAGCGCGAACGCCAGAGCAACAGTTTCAAAAATGTACCGCGACACGTAGCTTTCCGACGCTTGGTCATACTGAACCGCAGCGCCTTCAGCTTTTACTTCCGCACCACCAAACCCAGTCATCAGGACATCTTCGACATAGGCGCGGTTGGACTCCTTATTGACGGTCAGGAATTCCCGCCACTCTTCAGGATACTGCTTGTACTCCAGACCAAAAACTGCGTTAAGGCCGGGGACGAGTTGCTTACGAATTAGTGCGCGATTGATAGCCATGATTTATCCCCTTATACGCCGGTCGTGGTCAGGAACAGATGCTCATTAAACTTGACTTCGAGCTTCGTGTTCGTGAAACCAACAGGGTTGTTAGCGAGTGCGCGGATTCCAAGGATACGGAACTGCGCCGTGCCGGAGCCGGTGCCAGACGTAACGTTCAGGGACGAACCAGACTGACCAGTGAAGTTGCTGCCGGTGCCCACGACGTGATCGGCGTTCATTCCGACCATATCCTGCACCACAACAGTCGTTGCGTCAGAAGTCACGTCATACGTGATGTTCGGGTCGTCGTACACGTAAGCCGTAATTTGCGTCCCGGTAATGACAGCGGTACTTGCAGGCCAGTTGGGGGCAAACTTGATCGTGTTATCGCTAGACGCGACATACGCGCAACCAGCAAAGATGCCGATAGCAGTAGCGCCAGAACCTGCGACACCAATTTCAATGGTTCCGTCAGAGTTCAACAGCACCATGTCGCCGGTGTAAAAGTTGTCGTTGAAGCCAGTGGTACCAGAGGTAAGAATTTGGTACGCATTGGCGCGAATAACGCCCCCCGCAATGTGGCGAAGCGGCGTAAACCCGGAAAATCCAAACGAGTTTGCTGCCATGAGAAACCTCCATAAAACGAAATTGAAAAGAAACCCGCTTCCTCTCTACTCTCGCTCGACTGAAAGTTCTACACGTCAGCGCCACCGGATTTGCCCTTTAAAATAAAAAGAGCACACCGTGATGTGCCCTTTCTACTCCACCTTTTAGGGGATGTCAACTATCCCCGTCAGCCATCGGTTTTACCTCCCGCACCAGCTTGCTGGAACGTTCCTGCGTGATCTGCATGGACGGGTGGCTTTGCGCCTGCAGTTCTGTCTCAATAGCACTGGTCACACGGCGTGTCTCACCCGCGTAAAACTTACGGCGTTTTTCCACCATTTTGGTAGGCATCTCGCACAGCACCATACCCTCGACACCAATGGTTCCCGCCCATTTCCCATGCGCAATAGTGGGTGCTTGGTATGACGATGGCACCGTAGATGCCGCACGCGGCTTCCACCCCTCACGGAACTTGCGGGACGTATTTGTCGGGTCTGGGTCGTTGCGGATAGCAACCCTGATCCACCGCTGTGCAAAACCGGGGCGTGCGGGGGGCGCTTCAAGGCTGGTAGGGCGAACCCACGGTTTATCAGCCTCGGACTTGTTTGCATCCGCCAACTCATACGTTTCGTACTCGCGGGACTCATGCACTGGTTCACGCGCACGCTCACGAGACAGCGAGACGCTGCCGGGGATAGGAACGTTGTCGTCAATTTGATGCGTATTTTTTGTCATGTTAGGCTCCAGAGTTATCTTTCATCTGACGTGCAAATTCTTTTAAATGCATTTTATTCGTTGGGTCTAGCCCAAACTGACGCATTGTGGCAAGGTCAGATTGGCGCAGTACAACCTTACTGCTATTGCTCCTACCCGCACTTGGGGCTGAAGCCCCCGCAGTTGGTGCATCCACCGTGTTTTTCTTCCGACGAAGCGTGGGAAAAGCTGCATCAATGCGTTGATCCAATTCCTGATAATAATCAGACGATTTTTGGTCGTACCCTTCCGACGCCAATTCCGCATCCACTACCAATGCGTACCGACGCTGCGTTTTAAATTTATCGTGGTTAAACCAACTGGCATTCTTTGTCATCCACTGCGCTGCAATTGGATTCGTTGGAGGCGTAGGACGCCGTGCGGGAGTCGGCGTAGAAGTCGTTTCCACAGCTTGAGCCGATGCCGCCTTTCTTTCCGGCGCAGCAGGAATGCGACTATGCATATCCTTGACTTGGTTCTGCTTGAAACGCAAGTCATCAATTTCCCCTTGAATTTTCTGTTCGACTTCAAAGTCAGCGCCGTCACGCGCCGCTTTTAGGTCGCGTTGTTTTACATCCATCTCCTTGCTAAACGCATGGATCAGGACTTCCGCGTAGTTGCGCTGCAACTCAAGGTTGCTGACACGCAGGTTCTCGGCTTCTGTTTCACGCTGTGTTGCACGCGCTTCAAATTCCGCACGTTGTCCCACCGCCGCATTAGCCGCAGCTTCAGCAGTGCGACGAATACGAATCTCGCGTTGGATGCGTTTCTGGATTGCAGGCGTGAACCCTTTGTATTCCGTATCAGCGGGGTCTTCACCAGTTTCGGCAACAGATGTTTCGTTTTCAGCAGGTGCTTCAGCTTGGTCGGCAGCAACCGGTTCAGCCGGTGCGTCTTCTTCAATACTTACTTCAATGTCGTCGTCAGGCTGAACTGATGCAACTGCATTAAGGTCAAGCGGTTGCAGCCCATCAGCCGCATCTGCTTCGTCTTCGTCAACAATTGGCTTTCCGTCAGGCAGTGCCATGATGTGTCCTTATACGTAGATTTTGAGTGAATCGGGGTCGGGCGCAATGCCAAGCACTTCGTCATCGTTAATCATCAGAAGTTTTACGCCTTTGTAGGACAGCATCTGTCCCGCGTAACGCCCATAGATCACCCAGTCACCGACCTTGGGCATATCATCTTCACCCTGCAAACGCGCATGTGTGTACGCCAGCTTACCCATCGCAACAATGCGTCCGATGTAATTCAAGATGTCCTGCGAATCCCGCGTATCGTCAGGTAGCGCAATCCCGCCTTTTGATACCGACTGCGCCACGTTGGGTTGTACCAACACACGCCAAAAAATAGGACGCGGCCTGTTCGGGTCGTTCACCATATCAACCGGTTCCATTATTCGTCATCTCCCGAGTTAAGTAGTTTTGCAAAAACTTCGTCCATCAATACCCGAGCATCATTCAGACCTTGCACACGGCCCGTGCTGCTCTTGTACTCGGCGTAGTCTTTTGCTTGCCCACTGCCGATCTTGCGCATGTTGTCGGCTATTTTCTTGTCTAGGCACAAACGCAGCGCATCCCGTAAATCCATCATGCTGTTCATTAGTTCTCCTTTATGTAAATCTGGCCGGGTTACTTTCAAAATTAGTCACGATAGGCACCGGCCCAGCGCCCTGACCGCCCATCTGCATACGCGAAATTGCCTGTATGACCTTATCAAACGGTGCCCCAAGCGCCTTGGACAACACCGCCAGTTCACGCGGCGACATTTGCACCCCGGATTTCGTGATGAACTCCTGTGCCTGTTTCACCATATTGGGAGAAATCCCCGACAACGCATCTTCACGATCCACATTTGCAGCCAGTTCCGCGTTCTTGCGTTGCTGGTCGGATTGGAACTCGGCATCCTTGTGTTGCAACTTCTGTTGGAACTCCGCATTCTGCGCCTGCAACTTCTGTTGTGTCGTTGCTGCATCTGCCTGCGGATTTGCGCCGCCTTGAGGTTGCTGGCCCTGCTGCGCGGCTTGCTGTTGCTGGATTTGCTGCATCATCTGTTGCATTGCCTGTGCAGACGCCTTGGCAATCTGCGTTTCAATTTCCGGCGGCAGGTTAGGCATCATCGGGAGGGTTTTCTCCGCATCCCATTTCACGGGAGGCAACTGCACGCCCATCGCCACAAACTTCATGTACTGCACCATTGCCATGTGTTCAGCGATATGCGCCGTCATGAGCGGGTGATATTGCGGCGGTAGTCCTTGTATCTGTCCTTGGTGTACCGTCATGTGCGATGCGTGATCCTGATCCAAGAACGCTCTAATGGGCCTACCCATCAACATCACGGAGCCTTCGTTCAGTGGGTCAACACGTTGCGCATCGGCTGGTTTGGGAAATATCTTCTCCGGGTTTGGATAACGCAGCGCCGTCAGCAACTGCACCGCCGCTTCACGCCGGTCGCCCATATCAGGCAACTGCGTCGTCATCTGGAACGCCGACTGCGCCAGTGCGATACGTTGTGCGCTGGAAAAGATGTTCGGGTCGGATACAGGAATGATGTCAACGCGCCCGTCAAAGTCCGCACGCAGCACGTTTTGTTCTTGCGTCTGCATACGATACGGATAGGCGTCGGGCAGGTGTTCGCCGTTCAACTCGGCAATGTGCAAGAACTCGTCACCAAACGCCTTGTGCAAGCGTTTGTGAATGCCGGAGAACACCTTGCTCCCCTGTTCGATCTGCGCAACCATCGTCCCCACCGGGCCAGTCGTTGCAGCATCGCCCGTCATCGTTTCCGTAGTGGATGCAAATTTCTGCCCTGCTTCAACCAGTACTCCCAACAACTTCTCAAGCGTTGGGCTGGGTTCTTTCCACGGGGGCGTGTAGAACGCACGTTGCAACTCATCCGCCGTCATCTCGGTGTCTTGCCACTGACCGGGCTGCAGAATTACATCGCCCTTGATCTTCGCGTCAATGGACTTGAACCCGCCTTGCAACGTGGCAAATGCACCGGAATCAATCAAAATACGCAGGATTTCGCTTGCCGCATCTCCCAAATTGCCGATGCAGTGCAGCAACCCGAATCCATAAAACCCAAAGCCGGGGAGAAATTTCTTGTGCGTAAACCGAATGCGTTTACGTTGCAGCCGATCCGTTTCTTTCCAGTTCCTGTAAATGCTCAGAACCTTGCCGGTTTCACTGTCGATGGTAATCATGAACGGCAACGGTGCGGCTTCCACCAACCCTTCCACATCGTAGTCAATGTGCACTTCGTACAGCGTGTATTCCTTATCCGCGTCCAGCGTATCGACTTTAATCTGACCGTCAAGTTCCTGCAGTTTGGATGTCAGCGGCGCTTCACTCAAATCCGTACTGACTGGTTCACCCAAATCAACTTCGTCGTAAATTCCCGCCGCCATTGCAGCACGAAGTTGATTGCCCGTCATCCGAACAACATGGGTGTAGCGAGTTGCATCCTCCAGTGTCTTGGTGTTGTACGGCACAATGAAGTCATCACAATGCACCCACCGGCTCAACACACGCTCTGTTGCAGTGCAGTAATACTGCTTGTCAAATTCGCTGCCGGTAAAAGGCAGGAGAAACATCATCTGGTCGCGTTCGTCGTAATACGACCGGTCTTCAATCGTCAACTGGTAGTTCATATACCGCTCGACGCGGCTTGCCTGCGCCTGCACAACCTCGTCACTCAACCCTTCGATAAACGATTTTACCGGGCCGCCGGGGGGCAGCAACTCCGTCATCGCACGGGCCTGAAACTGTGTTGCCGCTTCCAGCAGGAGGGGGTGTGTAACTTTTGCAATCCCGGTGTCCGCATCCGAGTCGGGGTCGTACACACCTAGACGCTGCAACCCTTCTTTCAGTTTTTCATACCAATCCGAACGACTATCAATGTCGTTTTTGACCATCTCCAGCACACTGGTGCCAATATCTTCAAGGTCATCTTCCTCCATGCAGCACGCAAGGTTGTCATTAAACGCTGCATTCTGGATTTCCGTTGCCTCCGCATCTTCCTCCGTGCCGCTCTCGGTTACATCGCCCGTCTCGGGGTCAACAGTAAACGCCTCCATCTCATCAATCGGCATAACACCGAAGTTAATTTCTATTTCACCGGGCGTCAGCGAAATATCTTCAAGTGCGCCGGGTTGTACCTTCAGCATTCCAATTGATTTAGCCATGTCTTTCTCCTATGCGCATCCGGGTGCCGGTGCGCCGTACAGCGTAACTTCTCTGGGGGGTAACGGCAAATCTTTCATTTGCGTCGTCTTCTGGGGCATCCTTGTCAAAGCGCCGATCTGACCGGGCATCCAAATGAAACGTTTTACGCAGCCAAATCAAGGCGTGTGCCACGCTGTCAGCCAAGTCGTCATGCGGCCCGTTCGGAAACACCGCGCAATGGTCTACCACCGCATTAGCCCAACGCGTGTCAAAATAATATACGTTCCCGGCCTCAAGGGGTACTGATGCCGTATCCATGCGGCTTTCCTTGGAACCTCTCGCCTGACTCGCCGTTATCGGCACACCGCGTTTTCTCAGTTCTTGGATTAAGCTGTGACCAGAGGCTTTCTTCTCCACGATCACGCGATCCGGCTTGTACTGTTGGTACGACTCCCACGCGTTTTGCCGCAAGTCGGGGAAGTTAAGGCGCTTCTCCATTGCTTCCAGCAAGATTGCGCAATATTGGTTCGTCTTTTCATACTTGAATACCCCCCACGTCGTCCGTGCCGAGAAGTCGTTTCGCTCGGATTCTTCAAACGCGGTGTCGTAGGACTGAATGACAAACTCCACTTTCGGCGGCTCACCTTCCCACACCTGCCACCACTTCCTCAACAGTATCGAACCTTCTTCTTCCGTGGGACTTTGTCGGTACAGGGACGCCTGCGCCTTCCTGCTGATCTGGTTGATCGTGCGGTTGATTTCCACCAACGGCCACCGCTGCGGCGCAAAGCTGTCACCTTCCCTGTACCTGCACGGCACCTTAATCGCGGGGTGGTTTGCGTATTCATTCAACATATCCGCACCCTCTTCATCCAAAATTGCGGGGATTTTAAGCAGCGTCCACTTATCTGCACCCTCGTCTTTCCTCTCTTCCTCCAACAACCGCCCGGTAAGATCATCGGTGCGCCAACGGGTCTGCGTCACCACCACAGCGTTCCTGTCGGGCTGACGCCTTGTATAGAACCCCGCGCCGTACCACTCAAACGCATTATCGTGCGCAGTTTTTGAAAACGCGTCCTGCTCGGACGTTGGGTCATCAATGATGCCGAGGTTCCACCCCTTACCCGCCACACCACCACCCAACCCCGCCGCGTTGTACTCACCCCCCACCGCCGTCGCCCACTGCGCACTGGCCTTACTGTCTTTTGCCAACCGAGTGCCGGGGAACATTTCCTGATAGGTCGGGTCTGCCAACGAGTTGCGGATTTTCCTACCAAACTTCTCCACCAGCCCCAGCGCATAACTTGTGTGCAGGATTTTGTCCGTTGGAAAATGCCCAATCCACCACGCAGGCAGCGCCTCGGATGTCATCACGCTTTTCCCGGTTCGCGGGGGCATGTTAATCATCAGCCGGTCGATTTCACCCGCCAACAGCATCTCAAAATAGTCAGCGATCATGACGTGCACCGCTTCCACAATAAACCAAGGCCACAACGCCTGCACGTAGTCGATGAATTTCTCACCCTTGGCCCGTACTGCCTTCCTTCGCAGGTACTCCTTTATCAATACCACTTCCTTCGGCGCAAATGCCGAAAAGTCAAAGTCGGATTCCACTAAACTCAAGTCAACCCACCCAATACCACGAACTTGTTACCGGACAACGCCCACCGCGACGGCGAGTTCAACAGTCCTACCGGCAGCATCATGAAACTCGTCACCCGGTGGTTCACCCACAGCCACTCGACAAACTCTGGCATTACGTGGTCGTCCTGCACAAACAACATCAGCGGCAAGTCGTTTTTCTCCCGCAGCAACTTTGTTGCCTCCAGATACGACGCTTCGTTCAACACATCCTGTACACGAAATTCCAATACCTTGGGCCTACGGGCCATTCCAAATTGTTCAACGATCATTTTTCGTTCTCCACAGTGATTGTTTTTATCGCGTCTGGGCGTTTGCGGCTGATGATTTTCATGACGTTGATTTCCAACTCCTGATCAGGCATCTCCTGCAGCTTTCGCAACGCCTCCGCACTGAACACATCCGCACCGGGTTGCTGCGTTGACGGCGCACTCTCCAACGCCCCCCACTTTACCGTTGATTTGACGATATCTGCACGCACAGCCGCCGGGGTTAACGGCGAATTTGCCATCCCCCACAACACTTCCAGATACGCCTCAGCCTGCGCCGCCGCTTTTCGCCTGAATGAGAATCCTTCCTGCCTTGTGGAGGCCACCATCTCGTCGTATTCCAGACGGAACGCGGGGTTAACAAAGATGCGCTTCGCTTCAACGGGCGTCAGGTTGTAGGAACTGAGGATTTCAGGGAGGGGGGCCGTCTGTAACGCCAAATCCAGTGCCAATCCACGCGGATAAGGGGCCGTTTTGCTCGGATCAGGGGGCACAGCCAGTTGCTGGCTGAGTATTTCCATTATCTCCGAGTCGTCAGGCTGGCTGTTCATGGCTCTTTTTGATCCGTGCAAGGCGGCGTGCCACGATTGCCTTGTGTTTATCCGGGTTGTTCTCGCGCCAGAGCATCTGCATCATTACCGCACACGCCTTGCAGTACGGATACCTCCCCGAAACACGCGACCGATCCACAGGGAACTCATCCTCTTCGTAGTTGGATTTGCACTTGGGGCAGGTACGCATACATCCATGTTATATCTATAAACACTTTGCGTCAATGTGTAGGGTTTAACTTAGGTACGTCTTCCTGCGAGTGCTAGGGTTTAACTATGTTTGTGGACGGCGCTGCGAGTGCTAGGGTTTAACTGTGCTGCGTGGATTCAGTCACTAGGTGCACGGTGCAATCCCTCAAAGAGGAGGCTAGCGGTTTGGCCTCCGGGGGGGTACAAAAAAAGTGCCTGTGCGCCGATTGAAAAAAGATCAAAAAAAGATTGACAATTGATGCACAAGTGGGCATTATGGATTCAAGCAAACGAAGGCGCACGGCGAAGGTTCATGATGCCGATACAGTCTCCCAAGTTGGCGATTCAAGCTGCCGAGAGAATCGGTACTTACCGGGTGATACCGGGTGATACGTTGGCCACTCGCGTTAGACGTGGTAACGCAGTACCCTTATCGGGAGTTTTACGATTATGGCTAACAAGCCTGCAGTAGATGTGAACGCAATTGTCGCGGCAGTATTAGCTGCAATGAATGGAACCGCAACGGTCGCGGCTCCGGTTGTAGCGCCAACCAAACAGCCGAAAGCGGCTCCGGCTCCGGCAGACTTGAGCGGTATCGCAAAAGCGATGGCGTCCGGTTCGGTCGAAGTGCGTACCAGCGTGAAGGGCAAGCCTTTTGCCTGCATCAAATTCGAGTACGCTGGTCGTCAGCAAGTCTCGAATATCTGGCTGTAATCTGAAAGCACTGTCCGCGCCGTAACGCGGCAGTGTCGAAGATTCGACGATGAAAATCAAACATAACGGAAAAGGCGCATTGCGCCTAACCGAACGGAAAGCGGCGAAGACCGCTCCGAAGTCGACAACAGTGGTTATGTATAAACCACTGCAAAACGCCTCGGTTTCTTCGCGTAGACGTTTTGCGCGTTTATTACGCGCCGTAGCAATGGCGCGGCACGTTCACTGATATACCTGCCCCGAGCCGTAAATTGGGGCAGGATTTTTTTACAGGAAAATCAAAATGATTGATACTGATTCTTGTGATGACATAAATGTCATTACAGCCGCGCCAGAATTAGCGACTGTAATTGACGCTATTCTGGCCTCCGGGAAAATGGGTAAAGTTTCTCTATCGTACCAGCAGGACAAGGAAGATGAGCCGTACATCATCCTGACGTTCATGCTCCACAACAAAAAACAAAACGTTCGCCTCTGGCTGTAATTCCACTGATCTACTGCGCCACCCCTAACCGGGCGGCGCATTTTTTTTGCCTATTTTTTAAGACCGGCACTCATGATTCGGAGGCACGCACCGCATTTACGCGGAGGGAAGTACCAGTTAATTAATTTAAGTATATATAAAACCCATTCGCCGGAGGCCAGCGCCTCATATTATACGCGTAGTACCTCACATAACGTATTAAAGCTATTAAACCTCATTTAATATCCGTGTTAGAATCCTCTTAAGTATTCGAGGATTAATACCTCTCCTATGGAGGCCTGTTTTACACCGCGTACACAACGCTGTATATTCAATGACTTACAGAACATCCGGGGCAAAATGACCCCCCTGTTTAACGAATTCAAAATACTAAGTCATTGAACCAAAAGGGAAACGGGGAATTGCATATCCACGGAGGGAATTAACCAAAGGGATACCAATCCCCTTCGGATAAAGCTAAGTGATTGATTCTTTTAATAATATATATATATATATCCTTTATCCTTAAAATATAGAGACCCTCGCGTATGAAAATTTATTTGGGGTGATTGGAAGATTTCGCAGGGGTCTCTCCCCGAAGGATACGGATGTAAGTCGTACAATCCCTTTACATTCAGCCACTTGCTATATCCACATTCCAGAAGAAATCATTTTAATTGACAAACGCACCTAAAAACGCTACATTCACACCATTAAAAAAGCGCGGAGAAATTAAAAATGACCCCAAAAGAATTAGCCCAACTGGAATTACACGCGGCAAAGAATAAAGAAAAGCGCGAAAAGCCTCCCGAAGTGCATGGCTACACGATGCTTGCCCTGAAAAACAATTATATCCAAACGCACAAGGATAAGTTACGCGAGGAATTAATTGCCGATTTTATTAAACCCAATCGCAAACTAAATAAAGTCAGGCGTGAGGCACAGAAATCACTGGCTACCATTACCACCCGCTCGCCCATTTACGAACGAATGGAATTAAATAAAAAGAGGATGGCGCAGGCGCAGTACGAGTTAAAGCTAATTGCAGACCGCCGAAAAGCGCGGCAACGCAGGGCGAAAACGCAGCAAAATCAACGACTTGCAGCCGAAACTTGACAAGTTTTCGGCTTTGTGAGAGGATGTTTTCCGGTCGAGCGGCTTCGACCACGGCAAGCGAATACAGAACAGATGGACTTACCTCCCCACCAACAGCGTCTTGTAATCGGGAGTCCGGTTTGTCTGGTGTATCGAAGCAAATCGCTTGT
>Ga0181357_1000391_pt1 | contig 16350 bp, 20 predicted proteins | sample Fa13VDMM110DN_FD_130094 | JGI IMG/M metagenome (GOLD analysis project Ga0181357, IMG submission 130094) | Freshwater viral communities from Lake Michigan, USA - Fa13.VD.MM110.D.N | ecosystem: Environmental > Aquatic > Freshwater > Lake | place: USA: Michigan | collected 2013-09-24 | reverse complement strand
TGTTGTATGGATTATTCATTGAAACATATTATTGGAAATTTATTAACAGATGATTATGATAGTTTATATCTTTCAAGTGAACTTATAAAAATAATGAAAGAAAATAAAAAAACAACACATTCGAAATGTTCAATTTGTAAATCGTGTGACAATGCAAAAATTCATAATTTAACATTTAATCATTGGATATGAAAATAATAATAGTTCCAGCACAAGGTTTTGGTGATTGGATTATAGTCAATCCAATAGTAAGAATTTTATCTAAAAAATATGATGAAGTTGGATTGGTATATAGTTCATATTCTATAAAATTCTTAAAATATATGTTTTCAGATTTACAAAATGTAAAATTTGAAGTCGAGTGTTTTTCAGGAATTCCTAATATAAATCATATAAAAAGTCAATATGAATCAAGTAATTGTGTTGTTATCAATCTAATAACTCCCGGAAAATATAATGATGAAAATGTATACGAATTAAATCTAGACGAACTAAATAAACCATTTAATAGATGTATATATGAAATGTCTGGATTTGATTGGGACAAAGATTGTAATGAATACTACATTCCAATTGATGAAAATGAAAGTAAATTACATCATCAATCATTAAATTTGCCTCTTAAATATATCTTTTTACATGAAAGCTCCTATCCATCAATAGATAGAAATTATATTTTGGACAAAACCATCCCAATATTTATACCACATCAAATTGAAAATGTATTTTTATACAAATATACAATTGAAAATGCGGAAGAAATTCATGTAGTAGATAGTGGATTCTATAATTTTGCAGATAAATTAGATCTAAAAACAGACAAATATTTTATGCATAAAACTCGCACACGATCATTTACATCAACATATTTAGATCCATTGCTTAATAAATCTTGGAAAGAAATTGAGTATTTATCTTAACTTTTTATACCAATATTTGAATAAAGATTCCATTGTTTGAGTGAGTGTATATTCTTGGTTCCAATCAATTGTAGTTACTAATTTTGTAACATCTGGTTTTTGAATATTAATATCTATTGGGCGATATAATTTTTCAGATACAACTTTTTTAATATCAATTGTAGAAAAACCAGCAATTTCAATTAAAAGATCGGTAAAGTATCCCATTTCATGAATTTCAGTAGACCCCACATTGAATACTTCTCCAGAAGATTTTGACGATAACATTAATTTATAATACGCATTTACACAATCCCTCACATCCAATACCGTTCTACGCGACAATAAGTTTCCAACTTGAATTGTTTTTTCTTGAAGTCCAAGTTTTATTTTTGATATTTGATATGCATCGTTTGATATTGAAAAATTTTTCCCTCTTCTTATTCCAGTGTGTGAAAATGCTCTAGTTATATACCCATTTACAAATTTATTTTTCATTCTTTCTTGTAAATACAAATCAATTGATGCTTTTGAACATCCATATGGATTAATAGGCATTAATAAATCTGTTTCTTTTAATGATCTATCAAGTGTACATTGATTTCCATATACTTCGGATGTTGAACAAAACATTAATTTACTTGATCCACAATGCGTAATAATATTTATCGACGCATTCACATTTTCATTGAATGTAAGTATTGGGTTCTGAAAACTTGTAGGAGGATGTGATTGTGCTGCTAAATGAAAAATGCCATCATATTTTTCATGTTCCAACAACTGTTTAACATCAACTTGATCTTTAAGATCTAAATAATGAAATTTAATTTCTTCCAAATCGTTACTTGAAATTGTATCAAGTAGATCCATTTCTCTGCCGTGGGTTGATCGTATGACCCCATGAACTTCATGTCCATTTTTCAATAATAAATTAGCTAAATTTGGTCCTACAAATCCACTTATACCTGTAATTAAAAACTTATTCATTATGAATAAATATAGGTATCATCTAATTAAACTTTTAAATCTTAAATCCGCACCTGATATTTCGTAACCTATATTTCTTACAGACAATTGATATACAAATTTTTCAACCGGATAAAATGATTTATATGATGGATTTTTATAAATTTCATTAAAAACATAGTCCGATGGCATTGTATATTTAAATTTATTGTTTATATTAATATACTCATCAAAACATGTATTTTTAACAACCATACAGTGTGATGTGTGATGATAATTTAAAGGTTTATATACAAAATCATTTATTTTTTCTTTAATAGTATCAGATTCGTGTAATGGATGATATCCCAGATTTATTAAATCCCAATCGCTAGGAATATTACTATAAAAGTTTTGGAATTTTTCTTTCCAATTTTCAACAAAAAAACAATCGTCTTCTAATATAGCTATGGAATTATAATTATGTAACTTTGCGGAATAAATTATTGATATGAATGAGCTGAGTAAACTTAATGCCGGCCGCGTTTCTTCTCCACTATCAATTACATTTGTATCATTTGAAAATAATTTATAATTTGTTGCTATAAACAACTCATAGTTTATGTCATTTTCTTTTAAATGATTTGAGATATAATCAAATCTACTTGAATTTAAAGTCGTTATTAAATAAATTTTATCAACTAAACTATTAATCATAAATTTTTCCTTAAAATTATAGTCTTTTGTCTATTACATCTATCTGTAATGCTATATATATTCCGTGTTTGGCCAAAAATTTTTATAATCCTAATATATCTCGTTCTAACTCATTCTTACATTTTGTTGGTAAATCTATACAAAAAAGATTAATACATCGTATATTTATTGTACAGAAATCATTTATAAATTTAGAAAATCTTTTTTTATTGACGAACATTATTTCAAATAGTATATTGAAAATTTTAAACCAATTGAAAAAGATGAAGAGAGACGTAAATTATACAAACATATAGTTGATCGATCTAAAACTCAAATGATTAATTTTTTAAAAAACATATGAAACTCTATTACATGTACGACGAAGATTTTATTGATATGAGAAACCTGTTCATATCAAATACTAAAGATCAATTCGAATTGATTGAAATTAAAATTGAATCGCCTAAATTTAATGAATTTACCCCAAATACTGAAAAATTTGGCGGAGGTATCGACGTTTGGAAATCTAGAGTTAATAACATATTGAATATAATAAATGAAAATATGGACAATACTCCGTTTATATTTTCAGATATAGATATTGTGTTCTATAAACCAATTATGCCAACTATCAATTCTCTAATAGAAAGAAATGATATATTATTTTTAAGAGAACTGATTGACGGCGTACAGGAAGGGCAAGGTGGTAATATAAATTTTGGATTTAATATTATAAGATCTAATCAAAAAACATATAATTTTTTCAGCGATGTAATGAATGAATTAGAGAAAACAAACGGTTGGGAACAAATGATTATTAATAAATTTTTATATAAAGAAAATAATTATAATCTTAATTGGGAATTGTTACCGCCCACGTTTTTATCCACATCTGTTGGATTACATAATATAGATAAAAACATTATATTGTATCATGCTAATTGCGCATTAACTAAAGAAGATAAATTTAATCTAATAAATCGAGTTAATAACATTGTTCTTCAAACTTCTTCAATGCCTGACCAATAACTTGATGCATATCAAAATATTTATAACAAGCCAATCGACCTCCCAATATAAAGTTTGGATATTCTTTTTTAATCATACATAACTATAATTTATTTCATCCTTATATTGTTTAACATTATAAGCTGCAAAGTTATGTGCTTTAAAAATATTATCATTATAATTCATACCATTAACTCCGATATGATTTACTCTGGATTCTTGTGGAGTTACAATTTTATAATTATCTTTACAAGCTTTCACAATTTCCCAATCAAACGATATACGTTTATCCCAATGTTTTAAAACATAATTCCAAATATTCTTAGTTGCTAAAAACCCCCATGGTGTAAAACAATCTATTTCGTCTCTCATAAAACTTTTGATTTCAATCAAATCATATCTAGTATTTACATTGTCAAATAAATTATCCTTATTTAAATAACAAAAAATATTATTATCCGCAAAGTGACTGGAGTTTACATAAAAATTTGTAATGTCATATATATCATTGGAAATATCTACATCATCTTCTAAATAAATTGCATGATCTAATTTTAGATGTTCAAAACAATAATTCAAACAATTATATTGATTTAGAAAAGTACCAAACCTATAAGAGTTAATATGGACATCGATATTTTTATATTTATACAACTCCTCTACTAGTGATTTATCTAAAATGGATTGTTCATAAAAAAATATAAATTTAATATTATCAAAGTTCTTTAAATTTTTACAGCAACTTAAAAAGTGTTTGTGATATTGCACTCGATGTGGTTGGCCGATATAAACCGGAGAAACAATTGTTATCATTTGTGGTTAATTGACTGATTTTTTACCAAATCAATTCGTGTATTATAAATTTTCATATTCCCATATCATAGGCCACAGACGTTCATACGCCCACGGAGACGTTTCAATATATTCTGTAAATATATAGTAACAGTACTTCCACCAGTCTAAAGATTTATTAAGTATAAACTTTTTTGGCACAATATATTGTGCACCTGGTGAAAATGTAAATGTTTTGTCATTATCAAATTTTTTATTAAATAACTTTTCACACAAATCTAATAATGGTAAAGGAATTGATCCTGGTCCACCCTGATAATCCTTGGTTACAGGGCCCCAATTAGAACATAACCACTTGACATCATTTATAGCGTTAGTGTGATTTATTACATCAATTATATCAGTACAATGATCAAATGGATTGCCTTGTAAAAAAATAATATCATTATCTAAATTATAATAGTTGTTAATTATATAATACAAATGTGTATCCGCTTCTCTACCAACATTTGGCAATGTATAAGAAGAATACTTTGAGTTTGTAAACCCTTTGCTATAAACTATATGATTTGTCTTTATTTTATCTAACCACGACAAATCTTCATTATAATGAGCAACAATAATTTTCATCCAGGCATTACGGAAGATTTATATTTTTTATAGAAAACGTTTTTACTTGGTTCGTCGTCTCTAAATGAAGAAGCGTATACAATGTGTTCTGTAGGAACATATGTTTTGAAGTATGGATAAACATCATCATTTAAAAACCAATCCCACGGATATATGCATTTTTCAATTACATTCTTGACATGATCCACTACATGATGTTTATATCCAACTATATGTGCGCCACAAATTCTTTCTTGATTATCTATTTTATAATAAACTTTGTTTGGATTAATTTTTAAAGATGTATATTCATGATATCCCAAATTAACAATATCCCAATCAGACGGTAGTTCTGTAAAGAAGTTCGTCAGTTTTTCGGAGTAATTACCATCAAAAAAAACATCATCTTCCATAATACAAAACGTATCTGATTTTAAATAGGATTCTTTTAAGAATATAGATTCTGTAGCGCTTATATGACTTTGTGTACCTTCGCTACAGTGTGTTTTTGTGTAGTCAGGATTAAAGTACTTTTTCTTTGGACCTATTACTATTTCTAAATCTATGTTTTCTTTTGCAAAAAATGGGATTAGATCAATCAACCTATTTTGAGTTGAATATGATGAAATTATGTATATTTTATTAAAATGTTTGTTTAAAATATTCATACTAAGATAAATGATTCATTCTTAATTTTTTCTATAAATTCAAACTTATTAATTTTTATGTTAACAGCACTACAATCGTTCAATCCACTATAAATATTAATATTTACATTGTCAACTACTACGTTCATAGGAAATATAACTTCATATTTAACAGCTTCACACAGTTCTGTTTTTCTCCAATTCCACAAATCATTTAATATAGTATTGTCGCTATATTCTCTATTAGCTTCAAACAATGGTTTATATGCATATCCCACGGGAGATAAATCGTCGTTTAATCTTAATAATCCTACAAAGTATTTAAAGTGTAATCTACTAAACCACACATAACTATGAAACAACAAGTATTTAATTCCACCCACTTCAAATACATTTGTACTTAATCCTGGGTTGCCATATCTTTCAACCCATGGTTGCCAATTAAGTTGTTTTTTAAATACAACCTCTTCTTTACTATCCATAATTGTATATGGATTTACGTGGTAGATAATCTTGTCGTTATAAAATTGCCAATGTTTTTCAAAATGAGCATTTTGAGTTTTAAAGTGTGTAAACTCTTTTGTAGTCAAATTGTATTTTTTGTACTCAACGTTTATTATTTTTTCAATATCATGTTTATCTCGTTTACAACAACAAACACTTATTTCATTATCATTTATAAATCTAGCATCCTCATAACTCCACATATACGTGTCATCTGTGTTATGTTGTAATAAAACGGTGTCTTGATCATCTACTATATCACTTACCAGTAGTTTACTCTCAAATTTAGATTCATGTCTGTATATAGTTCGTCCATTAAAATGTGAAGGATTAAAATAGTTGTTAATACCGTCAAATTTTTTAAAAACTTGTATTTCTAAATCTTTTAAATCAAATATCATATATATTTATAGCTTCAAAGTTATCTTTTATAATTTTCCAAACATGATTTTGATATGTATTTTTTTCAGTGGGTTCAAAATAAGTTTTATAAATGTCATAAGCATCTAAAGCATATTTTTTTGTTTTTTCTTTATTATTTAAAGCTTCTTTACATACTTCTATGAAATTACTCAAATCACTATTTACGGTATAAGATATATTTTTTAATTTTTCACTAAATAGATATGGATATGGATCATTTTCTAAATCAAAGTTAGCTAACATAGTAGATTTAAACACCATACTTTGTGCATGTCTATATCCTAATTTTGTATGACCAGGTATACACAAACTCAAAGTACTAGTTTTTAATTTATCATACCACTCTTGTTCAGATAAATAACTTCCTTTTTTAACAAATTTAAAACTTTTATTATACTCTTCATCTTGATATGGTACATCAATAATTCGGTCATCAACTAACCATCCGTCAAAATTATTTTTTAAATAATCGTCGTCATAAATTTTTTTAAGTGCTTCTATTCTCCAATTTTTACCATCAAACCAATAATTTCCGGTTGTGTTGCCTATAAAAATAATTTTGTTTTTTTTATTTTCATAAATCACATCATCTGATTTAACATATGGCAATGTATATCTAGGAATTCTTACTAGTTTGGGTTTTAATATCTCCGCGTGTTTTAGACAAGAATTTAAAAAACCATCGTGTATCATATACACGATCCAAGCATCAACTCTGTTAACTATTTCAAAATCTAATTCATTATTATACATCGCTTGACCGTCGTCTAATGTATAGAAAATAATTTTTCCTTTAAACTTTAACAAATTACTTTTAAAAGAATTTATTCTATCACACATTTCCTTATGTGGATCGTTGGTATTAGCAGAAAAATAATCGATTAATACAGCATCATATCTAGTAAAATTAATTTCTTCAATTCTAGATATTTTATATATAGAATGAGTTTCCTTTAATGTATTAATTAAATGTTGTATTCTATATGAAATTCCGTCCATATTTTGTAACCACGCTATATTCATAATTATATATTTTTAATATAGTGTTTGATATATTCTAACTGCTTTTATTGCAAAATTAATGTAATCTACAATAAACATTTTATTTTAAATAATTTTTTCTTTTTTTAATTATACAAGTTCCTTTAAAAAACAAAATATATTCTATTGTAGATTCAAAATAATTAATATCTTTATTTTGAATTTCTTTAACTCCTACTATACTTTTGCCATTCAAATTAACATCATCAACTAATTTTTTTAAAAAATTGGTAGTGTTTTCTTCATTCGTATCCCACACAGATCCAGTTAAATATGAAGTCGATAAATCTTCTATAATATAAAACCCGCCTTCATCAACATTTTTATATAAATGTGTAAAAGTCGTTTTTTGTTGAAACCAAGTATGACCACCATCATCCAATATTATGTCAAATTTTTTATATTTTTCAACAATTTTATCTAAAAAAACCAGATCTGTTTGATTTCCTATTTCTATATTGACTCTATCATTTTCAAATACTTTACATTTTTCATCAACATCCATCCCTATTATTAAAGATTCGTCAAAATACTCACCCCACATCTTCAATGATGCGCCATCCAATACTCCAATTTCAAGAAATTTATATTTTTCATTTCTCAAATCTTTAAAAACAAAATCATATATTTTAGTATAGTCATGAAACAGTGATGATTTGTCTGTATTATATTTGATAGCTAATTCGTCTAATTTGTTCATATATTTTAAATCTAATTACTTGGATCAACCTTATTAAAATTGTAAACTTCCATATTTGCAACACTCTCCCCCACAATATACATTTGGCGTTTCCCACGACAAATCGTACAAAGTAGACCATTTAGACCAGTGTGTAAATGAATTGGATAAAAGGTTACTATTTGCAAATTTTTGATCTTCACATAAGAATTTAAATTCATCCTTGAACTCTTTATCAAAATTTATATGTAGCTTATAACATAGATCGTTCTGCGTTACAACTCCTGTACGTATTTGAAACTCTCTAAGCATTTTGTACTCATCGGATTTTAGATATGTACTGACGCCATCGATGGTCGATATATTTATACAAGGATTAAAATATACAGATGTTGTAGCAGATTGATAAATTGCAACATCTGGTTTATAATGATTAATTGGATATCTTGAATACACCCACAAATCTTCCCACGATGTATTATATATCGATCCATGACCTCCAAAGTTTGTTTGTGCTGAACATTGGTGTCTCATTTTTTTAAAAAATCTATCGCACACCGGAGTGCCTCTAGGAGGATTTGGTATATAACTTTCATGATCTATAGGATACGAATCAAAATTATATGTAAAATCTTTACAATATTCTCCCTTGGGATGTAATATATCGTTCGTATGTCCAGCCCAATGATGTGAGATGAATGGAAATCTAACAATATAACGATTACGTGATTCACATCCATCTACTATGTTTTTTAAATTATCCAACAAATATTGAGTTGGTCGTTCGTCGGCGTCCAACCACAGAACATAATCATTTACATCAACATCGTACAAAAAACAATTTCGTGCAACTTCTAAATCGCCGCAGAAAAAATTCATCGTTTCTACTACAACGTTTGGTGGTAAATTTTGAAATTTTTTTTCAAGTTCAATTGGCCCAGCGTTTACAATTCTTATTGTATCAAAATATTTTTGACATACATCTATTGTATTTTTTACGAATAAAAATCTATCATCCGCACCGTATAATATTCTTAAATGTATTTTCATGTATGTACTAATATTTTATAAATTGAATTGACAAATCTAAATTGATCATTGTCGGTATAAATCAATTCCAAATTAAAGCATTCTCTTAATTTATCTATTAAATTTGTAGATAATGATGTATTAGAAAAAATTTCCAATGTTACTATCTGTTTTCTCCAATAATGTTTTGTGTGTTCATAATGAGAAAGTATCGTGTCATTATAATACACATCAAACAACAACTCTAAATTATTCACATCTTTTATACTCATAAAATGTATAACATTGCCAACTGAGTTGGGGGTGAGTATTGTATTTAAATTTTTAATATTTTCGTTTATATCTAAGTTTAGAACTGTACACAAGTTGCTTCGATGTATATCCGATTTTGAAATACAAATTCCTCGCCATCTATACTCAGAATCCAAAAGTTCTGTGGATTTTTGATTGTTTATATCAATATAAAATCCATCTGTCATTTCTTTTAAAACACGATTTAATATCCAAGGTTTTTCCATAATATATATTTAATAACTATTATCTAGTGTTTAGAATTTCAGACTAAACTATTTTTTATTTGATCATCAAATAACACATAACTCCTACTGTGTCATAAATTGTATATAGATTAAACTTTATTTTCTTTTGATATCCAAGTTTTTCAAAAAAATTAAACCAATCGTCTTTATTTTTACAATTTATATGTGTAGGATCTATATTTGATACATTAAGATGATAAGATTTTCCTCCATTTGTTGAACAAGGTATACGTACTATAATTTTGACTGGATTAAAAATTCTAATACAATGTTCAATGTTTTTATCAGTCATGTGTTCAAATACATCTAATGCAATTAAACAATCATACTTTTTCTCAGAATAATCTATATAATCAATATCATATCGTCGTTTAGCTTCAGATCTTGCCCACTCGGATATATCATACGCATCACAATTTATTTTTAACTTTTTTAAAGAATTAGTTAAAAATCCGATTGCCGCTCCAAAATCCAGAAATTTATCATGTTCTGAAATAAGTTGGTTTGTTCTCAAATAAGATATAAGTTCTTTTGCTAAGTTTATGTATCTATCTTCACGATCTAAATAATTAGTGTAGTTTAAAATTTTAAAATAATTTTCATCGAAATTCATAATTTTATGGAAAATTTTTGTCGGGCATTTCTTGTGACACAGTGTGTAATATTTTATTATTAAATTTATAATAACAATATTTACATGTTTCTTGCCAATTGTTACCACAGTTATTTTTTACTTGATATGGATATCCGAATTCAACATAATTTTTGTTCATATCAGACCATATTTTTTTAACGTCCGATATACTTCCTAAAGAGTAATCCAAATCATAAGTTCTTTTATTTAAAACATAACTTGTACATGTATAAATCTGATAATCTCCACCATTTGGATTAGGCGCTATATAAGGTCTTATAGCACCAATATAACAACCATCATTGAACGGACCATCGTCATTTGCTATGTCTTTAATGAAGAATTTTCCATTTTTATCAATTTCGTCAATAATGGGTTTCCATTTATCTTTAATTGATTGATTATTTCCTTTTATGAGACAATTTCCAGCGAGTCTTACAAATTTAATACTCGGATTCAATTCTACCAATTTAGATATTTTACGAATACTTTCTATAGTTGTTCCAACATATGGTTTATTTGTTCTGGACAATTCATCAGGTACCCCGCCTGTACCATCATAAATAATATAACTAAAGCCCAACTTATTCTGAGGAAATCCATTAAAATCATAATCTTCTGGGGTCTTTCCTTCATCTAACTGAATTAAACTTATCCGTATCCAATTTATCTTATCAAAATTTTCATATTTAATAGGTTTTAGTGTGTGATTGTTTGTTATTAACCCAATATCAAACCCCAATTCATTTGCAAATTCTATAATATTATTAATATTTGCTCCAGATGAAGGATCTTTATATAACATAGGATTTCCACCACCGGTTATTTCCACACTTTTAGCTCCAAGTTCTTTAAAATCAGATAATAATTTTTTAATCTTTTCAAAAGGAATTAAACTTTTTAATGGTCGGCCAGCAACTGAACAAAATGGACAATCACTATTACACAGTTCGGTCGGTGCTAGCTGAATTGTTATAGGCTTATAAACTTTATCATTTTGAATTGAATTTAAAACGTCAGCATGCTGTAACAATTTGTCTCCCCATGTACTATACTTTTGTGTTAAAATTTCATGTTTTTTATTCATAATTTTAAAAAATAACGTCGTTGTCAATAGATATTGATAATATCTTAACTCCTAGTGTTCTATTATCACCTGATACTATATATGGATCTTTCAAATTGATTTCAAATTCTGATTTCCCAGAAGTTTTAATTTTTACTACATTCAAACAATCCGTTTTTAATTCCATTTCATTGTTATCATAATACAAAATATTATCTACTTCAGAGGTAACCGTCAATGTAATATAATCAACGTTATTTATTAATCCTCCAAAGTTTGTAGAAGACCAAATCCATTTTGTAGATTTATTATTTTCTAAAGAATAAATCCCATGGGTAAATTGTATTTGTTTTTTACTATCGTCTAGTTGATTATAATTGATTTTCATAACAGTTTTTCATCAGATCATAAGCATGGTCTAATTCTGGATATGCCCATTCTTGATCTACAGAATAATTAGTACTAAACGATTCCATACCACTTACTTTATCTATTTTATATTTTACCAATCCATCATAATCTAAACCAAGATAATCTACTTGACCGCCATATCCAGTAGTAATTACTTTTTTGCCATAATTAAAAGCATCAAATATGGTAAGACCAAATCCCTCTCCTTTGTTTAAACTAACATAACAATCACCAAAACTGTGTAAAGCTAGTATCTCTTGATTGGTTAAATTTTCAAATATAAGAAATATGTCTGTACCAATTTTATTTGTTAAAGATCTTAATTTAGATATACAATGTTCTTTATTTTTATCACCGTAATCTCTGTAATGTAATTTTAAAATTAACTGAGTATCTTTATGAATGTCATTAAACTTATCAAAAACTGTAACTAAATCCTCTATACCCTTTCTGAAATTTAACTCTCCAATACTATAAAACGTATATTTGTCGGATGGTACTAGGGATCGACAATAGTCATATATCTTTATATTAGACTTTTTTATTAATTTTTGTGGATGCCATATATGTGGTACAACTTTAATTTCCGTATTTACTCCTGAATCGATAAACGATTGTTTATTAAACAATGACGGTACCCATACTTGTGACACTAAATTGATATGTTTTACCCAATGATCAGGCAATTTACTCGTTTCCCACGCACAATATCCAACGATGTCGTCAATGTGTTTATGTTGTAACACTGTACTTTGCCATAAATCGGGTGTACTGTGAATAATTAACCGATCATATTTTGAATATGATTTATTAATCACACTTTCCGCCAAAGCATCTACATAATAACCTTTATCGTTTGTACTATTATCAAAACATAAAGGATTCCATGTAATAGGAATATTTCTTAAAACGTAGTCTGCTAAATAGCCTTTAGCGGCACTAGCATAACCACTAGTGCCGCTTTGACCAATATATTTTATTACACCGTCTAAAGAAAAATCTACAGGACGTACTTTTTTCGTTGAATCTGTAGTAACTTTGACGTGTTTTATCATTTACCTATTGTTTTTATCAATTTAGCAATACAAGCCATAAACGTAATTTCTTTATCTACAACCATACTGCTCTGATATACATATTCTGCTATTTCAATAATTACTTGCACTTCTTTGTCAATTGCATATTCACTAGTTTTATCATACAATTCACTGTATAGTTCATCGAACGTCTTTGTACCAGCATCCGCAACTAACTGTCGTATCTCATTAAATGCTTTTGAATTTGTTTTACTGCCATTCAAAATAGAAATCAAACTAGATTTCAAGTCAACACTAGCATTTTGTGTTTTAACTAATTTAAGACTACCACTAGTACTGCTCTGTTGTAAATAATTAATTACTTTACGAATGTCAGGATAAAAATTATCCAATACAATCTTCAAATCTGATAGTTCATATTTAACCGATTCTTTGTCAAGAATGTTACGTACATAAACAGCTACATCTTTCTTTGTAGGTGGTTCAATCTCAAACACTTGACAACGACTAATCAATGGTTTAATAATCTTTTCTACATAATTACATGTTAAAATGAACCGTGTAGACTGACTATATGTTTCCATCAGATTACGAAGAGCTGCTTGAGCTTCTGTAGTGAAAAAGTCAGCTTCATCCAGAATAACAATCTTTAATGCTTGAAATCCAGTAGACCCAGCGAACCCTTTGATTCTGGTACGTACCATTTCAATGCCGTTAGTATCACTAGCATTAATATAAATTACGTCGGATGGAATGTTCTTGGTCAAAATCTTAGCGAGAGTAGTCTTACCAGTACCAGCTCCGCCATGAAACAATAAATGTGGAATATCTTTTCGTTTGATGAACTCATTCAAAATGTCTTTCAAATGATTATCACAAATATAATCCTCCACATTACTTGGTCGATACTTTTCAGCCCAAAGAGTGTGAGCTGATGCCTGCGCTTCTGTTTCTTCAGAAAAAAAGCTCATATAATATTAGTCAACGTTCTTGATTTCAACCAAGTAATAGCTACTGTTAAACACGTCGTTATTAAACTCAACGTGTGCAATACCAGCGTCACTGATCTTTAATACTGCATTTTCACAGTCATTATTGCTAGTTAGAATCTCTTTTAAATATTTAGCACTAAAATGAATAGTCTTACCAAGAGTATCTTTACCTTCCGTTGGCTTAAAATCTATACTGATACGATTGCTATTTACACTACTAAACCCAATAACTAGTTTTAGTTTATCTTTCTTATCTTTAGTAAAAGTCAAAGTATCTACATCACTCAAAGCATTCTTAGCTTTTACGAATGTGGTAACAAATTCCTTAGTAAGAGGAATCTCCAAATTAAATGGAGGTAACTTCTTAAGTTCAGGCACTTTAGGAATTACACTTAGATCAGCTGTAACATACTGTACATCAGTACTTTCACCGGTTAAAGAAATTGATACGATCTTATCTTCACGTGTATTGAATGAGATATTTACTTCGTCATTCAAAACACTTAGAAGCTTCTTTAACTTAGCAGTATCATTGATGCCAATCTCAGCATCATTCAAACCAGCACTATCTTTGATAACCACGAACGAAAGTACGTTCTTATCATCACTGATTGAAGCGGTTTTGATTTGTTTGTTTGCACTGTCAATGACCCATTTTACGCTTTCAATGGTTCCGTTGAGAGAATACTTGTCGATAAATGTATTAATTGTTTGTTTCTTCATACTCTATAATCTTATTCTAAGTTTTGCGGTTTGTCAATTTTAAAATGTAAAATCGAAAAATTCTTCGGATGCTTTGCATAAATCGTCTACAGATGTTAGACACTTAATGCCGTTAACATATAAATCATCTGGGGATATATAAAAACAACCAATTTTATAATCAGCATATGCGGCAGTTCTCATTTGATAATATACTTTTACATTGCTACTATCATTTGTTCTGAATTCAATATAATAAACTTTAGGATCACTTAGTCTATACAACTGATTTTTTGGAATAAACAATTTATCACATAATATCTGATTTGTTGTGAACTCTACATATGGTCCACGTTGACCAATTACTATACGTTCGTACTTACGTGCAACAACAGTATCACAACTAGTTTTTAATTCCAATGAACATCCCTCCTCGGGTATATTTAATAAATCTCTATACTTTTTCATAATAATTAAAAACTAAAAAACTCTTCTAATTTAACATCTGTTTCATTTGGCCAACTCCAATTCAACACATTATAAAAATCCAACAACTTACCTTTAAGTTCTTGTTCATACATAGCATTTCTATCTACGTATTGTTCAATAAACGCAATAACACGATCTGGATCAGTACCGTCAGCTTTCATAGCAATACCCTCAACACCATATTCATTTTGTTTTAAATATACCCACTTAATCTTTTGACCGTGGAATATCGGCGGAACATCTTTGTCCAAGTTCCAGTTTTTCAACAAATCGTTATAAGCCAATGCAGCTTTAGCTTGAGCCGGCGTACCATCCATAAACTGAAACGGATGTCTAGTCTTTGGATTGTAATCAGTTTCACCACTCTGACTCTTAAACTTAACACTGGTATTCTTAGCAATCTCAATGACAGGATAAGTAGGCATCTTATCTTTAAATTCAAGAATACTTACGTCAATTTGTTCTTTTGGAAGTTTACGTAACATATCATCCAAGAATTTTTGCATAAACTTACGAAACTGAATTGGAAAACTAGTACGAACTACGTCAATACCTTTTACTTCCATTTCATCACATTCAATACCGGCTTTGTTAACAATAAACTGTGCGTAACGTTTCTTAGCTAACCAAAAACTAGTCTTGGCAATAACTTCTTGTTTTGCATCAAATCGATGATTTTCAATATTGAAATATCGTTTTGCCATTACATCATAAAACTTATTGACAAATGATTGTACATCACCAGTTACTTTTAGAATAGCCTCAGTCATTGCCTTTTCATCATTTATATCGATCTCAGGCATATTCTTTTTAATAATGGGTAATGCACTGGCAAAACAACTATCTGTGTCTGTATATATAACCCAGTCTCCTTCTTTTTCATCCAATGCACGTTTGAAACACTCATTGATAGCTTTACCTGTAGATTTGATAATATCTTGACCTGTTATGGTAACAGCGCTCGCATTATCCTTGTCATAAAATCTAAAGATCGGTAACCCCAATACACCATAGATTGAATTAAGTAATACTTTTTGTACTTTTTGACGGCCATCATAAAATTCATATTTTTCCCATTCTTTTAAATCTGCATGTTTTTTAGCTAGTTTTCGAAGATCTTTACGTTCATCGAACCATTTTACTAGAATTTCCGGAATAACTCCTGTCTTATCTTGTTTACACATTACTCCATTACTAGCAACACT
>Ga0181357_1000390_pt1 | contig 16360 bp, 19 predicted proteins | sample Fa13VDMM110DN_FD_130094 | JGI IMG/M metagenome (GOLD analysis project Ga0181357, IMG submission 130094) | Freshwater viral communities from Lake Michigan, USA - Fa13.VD.MM110.D.N | ecosystem: Environmental > Aquatic > Freshwater > Lake | place: USA: Michigan | collected 2013-09-24 | reverse complement strand
CTACCACTCTTCCACTCGCCAATGCGCAGCACACGGTTCTCGCTATCCGCGGTGCCTTTGGCACCGCCGTAGCGGTAGGCGTCCAGCACGGCGATGCACGCTGCATGCTTGGACTGTGGAGCGCAGACGTACCACTCGCTGTCGAATGCCATCTTGCGCTCGGTGCCCCTGTCGCCATTGGGGTGTTCCTTGTAGGCGTCTAGTATGGGGATGTACTTGCGGTCAATAACGGCGGGCTTTTTATCACCAAACCGCATGGTGGGGTCGCCATACACAGCCACATCAAGATCAATCTCGCCCTTTATGTAGCGCTCGGCACGGTCGTGCATGTCAAGCCCACGGGCCGCAGCAGGCCCGGGAGGGGAGCTAGGGAGCTTCATCACACTCTTAAACTTCCACCGTTGCGGGCAGCTATTGTAATTCTCCCACTGGCTAAAGCTCCAGCGGAATGGAGGCTTGGGCGTGCCAAGTGCGTCAGTTTCTAGAATGGGCATTTTGTACCTTCTTTACCTTTGTTGTTCCAAGCAAAATCAATCATTGCGTCAAGGGTTGTGAGGGCATCCCAGCCGTGGCGACGCGCCAAGTGCGCTATACCCTGCGTGCCGTTATGTTCACAGGCACCACCCCCTGTACGGTGGGGGAACCAATACCCCCCACAAGTACATGGCTTGGGACGTTGCCACTTCTTAAGCATTGTCATCATAGCTCCTAATGTTATCCCAACTATTGCCAATATACCCCTCAGACATGAAGGGTACGTCAAAGCGCGGTGCGTTCATCTGCTCCCTAAGCACCTGCATACCTATTATAATACTATCTGGGTCGTCAGGTACGGAAGTGTTAAGCTCGTCGTGTACGGGTATCATCAAGTTAGCATCGGCAGGTCGCTTGGCATCCCAATCGATAATACTCTCCTTCGTTTGGTCGGCTGCACTACCTTGAATAAGGTAGTTCAGCAGCTTGTAGCTCAGGTCACGCTCAGGGTGCGGCTCACGGTAGTACAGCCGCCCGCCCCAAGTCTTAATGGGCAGGTTCCGCTTGCCACGGTTGCGCGTTTCGTAACTAAGCTCACGCACCTCGGGCAGTGCGGCAAAGTAGCTGTCCTGTACCTTACGCCCCTCCTCCACGGGCAGGCCCAAGGCGCTGGACAGGTTGGGTACGCCTCTGCCGTACATAATACCGAATCCGGTAATCTTAACGTACTTGCGGGGCATGTCGCCCCCCGTGCGCTGGTCAATAAGCCCCTTCACCATAACGTGCGGGTCAGTGGCGGGGGCGGCTTGAAAGGCATAGAACAGCTTGCCCTCGGCAAAGTGCGCCATAATCCGCATCTCCTGCGCACTAAAGTCGCGCTTGAGCCAGATGTGGCCCTCGTCGGGGAGTAGGTACTTGCGCATGTGCATCACGTCAGGTAGGCCATCGGGAATCACTAGTCCGTCAAAGTTGTTGGGGATGTTCTGCAAGTTAGGATTTTTGCAAGACATGCGTCCTGTGCGAGTACCAGACATATCTCCTCCTTCCCCTTTCTCGCCTCGCACTTGGTTCCATTGTGGGTGCAGACGACCACCCTCTTGTCTGGCTTGTTGTAGCCACGGCACGGCAAAGGTGCCGAGGCAGGTTGCGAGTACACCGCGATACGCCAGACAGTCAAGCAGACGAGGGTCAGCCACGTTGCCCACCAGATTTTTCCGCGCCGTGGACCGTTTACCCGTTGGAGTGAGTACCCAATGTTGAACCATGCCAGTGCGGTCAAGAGCATCAGCAAGCTCAGCATCGCTATCAATGTTGAAATCCCCGAGTTTGTCACGTATGTACTCCTCAGCCCTGTATTGGGCGTCCGTGTAGACTATAATGTCCTCTTGCAGCTTCTCCATGTCCAGCCGGACGCCGTGGAGGGTGCTACGGGCCAGAATGGGGGCTAGCCGCTGCTCACGTTGGTAAGCCGCCAGCATACCACTGTCTACAATCTGTGGCATGAGGTGCGCGTGCAGCATGTAAGTGCGGTCAGTGTCCCCACAGGCGTAGCGGGCTACCATGTCGGCGGGGGCCTCGCTGATGTAAGCGCCCCAGTCCTTTTTGGTAGCCTTGGGCACATGTGTCAGTATCCAGTGCATGAGCTCGGTTTGTTCGTCGGGAGGTAGGCCCAGCACACGTTCGGCGCTCGGCTTGAGTGCGAGGCTGAATGCGTATGGGTCGGTGAGGAAGAGTTGGTACATCGTGTCATGCACCAGCAGGGGGTCAGGGGCCTCGTAGTCGAACCACTTGCGCAGCACCGCGCATTCGAACGGTGCGTTGTGGGCTAGCCACCCGCCCGCACTGTGGCTGCGGTCTAGCGTGGTCCTGAGTGTGTGGTAGGCGTGGTCACGGGTGCAGTTATTGCCTGTGGGGTGCCCCCATGAGTAGTAGTGGCTGGGCTGTGCCCCTAACTTGATTGACACCCCTACGGGCTGGGGCGGGTTGAAGATGGGGTTGCCTACGATAGCCTTGGTCTCGAAGTCGATGGTCAGCATTAGATGCTCCGGTTAGGTGTAGAAAAACCCCGCCCCCCGAAACCCTACCGCACAGGGGGAGACATCTGCGGTAGGGGTCGGCAACTGACTTAGTAGGGGGCGGGGGCTGCAAGAGCAGCGAAACTTAGAACTTCCGGTTAGCCTTGGGGGCTGGTGCGGCGGCGGCGGCGTCTGCGGCGCTGGCGGTCTCGTCGTACGGGGTGAGGGCGATGCGCAAGGCGTCGTTCATACGGCCCTTGATGGCTTGGATAGCCGCCACATCATTAATCTCCTGTACAGGTGTTAAGATGACCTTAAACTGACTCTTAGCGTCTGGCACAGTTTTCACGTTAACAACCACACTCCAGCTTGGACGCCCCGTAGCGCCGAGTTGATTTACAAGGTTGGACCAGTTTTTGACGCTGGTAACGGGCATGTCTAAAATAGCCATCTCGCCCGTGCGGATTGCCTCAATGTCGTCAAGTGCGTTAGCGGGCAGCAGAATAAGGCGTCGGCCTTCCTTGCAAGCCTTGCCACGGCCACCGCCTGGATCGCTACCCCACTCACCATTAGGGCATCCGTTGCAGGTATCGTTTTCGGGCTCCTGTACGTTCTCGTGCGGGGCCATGTCAACACCATCGGCACTCACGGCAAAGCAGTTCGGGTTGGTGATGTTGTTGGGGTCATAGCGGCCCTTGTACAAGATGTTCTTGTACGCGGCGGCAATGATGATGACGTCCAAGTTGTTGCCCGCCACAGGGCTACCGCCGTAGCTGATGACGCCGGACTTGAGGCTGATTTTGCTAACACTGGGGCGTTCCTTGGCAGCGGCATCCTTAGCGTAGCTTGCCAGTTCAGCGGCAAGGTCTGCGGGCAGCGCCACGGCGTTTTGGGCCACGGTGGCTAGGGTAGTAGCCACTAGGGCAGTTTGGGCTGTCTGAGGGGCCATCTGAGGGGTCTCCTGTGGGGTTGCGGGGGGTTTGCCCTTGGGGGCGGTGGGTTTTGCGGTAGCCATGATTATTTAACTCCTTCTTTAGATAACGAGTAACTAGGAAATGCGTCAACTCCCGGAATGATTTCGCCGTGTTCCCAGCGTTCCTTGCAAGCGAGGCGTCCGGGGCGCTTCTCTAACAATTCGAATGCGTTGTTGTCCTTGATGTAGGCGTACAACTGGCTCCAGTCCTTAACGGCTGGTACAAGGTCTTTCTTGATGGCGAGGCGCACAGTCTTGCCGCCGATGGCGGTGATGTCCTGCAGGAGGAACTGCTCAATGAGCGTGGCCTTGGCTTGCGCCTCTTCAGCGGCTAGGGCTGCGGCTATCTTGTCGGCGGCAAGGCGCTCAGTGCGCTTGAGCCAGTAGCGGTCGGCAATGTCAGCTAACTCTTTACTGGTTAGCTGCGTGGGGGTTGCTTCGTTGGTCATAAATTTCTTTCGTAACAAGGGACAGGAAGGGGGCTAACTCGGTAACATTGCCATGCAGGTCAAACGAAATGGGTACAGTTAGTAGGTCTAACATTTCCACAAGGTTTGGCCCGCAGGGCTTATAGTCGGCACCCAACACCCGCACTGAAGTGAGTGTTAGCTGCTGGCTATCTGGTGTTGCAGGGGTGCTATCCACGGCTAGGATAGCCCCCGCAAATTCGTACATTGTGGTGGGCATATGTGGCATTTTACAGCCAGTCTTAAACTAAGGCAAGGGCTGCGTCCCAGATGCCGCCGTTGATTTGTGCTACAGCACTAACCCGCTCAACGGGGCGCACGGCACTGCGGCGGGCAAACATCTGGCTGCGGGTTTCCCACCCACCGTCAATGATGTTCTCCTGCACACGGTTCATCACCTGCCAGACGCTGTCACCGTCATCCTCCTTGCGGCGGATGTTAAGCAACTCAGGCGCTTGGAATGGGGCCACAGTGGTTCCGTACCGCAGGCGCAGGGCAACGTCGGCCAGTGTAAGCTGCTGAGTGTTGGTGAGCATGCGGTGCTTCATGGCACCAATCTGCTCCACCATGATGGGGAACTTCTGGGTAACGGTGGCCTCGCCAGCCGCCAGCACTTCTGCGCTGGTCTGTGGCCCGACGGTGTGCCGTACCTTGAAGCCGCCCATGTGCTTGCCAACCATCAGTCCGTTGCTGCACACAAAGCGGAAGAAGCCAGCCATCATGTGGTAGGCGGCGGTGCCATCGTGTGCATTAATCAAAATGACTTCAGGCGTACCTTCCTCGTACACTTCGCTACCGTCAAAGGTGCCGAGCTTCCGCATGCGCAGCATGTGCTTAGTGTACGGGTCTTTACCCTCAACACGGCTGCGTTGCTGGGATGCTTCGTATACGCCCCAGCCATTGTCCATAAGGGCTTGGAGCGGGCTGGACGTTGGCACGTAGGCATAGCGGGGGCCACGGCTTTCGTGCGGCGTAGTGGCAAAGACAGCGGGTGCCACTTGGCGGATAGCCTCAAGGCTGAGGGGCTGGCCTGTGCGCAGAACACGGGCGCTAGAGATGAGAGGGCGTGCCATAGATAACTCCTAAACTAGATAACAAGTACAGCTTGCGGAATTGCTTGCTGCTGGGGTTATTGTATGTGTGTCTATAGCGACACACAACTGATTATTTTGGCATTTTCTCAAGAATACGCTGAGCAGAGACAGCAATGTCTTGCGGGCGGGGGTGCCAATAATTCCACCAGCTTTGCGGCACCAGCACACGAGGCGGCTGACTGTGCTGTACGTTGAAGCCACGCTTGCGGCATTCGGCCACCAGCAGAATAAATCGCTCCTCGAGCCATGCTAGCTTATCATAGAAGAAGATGACATGGCCCGTGCCTAGCGTGTAGTCTTTGGGCTGGTTGCGGGGCAGGCCCTTGTGATTAAGATGGGCCTGCTGCGCGAGGCCGAAGATGCGGGGCAGTTCGCGATACTCGGCCAGCAGATGCTTGCTGTGCAGAGTCTCAGGGGGTACGAGATTGATACGGGTCATTTAGGAGCCTTGCGTGTGAGTTTGGGCTGCTGCAAGTATACGCTGTCACTATTGAGATACAAGGGCCTTGGCTCGGCCCGTGTCTGCATCGTGCTACGGGTGGAGTCCACGCCATTGAACTTGTGCTTGTCCTTATCTTTGAGGAATATAGATGGTTCGCCAGTGCGCCAGTTGAAGGGTGAGTTGGGGTTAGTCATTTGCTGGTGGTACTGGCCACGCTTTCGTATCTCCAACGTCTTTGTAGTGACACGCATCACCATCTTGGCAAGGGCATAGCGGGTCTTTTCCAATGCAGCGCTCACTGGCTGGCTGTGCTGGTTGTGCGGTGTAAAGCAGGTGACCGTCTACCAGCGGCCAGCATTGGTGTGCCAATAAGTCAACGCGCTCACGCTGCGCGATAAGGGCGGCTTGCAGCGCGTTTATACAATCTCTTGAATCCCTAGAGTGTCCGTAGCAGACAGCAAAAAATTGGAAAGATTCAAGCACCTGTTGCGCCAGTTCGCGGTCAATAAGGATGTGGGTCATGGCATCGTCCCTAAAAGAATTATTCCTGCTGCGCCACACGATGACAGGCAAGTTACCCAAGTGCGGGCCACATTCATATCACCTTCGCTAGCAGGCAAGAACCCCTGCCCAACAAAGGAGAACACAACAAGATTTGCCAGCATTACCAGTGCGGGTACGGCTACGACAAACGCAGCAAAAAATATCAAAATTTTCTTATTCATATCACCCCCACAGCCAATAAGCCGCCGCGCAAACACCGGCAACACCGAGCGCGACCAAGATCGCACCGGCCCACAGTAAAAAGACGATGCTTTTTGCTTCACCGTCACTGTTTCCCCATTGGCTCATAACTTCTCCTTCAATTTGTAAATAGCCCGCTCTCCCGAAAGAACTTCAAGCATTTTTAGTTTGTTTTTGGTAAGCCACAACTCTGCATCAGCAAGTTGTTGAGTAGTCATCATGTCGGCTCCTTTCTTGTACAAGATGTCGCTAACAATTTCATCAACATGGTCGCTGATAAGGTCATCTGGCACCTCGACTTCCTCACCGAGTTTGGACGCAACATAGCAGCGCATGGCTGCGATCAAGGGGGTGGGTCCGTTCATATGCCGCTCGTCGAACTTGAAGTTCCACTTGTCCGCTTCCCAGCCTGTTTCGAGCCAGCGTCGGGTTGCAATACCCTCCCGCTCAATGATCGGGCCGCCTTGTGACCAGTTGGAGTAGTCAATCGTGAAGCCGCCTTCCGTGGAAAGGTACTTCCGTGGTTTGTTTCTATCTCCACCCTCACAGCCAGCGTAGACAATCGGTGGTGTGGTGTTGTAGCCCTGCGCCTCATTTACCGCCCAATCAAGGGCGACTCCGGTTAGTTCGTTGGTTTTCATTTCAACTCCTCCGGTACATCCACTTCCTCACCGAGTTTGCTTGCCACGTAGCAGCGCATGGCTGCGATCAGCGGGGTGGGGCCGTCTTGTTCAAAGGCGTCGTCGTCGTGGTTCCGCATAGCGGCGCTCACTTTGGAGTGCGATGGCATGGCGTCCGAGAACCCAATGTCGATCTTCTCCCGCTCAATGATCGGGCCGCCTTGTGACCAGTCGGTTGATGGCTCGTACTCACTCACATAGAACTTGTCTACACGTTCAGGATCTTCGTCGTCGCGGAAGAAGAACGCCCAAGGTTTGTTGTGCCAATCAAGCCGCTGGTGCAAGTCGAACCCACCCTCTGCCTTCGCCACCAGCCAGTCAAGGGCTTGCCCTGTGGCTCCAGATGTTTTGATTTTCATGTCAGTTCCCTATTAATAGTTTTGCGATGTCTGCTGCGGCAAAGAGTAGGCGGCTCATATCACCCACTCCCCGTATTTCTCAATGTCTTCCTTGGTGGCGGGGCGTACGGACACGTAGGTGTCTACGTCGTAGGGGGCGTTGTAGGGGGCGTTGCCAGCTTCGACCTGCGCCCATGCTTTTTCCAGTGCTTGGAAGCTGCTGTCTGCTTTGACGATGCAGCGGGTCCGTGTGCAGCTCGGGGGCTGGGTGGTCAGTAGGTATTTTTTCAGCATAGGATGCTCCTTGGTTGCATGGCGTTGGTGCCATAGCTGCATTGTAGTGGCTAGAATTTAGACTGTGTTGTTGAAGTTATGGACTCGTACGCTTGGCGCAGGGTCTCATTATCTGCTGGGTCTATGGTGCGGTCTATAATCCATAGTCTAATCTGCGCCCCCTTGACCTTAATCTTAACCGCTTTGAACCCCTCGTTAGACATAGCCTTACCCAGCACGTTCTTCAGGTTAGGGGTGGCTCCACGGTCATCGGGCTTGTAGGCTATCGCTAGCTGCTCAGGTGTGAGTACGCGGGCCTGTCGCATGAGTAGGGGCAGGGTGCCGGAGGCGTCGTCCCACAGGTCTCTAGCAAACTTCTGCATCGGTCCACGGGTAGCGTCGGTGACCTGCTCCTTCCACTCGGTGAACAGAGCACGTCCATGGGGGTCAAAGGCTGTAAGGTCTACACGCAACAGATAGTCGTACAGGGCGGCAGGTCCACCAGACTTGGTCCATGCAAAGTAGGCGTCCCAATAGGGGGCGGGCTGGATGTGCTCCCGTGTGCCGAACTGCACCACAGTAGCGCGGCGGTCGCCCTCCTCTAGCTTAATACAGTCGCTGTGGTTACTGGTTATCACTAGGTTGGCGTGGTTGTCCACCGGATACTCAGCCTTGCCCTTACTGTTGACCCACAGGGTAGGGCTGGTTGTCAGCATCTTTATCTTGTTGGCTATCACCAGTGCGTCAGGACCTCCGCCCCCACTTAGCTCGTCAATGTTAATGAATTGCCGTGCGCTGTAAGTGTCATTAAACGTGGTAGTGAAGTGCTCTTTGGCTACTATGGTCGCGTTTACACCGTATATGTCATGGAACGGCGCTATCAGCGCGTTCTTGCCCACACCCTGCGGTCCGTAAAATAGTAAATAGGTATCCAACTTACAGCCTAAGTTCTGCACCGGATAGGCAAACCACTGTACTATCCAACTGCGCAGGGTGGGGTCGGGCACGCCATGCTCAAGCAGGTCTAGCCACGGTTGTACGTCCCCCGCAGCAGGCTCAATGCCCATGCCTGTCCACAGGTTGAGTGTGTCTAGGCGGGGTGTGGGGTCGCCCTTGGCGTCCTTGTGCCCACAGTTTAGACCCTTGGGCAGCTCGGGTGAGTACACTAGACGCTCCACCTCTGTGCGGCGGGGGTCCTCCATCCACGCTTTGGCGAATGGCTTGAGCTCACCCTCTGCGTTCTCGAACTTGACAGTGGCGTAGTTAGACCCTGTAAAGGCGTCACGGGTCATCTGCGTGCCTGTCTCTATCTCCACCACCTTGCTGATGCTGCGCACGAATGCGACGCGGGCGTTCATCTTGGCGAGCTCGGCTTGGTAGCCCACTATGTCCACAGGGGTGGGGGGCTGGTTGAGCCAGTCACGTATCTCCTGCTCGGTGCGCCCGTTGCACCAGTCGTCAAAGCCTTGGTCGTCGCCGTTAGGGGCTGGGGGTACGTCCAACGCTGTGACGTCCGTACCAAACATCAGGTGTAGGCGCTCGGCCAGACGCTGGCGGGCGTTGGCTACGTCTGGGTTAGTGTTGACGTTGCTGTCGAATACTATCACTGGCTTGAGCTTGCATGTGCGCCACGGCAGGTCCACTATGCCATCAACCAGAGTCTTGGTGTACTTGTTAGACCAGCCCCATACGCCATTCAGTCCGACTGAGTAGTAGCCCAGCTTGGCTCCGTTGATGGACTTAATGGCTGACTCGTGAATGTAGATACTACTGCCCACTGGTATATTGTCCCAGTCCAGCAGGGGTGGATGGTAGGCCAGCGGTGGCACGCCACCTGGACAGTGCATCTTGCTCTGCTTGCGTGGCACCACCAGTGCACCGAACCCCGTGGCAGGCGCTACTGGCGTAGTAGTGACCATGCGGGCTGACCACCAGTCAGGGCTCTGGTGAGGGAATACGATAGCTAGCCTGTCGTCCTGAATCTGGTAGGGGGCGTTGCTAGTTGCTTGGCGCAGCTTGTCCGCGAACATGAAGCGCAGCCCTAGTGCGTCTACAAGCTGGGGTGTGTCTATGCCCCGCTTGCGCAGGTATTCTTGAGCTATCTGGTATCCATGGAGTTGTTGGTCTGCGGCCTGTGGTCCCATCAGGGCTTCTAGATGGGAGAAGGTGACTTGTGGCATACATTGTCCTGTGTTGCCACTCGCTGCTCAGCTGTGCTATAATGTGCACGTTGATGAGTACGAGTGAGCGAGTTGATGAGGTATGAAAGCCCGTTGTAGTTGGAAGCTGCAACGGGCTTTACGCATTATAGGCGGGCTGCGGTGCGGTAGGCAACAGCCAGACTACGCAGCGCGTACTACTAGCCGCAGTAGCCTGAGTTTGGACAAGTCTAGCTCATTACTATCAAGCTCTGCGCGCACACGCTCTGGCGTCCATGACGCTACAGGGGCACTGTGGCCGAAGTACCAAGCTCGCGTCTTGGAGCCTTTGTAGCTTATGTCTGTGTTTGGGAAGTTTGCCCTTCCCAACCGAGCACCGATACGGTTGGCGTTAGGCAAGTGATCAACATTCATCCACTCGGCTATTTGCTTGACAGTAGCCCACTCTGTCTGGGAAGGTACATAGAACATACCCTTGTCTATTTCTGCAGGGGTTAGCTTGACTCGCATGTGCGTCCTTTGGTTGGTGGTGCCCTAGTGTACCATATTATTTGCTGTACCCGCGCTGCCGTACCCTAAAATTTTGTGCTGTACCCTCTAAAAATAGGGGTTGCGGGTACATGGAAGGGTTTTGGGGCTGCTGTACCCGTTCGGTGTATCCGGTGCTGTACCCGTCTAAGTTGTTGTTTTGTATAGGGTTTTTGGTAGCGGGTACAACAGGTACAACAAAATATATAAATTAAATTACATGTGCGCACCCGCTCGCCTGCATACAACCCCCCGTTTATGGGCTGCACTGGCAAGCTGCTGTACCCGTACCCGCTGCACCCTGTCCGACGCCCCGAGTGCCGAATCCGACGTGTCCGAGCACCAATTTGGTGCTCTCATGTTCGTCATCTTCCATGTCCTCGTCCACCGACTCAATGCCTTCAGTCACCGATCTTGACGAGGAAGACGACGAACGCGGTTGCTAAGTAAGTTAGCACTTACTAACATGGTAAAAGCTATAGGGTTGGGCAAGGCCATAGGCAGGGGCTATTTAGGCAAAACCTATGGGGTACAGAAAATAAATAGTTTTATTTATGTTGCAGTGGGCAAATCAAGGCATATAATACAACCATGCAAACAATTTGCATAACAGCTAGCCCCCCTGTATGTGGGGCGTAAGGTAACCTTAAAATGGCAACACGTAATACAACCAAAGCAGGCGCAATAGTAACTATTAAGCCCGCAAACGCCTTTACTACAGTAGCACCCAAGCGCACTACCAAGGCCGCAGCCAGCCCCCTGCCTACCGTGGCAACCCCCACGCCAGCCCCCGTGCCAGTGGTGGCCCTGCGCACTGGCCCCGTGGTGCAAGCTGTAAGCATTGGCCCCAAGGTGTACCGTGTAAAGGCAGCGCATACACTGGTAGCATGGCAAGCAGTACAGGCCCTTATGGCTAGCGGCCCAGCCCCTATGCCTGCCGTGTTGGCTAGCATTGCAGCACACCCCAGCGTAGGCGGCGCAACGGGCTTTGTGCAGTACTGCCTGCGCCGTGGCTACCTAGTGGCGGCATAATGGTACGGCCCACAAAGTATGTGGGCCATAGGCACGCTAGCAGCCTGTTTTGCATGCGTGCCGTGGCTTTTGCTACCCGCAACGGGTGGCGCATAAATGGTGGGGTCAATGCCCTGCGCTGTATAGCCCTATACGCGCAGCGCCTTAATGCTAGGCCCCCTAGCCTAGTGCCGTACACAGTGCGCCGCATAGCTAACAACCTACAGTAAGCCCCCCCTAGCCTAGTGCCCAAGCCCTGCCATGTGCAGGGCTTTATTGCGCCCGCTATGTAAGTAAGCGCTTACTTTGACGACCCGTGTAAGTGGGCGCTTACTAACTTTTGACGACGACCCAGCAAGGCCGGGGGAGGGTCACACCCACGCGCACAAAAACTTTTACACCGACCCTCCCACCTATTTCAGACCAATTTCAAACCTCTAAATCACATTTTATTTTCTACCCAATTTCAACTTCTAAATTACCAAGTACAAATAACACTTGTCAAAGTGCTGTGACTGTGGTAGGCTACCGCCCTATGACTGAGCCCACAGACCAAGACACTACTTTTGAGCTTATCAGCGCACAGATAAGGCCCAATACGGACAAGCCGCCCCGTCTCCCCTTCTCGAAGAAGACCGATGGCTTCAGCCGTAATGATGTTGTCAATGCTTTTCAGGATGCGTTCAGGATGATTGGCGGCGTGCAGCGCATGGCCCTGTGGGCTAACGCCAACCCCGACAAGTTCTACCCCCTGTATACCAAGCTGCTGCCAAGCACGGCCATACAGATAGGGGACAACGCACAAGTCGTCATCCAGCACGCCATTCCCCCTTCCGCACTAGACGAGCATCCCGAGTGATAGTAAAGTCGCTCTATCAGGAAAGAGCGTACTTCCACGCATTCCACCGCCGGAAGCAACGCTGGGCCATACTGGTAGCTCACCGCCGCGCAGGGAAGACCGTCAGCGTGATTAACGACCTGATAGAGAAGGCCAGCTACAACACTCGGCAGGACCCACGCTATGCGTACATCGCCCCCCTGTTGCGCCAAGCCAAGGACATTGCTTGGCAGTACCTTAAAAACGCCGCCGCCCCGTACCAGCCCCGTATCAACGAAAGTGGCCTGTGGGTGGAGCTATCTATACTACCCAACAAGCCACGAATTACGCTATATGGTGCCGATAATCCTGACAGTTTCCGTGGACTCTACTTGGATGGTTGCGCCCTAGACGAGTTTGGGAACATGAAGGCCTCTGTGTGGAAGGAGGTGTTGCTGCCCGCCCTGATAGACCGCCGGGGGTGGGCAGTGTTTATGGGTACGCCCAACAGGCCTAACCACTTCCGCGACACGTACTACGCCGCTAAGGACGACCCCGAGTGGTTTGTGGAGTTTTTGCCCCATACTAAGACAAACATACTCCGCGCTGATGATATTGCGGCCATGAAGAAGATTATGGACGAGGAGCAGTTCGCCCAAGAGATGCTCTGCTCATTCGAAGCCAGCGTGCGCGGTGCTATCTACGCCCGCCAGATGGAGACGATGGAGGAGGAGGGCCGCATAGGTGACTTCCCCCTTGACCACACCAGCCCCACGGACGTCATAATGGACCTCGGGTGGAGGGACGACTCTACAATCGGCTTCGTACAACGCAGGCCCAGCGCACTACTCATGGGCCACGCCTACCACGACAACCTGCGACCCATCAAGCACTACATCGAGTATATTCAGGACTATTGGTCCACCAACCGACTCAAGCCGGGACAGATTTGGCTACCCCACGACGCTAGAGCCAAGTCTCTGCAGACAGGCAAGTCAATTATAGAGAACTTTAGAGACGCCAAGCTGCGTCCAAAAATCGTTCCAAGCCTAGACCTGCTAGACGGCATTGCCGCAGCGCGTAAAACATTCCCTATCTGGTACTTCAACAAGCCAGCCACGCAGGACCTCGTCCTAGCACTGAAGTCCTACCACCGTGCGTACGACGAGGATAGGAAGATTTTTAGCGACGAACCCGTACACGACTGGTCCAGCCACTACGCCGATATGTTCCGGTACGCTAACATAGTCCAAAATCCGGACGGTACCCCGCAGCAACGGCCTGACATTAACAAAGTGCTTGCCACCGCCATGCCCACGGGTGTACATTACGGCTTTGCGCTGGCCGACCTGTGGGACCTCCGAGGCGCTGGCCCATCTCAAGGAAGACCCTATGGCTGATTACGACGATAAAACACAAGCCCCCTACAGCCAGAAGTGGTGGGTGCAGCTATTGGACGAGGTTGAGAAGGAGATGGACAAGAAGTGGCGCGACAGTGGCGATCGCATAGTCGCTAGGTACCTTGATGACCGTTCTGGCGACCAAGTAACGATGGCTATTAGCGAAAACGCTGCCCGCTACAACATTTTCTGGGCCAACGTGCAGATTATGAAAAGCGCCCTGTACGCTACCCCGCCAAAACCTGGAGTTACGCGGCAGAATGGCGACAGCAAGGACGATGTAGCCCGCACTGCTGCCCTCATGCTGGAGCGCATGTTGACTATCGACGTCAACAAGGACACTAGCGAGATGCACGCCGCCTTCAAGCACGGTGTGGAGGACAGGCTGATTCCAGGCATGGGCCAAGTCTGGCTGCGGTACGACGTTGAGACCGCCGTGCGCGAGGTACAGCCCGCCACTTCAGAGACTTACGACCCCATGACAGGTATGATCACCCCTGCACAGCCCGCCATCAGCAAGGAGGTTATTGTCAAGGAGTCCGCCCCGTGCGACTACGTCCACTGGCGGGACTTTCTGTGGTCACCTGCACGCACTTGGGAGGAGGTGTGGTGGGTGGCCCGCCGAGTGTGGATGAAGAAGAAAGCCTTCATAACTCGCTTCGGCCAAGAGAAGTACGACGAACTGAAGGGGAACTACGAGACTGACCGCAAGAAGGGCCTAGGCAACGACTTGCCCAAGGGCTTTGCCAAGGGTCGCGTGGAGGTGTTTGAGTGCTGGTGTGAGGACACCAACAAGGCCTACTTTATCAACCGCCATTGCGACAATGTGCTGGAGGAGGTTGATGACCCGTTGAAGTTAGATGACTTCTTCCCCTGCCCCAAGCCGCTCTTTGCCACCCACACAACGTCTAACCTGTACCCACGGGCTGACTTTACCATGTGCCAAGACCAGTACATGGAGCTTGACATCCTCAACGACCGGATAACGACCCTTACACGGGCCTTACGAGTAGTCGGCGTGTACGATAAGCAGCAAGCCGAGCTCAGCAAGCTGCTCACGGGGCCGGAGTTTGCGATGGTGCCCGTTGATAATTGGAGCATGCTGGCCGAAAAGGGCGGGTTGAAGAACAGTGTGGACTGGTTCCCCGTAGAGCAGGTTGCCGCTGTGCTGGAGAAGCTGATGGTGCAGCGCCAAGCCGTGATTGGTCAAATCTACGAACTCACTAGCATCAGTGACATCATGCGCGGGGCCAGCAACGCCCGTGAGACTGCCAAGGCCCAGACGCTCAAAGCGCAGTATTCCAGCGTGCGCCTGCAACTCACGCAGCAGGACGTAGCCCGCTGGGTGACGCACGCCATGCGCATCAAGAGCGAGATTATTGGCAGACACTTCCAGACCAGCACAATCATCGCCCAGAGCCAGATCGAGATGACGGACAGCGCCAAGTACGCTCAGGCGGCGGTAGAGCTGATCAAGAACTTTGACGCGGCTGAGTACCGCATTGAGGTGGGTGAGGAGACCCTGAGCATTGCGGACTACACCGCAGAACGTGAACAGCGCACTGAGTACCTCACGGCGGTGGGTCAGTTCCTGAGCCAAGCAGGCCAGATTGTACAGGGCAACGCAGACGCCATGCCGTTCCTGTTGAAGATGGTCCAGTGGGTCACAGCTAGCTTCCGCAGCAGCAGCGACATTGAAACGGTGCTTGACGAGGCCATTGCCCAAGCCAGCCAGCCCAAGCCGCAGCAAGACCCCGCCGCCGCTGAGATGGCGAAGGAGCAGGCTAGGGCCGCTGGACAAGCTCAGCTCGAACAGACTAAGAGTCAATTCACCATGCAGCTTGAGGGGGCCAAGTCCCAGGCGCAGGCCCAGCTTGTTGATGTGCAGGAGCAGAACAAGATGGCAATTGTACAGATGCAAACAGAGTCAGCAGAGCGGATTGCCGCCATGAACAATGAGGCTAAGATGATGGTAGAGCAGTTGAAGGCCGAGCTTACCCAAGGCATCAACGACGCAAAACTTTCCAGTGAGCAAGGCAAGCAGCAGATGACCCTGATGCTTGAACGCATGCGTACCGTACAGGACGCCTTGATGAAGGGCCGTGACCACCAGAACTCTATGGAGCTTGCTGAGTTTGACGCAGCCAACCAGCCTGAGTCAGAGGAGTCAGAGGAGCCTGAAGAGAAGGGTCCGGACAAGGACGCTATGCTGATAGAGGTGCTGGGCAAGTTGGCAGATTCTATTGGCAAGCCCCGCACCAAGCGAGTCAAGAGCCGTGACGCAGCGGGTAACATCATGGAAGTTGAGGAGTCCTAATGGCTGATAATTTTGTAGCGAATCCGGGGAGTGGCGGCGACACATTTGCTGCTGATGACGTTGCTGGCGTCAAGTACCCATATAGTAAGATTGACATTGGCGCTGACGGTGTATCTAGCCCCGTCACTGCGATTAACCCTCTGCCGGTTTTTACAAATGACCGGACTGCATCAGGAACGCTGACCACCGTTGGCACTACGGTTGACTTTAACTGCGAAGGATACTCGACAGCAAGTTTAGTGCTGAGCGGGACGCAAACCAATGCGCGAACTTACGAAGTTTATGTTTCGCAAGAGGGGACGTATTGGGCGTTTGTCAATATATTTGACAGTCTTGGTTTTCCTTACTCAACCATCAAAGATGTGTCCAGCGATGACAACTTAACCCAAGTTGCTGGTTTTACCATTCCTCATATTCTTGGCGTTACAGGGTTTCAATTTGTCCGAGTTATCCGCGCAGCCGGTGGTGCAGACAATTCAGCGGTTACGGTAAGCATCAGACTCAACAGCCAAGCTGGTTCTGTTGTAACCCTGAGTGGCGTTGCTAAAGTTGAAGCCAATGGTAATTTTCCTGTTACAGGCCCACTAACTGATACGGAATTACGCGCTACTGATGTACCTGTAAAGGT
>Ga0181357_1000389_pt1 | contig 16366 bp, 18 predicted proteins | sample Fa13VDMM110DN_FD_130094 | JGI IMG/M metagenome (GOLD analysis project Ga0181357, IMG submission 130094) | Freshwater viral communities from Lake Michigan, USA - Fa13.VD.MM110.D.N | ecosystem: Environmental > Aquatic > Freshwater > Lake | place: USA: Michigan | collected 2013-09-24 | reverse complement strand
ATCCGCAGCGTTGGTAGAACCTGCGTCAGAAGTCGTTTTGGTTTGAGTCATATGTTTAGGATAATCCCACTTACTTTCGCCGATTTGTTCGATATTTTCTTCATACATATCTTGTTCTTCCTCTGACATTAAAGGTCTCCCTTCCAATTTGTTTCTTTTATTTATATTAGTTTTGATTTTGCCGAGAGAGACTTGATAAAGCTCTCATAAATACCGAACTTACCTTGCTCCATCTCGTCCATACGCATTCTTTTCATTTGTTTACGAGACTCATGTAGCTTTTCCTGATACCAAGAATCGGATGAAGCATCGTAAACCCACTCAGCGCCTTCCATAATTCCTTTAACGAAAGCATTAGGAGCTGAAGGATCAGCAACGATATCAGCAGCTGTAGCCAGATGAAAATCATCCTGAACCTCCATGATACCGTCACGTTCTTTTAGAGAACCAAGACCACGAGAAGAAACACCCAAGTTAGCGCCTGACTTCAACAGACCTTTGGCAATATTACCCATAGGTGTGTCTGTAAGTCTTGCTTTACCAATGAAGTTTGAACCGTCGCGCTTTAGTTCTGTGACCATATGAGAAACGCGATCAAGATTAATTTGTGGACCGGATGGGTGACCAAGCTCGCCGTAACCTCTTTTTTGATCAATGTGAGATTCAATATACTTTTGTACAGCTTTCTCCATAATTCTTAACGGATAAATGCGACCATTACGGTTTGGTTTATCAGCCTGCATAAAGATGCCGTGAATATAATGGTCCTTTGAACCATCTTCTTTGGCTTCAGTTATGTATTCGATTTCTTCCGTTAGTTCTGTGATCATAAGCATACGTAAAATTCCTTAATTATTATACGCAACTGGAACGGCTACTAAAGTAGCAGCTGTGTTATTAGAAGTTAAAATATCTGTTGCGCCTTTTTGTAAAATTAAAGTCTCACCACCAATAACGGACGTAGTCCATCTAGTGGTAGTATTAGTTGAATCTTTACAGGTAATCAGAGCTAAAGTAGTAATCGCGGAAGCATGTGATATTTTAACTAATGTGTTATTACCGTAAGAACTGAATGTTGTAGTATTACAAATGGACTCTGTGCCGAGTGGTTTAATTATTTTGGTCATACGTTTCTTCCTGTATTTACGTCAGCTGAGAAACTTGGGAATGTGTTAGTTGGAGCGCCTGACATATCAATGCCACCTTCATATGGCGCTGACTGCTCGTCTTTCTTATCCTTAGCATGATCGCCGTAGATCATGTAGTCATGAACAGCTGTTACATAATCCTTAGCAACTGCAATTTTTGACTGGACCCAAGGCTCAACAATCTGATCGTCATTTAGCTGCATGGCGAGGTGAAGTGCCTTGTTAGCAAGAGCGCGAAGCTGTGTCTTTGCCATTTCAGCTGATTCGTCATCGCCACCAAGCAGAGGAACTGCTAGGTCTTCCTTTACAGCCTTGGCGATGTCATGAGCTTTGGTGATTGTTGACTTCTTCAGAGGAGGCTTGTCGCCTGTCTTCTTCATTGCAGCTGCCATACCAATAGCATATGGATTCTTTGCGATTTCTCTAAGAGGCTTAGACTTTGTGCAATCAGCCATTTCGTGAACAGGGCAAGCTGTGCCTTCCTCAGTCATATTGCATTTTGCTGCCTCATAAACAGCTTTATCATTTGGCTTCTTGCGACCATGACGTTCTTCACCTGACTTAGAAAGAGAATTCTTGATGTTTGTGGCTTGATAAATGTCATCGTCGTTACCAACGCGATCAGCATGTTTTTCTCTTGAGTGCTTCTTTACAAACTCTTGTTCGGCAGGTGCCTTTGGCGCGTAATCAACACCAGGATCAGAACCAGTTGAACCCGGAACAACCTTAGAGGCTTTTATGCCGTTTAAAATGTCTTTAAGGGATTTCGCCATCTTCTTGTTCCTCTGTTTCTTCCTCGGAGTCCGTTTCTAGTTCTTCTTCATTATTTTCTTCGGGAGCATTGAACATTCTGCTGGCGATTTCCGACTTTTTGTTCTCAATAGCATCAGCAACTTTGTTTTGAAGTATCTCTTTGAATGAACCCTCAAACTCTAAAGGTTTTTGATTAGAGCTGAAATTAATGAGATCAACAATTCTCGCGCTTATTTCTGACATGCTTTAGACCCTTATTTGTTTCTAGCTAAAATTTGAACAGCTGATCTATATTTAGCTTGATCTTGAATTGAACGCTTATCTTTAGCACCTAGAAGCTTTACTGTAGCTTCAGCGTTTCTGATATTTTTTTTCTTTTCGTCAGTAGCAGGTGTTGAATCTGTATCCTCGTCACTAGCTAAAGGCTGAACACCTTCTGGCTGTTCTTCACCGCCTGCCATATCCATAGGATTTGGTGGATTCCAACGAGGATCTGTTTCTTCCTCTTTGATTTCTTCGTCCTGCTCTTCAATATCATCATCTGATTGATGAAGAATGTTTTTACGTGCCCAAGTGTGAGAGTAATACTTACCGAGAATTCCACCCTGTTCCATAGTCATCAGCAGGTTAGAACGATTCTGAATAATCTCAGCGTCTTTGAGTTCTGTGAAGTAGTTGTCCTTAGCAAAATCATACTTGATGTCTGCAGCGATGTTTTGCCAATCTTCAATTGACATGATACCTTTGAGGACAAGTTGTTTCTCTAAGAGAGATGTGAACAACGCAGAAAAACGTCCACGAAGTCTTGTGATGAACTTGGCAAACTTCAACTCATCTCTTGTTACTTCAGTAGCCCTACCGAGCGAGAACAACGCATCTGAGTTTAGGCGATTAACTGGCACATTGAGTGTTTGATAAAGCTTCTTTTGAAAATAAAGAACGTCATCCATTTCACCAAGAGTTTGACCGCCCGGAAGCGTAGTTACTTCTGTACCACGACCACCTTCTCTGCGAGGTAGCCAGTAGTCTTCAAGCATCGTCATGAACTTACGGTCATCACGAACTTCACCAGTAGCGCCATCATAAATCAAACGATTCTTGTGTTTTACCATAATGTCACGGACGTATTGTTCCGCTTTCATTTTTGGTAGGTTACCAACGTCAATGTACCAGATGCGGCGCTCAGGTGCGCGCGCGAGACGATAGATGACTAAAGCATCTTCAAGAGTACGAAGCTGATTGAGTGCTTTGATTGATTTGTGAAGATAAGAAAGAACCATCGTGCCTTGCGTGTCTGTCAGACCGGAAGTAATATACACGATTGAGTCTTTGGCAATCTTCATACCAGTTGTTGTAGGACCAACTGACTTGTTGCCGTAATTGAAACCTTTGTCATTGAAGATAAAGTATTCGTTCTGAACTTTAGGAACGACAGCTTCACCACCTTCACCACCAGAAACTTTTCTTTTTGCTACTTCTCTAATCTTACGAATTTTTCTAGGATCAATGTATCGAACTTCTTTGATCCCATCTTGCACATTCTTTTCGTCAATCACAACGTGATAGTAGATACGACCATCGATGTACCAGCGACGATAGATTTCGTATGCTCTTGATTGAAAGTTTAAGATGTTTAGGACGACTTTAAATTCTTCACGGATAGCTTTTTTAATTTTGTCAGGAATTTCTAGGCTGTCAAGATTGATGTCAACTACACTAGATTCGCTGATATCAATTGATTCATTGATGATTTCGTCAACAGCTGAGTCTATCTCAGGCTGAAGTGACATTTCTCTGTACTTTGTAACAAGTTCGGCTTCTGTTCTAACAGTTCCATCTAGGTCAATGTATGTACCATAAGCGCCACCAGCTGCTACGACTACTGCACCATCATCTGCTTCTTTAGGCGCAAAAGAAGATGTTGTGTCTACTGGTATTTCTCGTTTAAATTCGAAGCCGAAAAGTTTCATCTATTCTATCCAATAAAGGAGGAGGATGATTCCCCCTCCAACATAATCAAATTATAAGAATTGAGGGAAAAAAGCTTGGCTACCAGGTTCTCCAGTATCAATGAATGTAGTAGCTCCAACTTGAATTGGAACCCAGTAGTCATAAGCGAATGTTACGTCAAACGTCTGGATTGCGTTTGTGTTATCCCAGTCAAGAGCCATGTTTGAAACCTGAACAGGGAAGATACCTACGAAGTTGTAAGCTCTGATTACTCCGCCGTCCTTAGAGAACTGAGTAACAAGAGCGTCAGTGAACTTGTAAGAATTGCCAGGAAGAATCTTTACGTTTCCTACCAGCTGGTTGATCTTGTTTGACCAATCTTCGAACATATTTCTAACAACATAATCTTCGTCGTTCATCACTGTTACTGACCAGTCAGCGAACGTTCTGTCGCCAGCCAGTTTGATCTGGCGACCGAAGTATGGAACGTTTACCGACTCAATCGTAGCAGCTGGAACTTCTGATGCGCGGCAAGTAAAGGTGAACTTGTCCAGAGCGACAGCATCTTCGCCGATGTTTGGATTGATTTGAACTTGGAAAAGCGACGGTCTTACGCCACCCTTTGTAAGACCGCGACTCTTAAATTCATTGATACTAAAAGCCATTGTTCGTTACTCCTATTTTTTCTATTTATTAGAACTGTCCAATGACTGTGGAGAACTGAACGCCAGTTCTAACAGCAACGAAATTCAGCTGGATGAAGTTGATGGAACGATTTGGCTTAATGTAGATGTCGCCCCAGAACTCGTTTCGATCAATTCTTTCCGCCGTGTTGTTTGTAGCGTCACATACAACAAGGAAATCAGAAATACCACGGCGAGCCTGAACGTCGCGCAGGTAAGGAACAACAAGGTTCTTGAACTGCGATCTTGTAAATTCATCATTGAACTCGAACAGCGAGAATCTAGCAGACTGTGAGATTGCCTTTTCGAGAGTAATGAATAGACGACGAACATTGATACGGTCGAAAGCAGATGGCTTCTTTGTACCAGTCTTATCACCAAACAGAACTGTTCCCTGACCTGGGAATGTTACAACTGGATTGACTGAGTTCTTGTAAAGAACATCTCTATCAGCCTTCGTTGGGTTGTAACGAAGTTTAACAACGTTCTTGATCTGACCACGGTTGAAACCAGCAGGCGAGAACCAAGCATCGTTAGTAGCTTCTGTTCTAGCAGCAAGACCAGCGATGTCGCCATTTAAAGGAACGAAACGGTATACATCATTGTAACGATCGTATGCATACTTGTAACCTGAGTCATACACAGCGTATGTCGAATCAGATACGGCGCCAAACCAGTTTACGATTGTTGTTGCTTCGGCTCCTGGGTTGCTCTTTACCAGCGAATCTTCTGGTGATATGAACACAACACAGTCCTTACGAACTGTAACAATGTTATCAATCAAGTAGTTAGCAAGCTGATAACCTGTTACTGTTTGACCATTTACAACAGTTGAACCACCGACTGGCTTTCCTTGTAAAATAAGAGAAACATCGACTTGTTCGGATGAGTTGAACAGGTCATAAGCTGTAGCAAGAATGCTCAAAGGAGCAGTTGCTTCAGTGTAACCGTCTGTGCCACCAGCGAAATCAAGTGTCAGCGCCTTTACGTTTGAAGAGCTTACGATGTTAGCAGCTGTGTTTGAAATAGCTCCTGAACGGTCATTAGCCCACCATACATAAGCAGAACCATCATTGATTATTGTTTTGTAGTAGTTTGAAGCGCCATCTTCAGTTTTTGCATCTGTAGCGCGTGAAACATTCCTGTAAACTTCCAGAACTGTATCAGGAGCGCCGCTGAATTGACCATCAGCGTCAACAACTACAACGTGCATTGTATCAACCGCAGCTGTATTTCCGAAATTGGCAGTATAGTAAGAAGTTACTGGAGCTGAATCAACAGTGTTGAAGTATTCCCAGTTTCTTGTTACATTAACTACTGTTGAGTTGCCGTTCATAGTTGTATTGGCAACGTAGTCAGTTGATAGCTTGTAGCCGCTTGATAGGCTTAGGTTGAACGTAGAAACTGTAGCATTAGCTGATACAGCACCAACTGATGTAATCTTGATGTACTGCGTTCCAATTGATGCGTTACCGACAACTAGATAGTCGCCTGCTGTAAATCCAGTAGCGATTGTGTTAGCATAAGTGTTAGCAGCGGCAACAACACCATCAGAAACAAAAGTAAACGTACCAGTATTAGAACCAATGGTTAAAGAGAACGAACCAGTAATAGCGTTACTTGTTTGAGATCCCACAATATCAAGAGATGAGCTATACGCATTTACGCTATCGCAGACTGAAACCTTCAGCGAGTTACCCAGCGAGCCTGGATACTTTGCGATGTAAACTGCATTCGAAGATGTGTTACCATCTCTTACATTCAGATAGTCATTTCTGTTCTTTACAACATTGTTGAGAACTGTGACTGTGTCTGTATTAGCTACAGAGTTTAGAGCGCCAATAGTAGCAGTTGCATTAGTTGTATTGGCTGCACGAACAACATACAGAGCACTACCATAAGCTAGGAAGTTAGCTGCCGTAAAGAATGTTTCTGCGTTGTTTGAAGTTGGTTTGCCGAAGGTAGAAACTAATTGATTTTCGTTACTGATGAGGAATCTTTCGCCAACTGGTCCCCAGCGAAATACACCAGCGATAGCGCCAGTGGCTGTGGCAACACCTGGAACGACCGTAGTTAGGTCGATTTCAGATACATTAACGCCAGGACTTACTTGATATGCCATTGATATCTCCTTTTCGAAATTATGTGCTCGAGCGAACTGCGTATTATTTCAATTATTTATAAAAAGGCATCCTCTACCTCGTCGTTCATCCATCCTCGAACTCTGGGTGCCTCGACAATCTCTTCTGCAGTAATACCGTTGTCAAAAAACCCAAAAGGAGTTAGTTCTTGTAAGATTTCTTCTTCTGATTTCTCGCGGAGTTTCGCAAGTGTATTTATGTTGGTATACTCTTTGAAGTAGGTTTGATCTGAAAGCCAAGCAAACAGAACCAATCCCATCACCATGTCATCGTTCTTACCAGGTTCAGCCTCGTAAGAAACACCTTTTCTAGAGAACGTTGACAGCTCATTGATTGTATTAAAATCATTTACGATCAGCTGATTTTGTTCTATTAACAGTTTTAGGATTGAACATCCAACAGACTTAACCGACTTGGTTGTTCTGATACCTTTATCAATGTTGCTGCCGAAACCAGAGGTGATTCTTTTACCGCTTCTACCCGCTGACTCGGTGAACAATACGTTCTCGTACTCAAAATCAAAATGTAGCGAGGTAGATACCTGCTCTCCGATGTCATTGATTTCAACCAAAACAGCTGCATTGTTATAGGATTTACAAACCCTATGAATCACATCAGCATAGTCGATTGGTGAGATAAGGTTGTTTTTGTAGGCACAAACCTGTTCGTAAGGCATCTGAGTTACATCTAGAATGCTGAACGCTGAATAGTCTAGACCTTTACCTCTTGACACGTCAACAATGCAAACATAGGATCGATTTTTAACTGATTGGTTGTAGAGGTACAAACCGTCTTTGTTCATCAGAGGAGTTTGATGCACCAATTCTTTCAGTTTCCAACCAGCGATCAGCGTACCAGAGCTACCTAAAAACTCAACGCAATACTCCTGCTCGAACTTCTCGGTATCAAAATTCATAGCAGCTAGAGTGTCTTTTCTCCAATCCTCGTCGCGACCCGGAACGTCATACCACATAACCTTGATTGGTTTGTAGTTGTTACGTTTTTCAGCTGCGTTTTGCCAGATCTGATAGAAGTGATTCAATCCATTTGGTGTAGAAACCAGAACGATCTTAGACTCAGTACCTGATGAAATAGTAGGATACACTGAGGTAAAGAACTCATTCCAGTTCTCAATGAACGCAGCTTCGTCAATGAACAGTAGGTTGATAGAGAAACCACGGATGTTATTAGAAGAAGTAGCAGCTGCGATTACTCGGCTGTTGTTTTCAAGCTCGAAAGAACCTTTGTTCCATTCCTTTACACCCTGCTGCAGCCACTTAGGAAGATGTTGATAAGCCAGCTGAATACGACCAAGAATTTCTCTAGCAGTTTCACCTTTGTTAGCTAGGAGAGCTACGGTTTTATCAGCATGAAAGATGATGTACCATAGGATGAAGCCGCAGGTTGTGGTTGACTTACCAGCCTGACGTGCCGTTGCAATGACTGTGTATCTTTCACCAGCCATCGTCTTAAGCATGTTTTCCTGGTAAGGATAAGGAATGAAGTTTATAAGACCCTTGTTGATGTTGATGATCTTCATGTATTTGGTCACAAAGTACACAACATCTTCTTTACATTTAATGTATTCCTGGACCAGATCAGGAGTCCAGTTTACAGAAACACCACTACGCTTTAGGTTTGGGTTACCAAGGTAGCTTTTAAAGTTGTTAATCTCAATCATTATCAGTTTTTCGATTCTTCACCTTTATCATCATACTTCTTTTCAATCTTGATGTGTTTTGGATTGAAGATCACGTGATTGGTTGGTTTGGTCTTAGCTTTACCTTCGATGTCGCCGTGATATGAAACACCATGAATGCCGGCACGATTCAAAGTGTTGGAAGCTGACTCGCTTGATTCAATTCTGTTTGCTCCACCATCTTGGCTTACCTTGCGAAGATGGTGGAAAACATGACGTGCCTCTGGGTCGGGTTTGTTATCCCAATCAAAGTCAGGCGCTACTTTCTTCAACGCTTTCTGTACATGACTTGATTGATCACTGACTTTCTTATGCCAATGCATCATTTTTTTGGGATCAGATGTAACTTTTAACTTGTAAAGTTTACCACCTCCCTTCATATCACGATAATGCTCGCCGACTTCACGATGGCTGCTTACATAGATACCAGAACCATAAGCAGCTCCTCCCTCGCCCGTATGCGCAGTGTTTTTTCTTGAGAACTCATTGAACGAATGAGGCGAGCCGTGCCAAGCTTCGATTTCTTCTGATATGAATTGGGAAAACTTTAACATCTCTAGCCTTTCTTCATGTCTTCAATCATTTTCTGTAGTTCGGAAGTCGATCCAACGAAAAGATTGTTTGTAACGTGTTTCTTTGCTTCTTCGTCCTGAGGCATATCAGCCTTATCAATTGTTCTTATTTCTTTTTGTAGATCAAGCAGCTGTTTGTTTGCAGCTATCATAGAGTCCATAAGCTTGGCTAAGACTTCGAATGCTCTTGGGTTTTGCGACTGATCCGCGATGACAGACAGTTTAGCGATCGCGTCATTACCATTCTCAACCACCTCGCGTATGTTCGCGCGCGCGAAAGTAAAGTCTTCCTTCGCCGAGTCATTGCGAGCATTATTGACGATAGTCGAAACAGCCTTGCTATAATCAGCGGTCGCCATTGGTCCAAGATTCAACGCTCTGTTTATGGGGTTATCGTCATCATTGTTCATAATTTAAGATTCCGTGATCGTAGTTACATAACCAAAGTCATCCGTCGCTATAATATCGGCAACAGGTATTGATAGAGAAGCATTGGATGTTGGCTTACCGTTTGCAGTCAGACCTGGTTGAATCTGAATGTAAGCTACTGCAGGAATTGCATTCACAGAAGCTGCTATTTGAGATGAGTTAGCTATGAAGAACTCTGTATTGGCATACTTGATTACTTTATTGGTCTTTACTGGACCGTAGATGTAACCTTTCATTGTAAAGTCTAGAGTCCATACAAGCGATCTGCGTTCTTTGAAATCACCCTCATACACATCCTCTAGATTCACAGTATTCAATACAACCGGAATGTCCATAGTAACATTCATCTCTGGAATCAGATGAACAGATGTAGTCCAGTCTGGTGTGAAATAAGGAAGGATTTGTTCAACGATTTTGTTACCGTCTTCAGCATTTTTTACAAGGATTGAAAGCCTGAACCCTATGTTATAAGGTACAGGCGAATACTGATACTTGTTATTTTCTTTGTTGTCTGGATCAACTACAGCGATACGATTGACAGTTTGTAGTTTTCTTGAACCGTCGTAGTTGAATCCGGTCATCTCAAAAGCCATCATCGGCTGCGGGTATGTGGCTGTTTGTCTGTCGATGTTTGGATCCTGAGTCACACGAGTCAACATCTTTTCTTTAGGACCGTAGGTGATCGGCACTCTTTCTATGAATGTTATCTCACCAGCACTGTCCGTTCTGGTGATGTAGATGTTATTAAACAAAGTTCCGAAAAGAATGATGTATTTACGAATGCTTGAGAAGTAAAATGGTGTTGTCGAGAACATTAAACGTTACCTTCGCTGAAAGGATCAGTTTCGGTGAAGTCGATAAAGTCATCTGAACCGATATCAAAATTATCAGAGCCTGACTGAATCACTTCGTTGTCTTCAGCAGGATTGATTGTCGAAAGATCATAAGACTCAGTTACCAGATAAGCTTCATCCTGATCCTGCAAGTAATCACCGTTTTCATCCATTAGAGCATAATCCAGGATGTTGGTTGAGAACTTGCTTTGAAGAATATCAATCTCAGGGATACCAGTGTTGAACTGTTCGTTGCTGTATTCAAACAGCTCGCAGGTCAGTTCCCAAGTCTGCAGTGCGCCGAACTGATAGAACATCTCGAACTTGTTGACATACTTGATCTGGAAACATTTGCGGTTCAGAGGGAAATAAATCAAGTCGCCTTCGTTTGGTCTAACCTGATCGGTGATTATCGCAACTTCTTGATTGAAAGTTCTTTGGGCAATGCTGAAGACAACCTGATCGCGAATCTGCAGACCAAACTTGGACATAAAGTTGCCATCACCCGAGAAACCATCGATGGATTTGATGTAAAGCTCAACCATAATAGCTTGGTTGTATTGTGATGAGTCATCTGCTCCCATTAGCTTATCATAGTTACCAAGAACACGAGGAATGTACATCATGTCCTCGCCGTATATGCGAATCGATTCGATGATCAGATCTTCGTAGAGACCTTGCTCATTAGAAGCAGAGAAATTATTGAAGTAGAAATTAGTTGCCATATGAATACATCAACCCAACATATCCGTCACAGGCAACGAATAACTGAAAATCATTTCACGTTCAAGATCGGCTCTCTCTTGAGTCGCGTCGTTGTAGATCTTCTCGCCATTGAACTGAACTCCGCCTGGTAGTGTCATGCCTGTGAACTTGGTTAGGTTGGCACCCCACTGCTGTTTGATCAAGCAGGATGCATAACGTTGCAACCAACGATCACCCCATGCTTTGGTGAATACATCAGGATCAACAATCTGATACGCCTCAGCGACGATGAAATCACCTTCGTTTATGATGTTCCAGTCCATATCAACATACAAACGGTTCATATGTCGGTTGTAGCGAATAGGCTGCTGACCTACCAGCATTTGCTCCAAAAATTGAATGTGTGTCATAGCCATGTAGTAAGGAACCATCGATACGCTGGTTAGCGTATACAGGTCGTTCAATGCGATCTGATAACGGATGTTAAAGAGGTTGTTGGTGTTCAGTGCCTGACCGATTGGAAACAGATTGACAACGCCGATAACGTTCTCAGGCATTGGAACATAGCGATCTGTTTTTGTTTGGGATGTCACCTGATACTTGTAGTAGATCTTCTCGGCACCATCAAAGTGATAGTCCCAAAAATACAGCAGTGCTTCGTCGATACGATCTTCAACTTGATCGTCATCGACGTTAATCTCAATCACTGGCTTGCCGAGTTTACGAAGGCAATACTCTTTGAAAGTTGCTCTTGATGATGGAACTGCCATTTGATACACCCATGGGTTTTGATTCTATTTATAATACTAGAATTGGAACATACTACCTCACCAATGCATTTTGTAACATCGACATTTCCCTCAAAACCCTACTATTTAACTGTTCGATTGATTCGTTCATTACTCTGTCAGCACCCGATTCAAGAAACCTTGCGCTCGATGCTCGGAGCGTTCTATTGATTGTTGTGTTTAGAATCCGCAGAATCTCAGCTGGTGTTTCTCTAGAAGCATAAACTCCTTGCCATGCAACAAACTCGCTGTCAATGTCCATCTCTCTCCAAGTAGAGATATCTACAGCAGATCTGCTTCTCTCAGCTGATGTTACTGCAAAAGCTCTCGCAGTTCCAGCTCTATGGTGTTGCATACCAACAAGATTTGAATCAAACATCATTGTTATCCTACCACCAATCAGATCAGTAGCTGCTGAAGAGCCGCCGCTGTAAGGAACAGCAATCATTTCTATGTTGGTTGCTTTTAAAAACAATGATGCTGCTATCTGCAAGGTTCCACCGCCGCTGCTGGTGCCGTAATGGTAGAAACCTGGTTTTTGCCTTACTAACTCAACTAATTCTTTTGCATTTGTGGCAGGAACATTGTTAGCAACCATCATAACCATTGCAGACTCAATCACATTAGCAACAGGAACAAGTCTACCTATCACATCAACTTCTGGATTATTGCTAAAAAATCTGTTCGCTAGAATACCATTAGAAGAAAATAGAAGCACATGTCCATCAGGTCGTTGTTGTAACACATGATTAGATCCAATAGAACCTAAAGCTCCTGGTCTATTTTCGACTACAACAGTCAATCCTTCGTGTTTGTTGAGTTCTTGCGCTAAGATTCTGGCTGTAACGTCAGTTGTTCCACCCGCAGCAAATGGTACAACCAGATGTATGGGTCTGGAAGTAAAAGGTTGTGCAGTTGCCTGCACAGCTAAACAGATAAAAAATATTATAAATTTAAATATTATCATAATTAAAACTCAACCTCTTGCCAATTATCTATCATATATTGCACTTGCATATTATACTTATTATACCAATCTATTAGATACTGCTTCGAAGCGTCCAATAGCACTTTACGCTCATCCTCACTAAGATTTTTCCATTTATCTGCCTCATCACGCCAATTTTTATCTCCACTTGGGACCTTTGCACCAGATAGTTAAAGAATATCTCTCGCCCTGAGTGACAGGTGTTACTCTATGATTGTAGAAAGATGGAAATATTAAACAAGACCCTTGTTTTTTTGAGCTTCTATAGTCACTTGAAACAAAATTAGATTCCCCTTCAGATTTTTTATCAAATTGATATAATTTTGATAGCTCTAAGAGTTCTTCAACAGAGGCTCCAGGTATCATATAAGGAACGTTAATAACTAACGTATTTTCATCTTCCTGAATAGGATTATTGAAAAGTACAGGTGTAATATCATCGTAACGCTTTAAGGTGGGGTCTATTTCTAGCAATCCTCCTTCATAGTATTGCGATTCTGATAACTCAATGGTGAGTGTTAATTTTCTACCACTCCAGATACTATCTCCATCAGGATATAACGGGTCATCAGAATGCCAGCCAAATCCTTGTTCTCCAGCATTATATCTAGCTACTTGCATATCAAAAGTTTCAATATTAGCTTCAAAATGATCTTTATTTAATTTATCTGTATTATTTTTTATATGACTGTAAAGATCATCCGGTAAATCTGACTGTTTTAAAAAACATACCTCTCCTCCCCTGTGCGTGGGGTTAAAATATGTGGAGCCTGAGTAGCTGCGCACACTGGCTTTTTCAAAACCTTTAATTTTTGATATGCTTGTAATTTCTCTACACTGAGAAGAGGAAAAGAAATCAGGCATGTTAGCAATCATTATTACACCTCAGCCATAACTTGTTTTTTTGTCCAGGTAGTATAATCAAAGTCTTTGTCTGTAGCCCAAGCACTGACGAGGAAATCATTACAGAAGTGTGAATGAGAACCATCAGTCACGAGGGAGTATACTACATCATCAGGCTTGAACGAATCATCAACATCGATAAACAGAATTTCTTCGTATCCATCCTGGGTAACGATAGTCATACCAGGTACAAGCTTAGTGGTCATAGTACCGTTTATGAACTTAGTATTGTATCTTATACCTGTATTGTTATCATTGTCGATAACGATTTCGACATAACCGGGAGTATCTGCAGAGTCAATATCAATAGCAGCCCATCCATCAGTTGTCCAGTGCTTATGTCCGAGAGATGTACGATGTCTCCCGTTAATAACCGCCATAATTGGATTACTACCCATAGATACCTTGTGATAACCAAGTACTGTATTAATATGACCAAACCCACCAAGTACTCTATCGCCTACAAGAATTTCATCTATGCGCTTGAAGCTACCATCCCACATAGTAACGAGAGAGTCAGAAGTAAAGCATGGCGGTCCTGGCGATGGCGGTGGAGCTTGATTGAAAGTTCTGGTTTCGGTGAGTACTATAGTAGCTCCGCTTGCACTTAACGCAACACTTGAATCATAACCTAAACCGGCGTTAGATCCTACATTCACTATAACTTTTTGAAATGACATTCTAGACGCACTGAAGGTGCCGGCGTTAACATTATCGGCGTTTAGATAATAGCTAGCTGCTTGCCCATTTAAGTTTGTCGAATTACCAGCGTTGGTGGCGTTGGTGGCATTGGTGGCGTTGGTGGCATTGGTGGCGTTGGTGGCGTTGGTGGCGTTGGTGGCGTTGGTGGCAGTAGTAGCTGTACCTGCATTACCTGTGATGTTTATAGCCCATGTACCACTTGCGTTTCCACCAGTGAGTGTGGGTGCGTACGAGTTGTAATTACTAGAATGTAGTAAGGCACTCATGCTAACGCAACCAGTTAAGTCTAAAGTAGCACCCCTGCTAGAGCCACTGTTTTCAAAAATTCTTAGAGAGTTGAAAAATACATCTACAGAAACAGCACCAGCAAGAGAAGTGTTACTAGTTGGTCTCGCCAGCTGCAATTCACCACCTTCTGCACCGCCCTGTGCTGTAATACTTAAGTAAGGTACAGTCAAAGTATTAGTCATAGTATCACCAGCTTTATTTACCGGTGTATAACCTAGTCTAGCTGGAATATCCGTGTAAAAACTAGCAGCTTGACCGTTAAGATTAGTTGAGTTATTGGCAGTGCGCGTCGCAACGTTAGCAGTTAAGCCAGCTGTTGTCTGGTATAGTGCAGCAGAATTAGCTACAGCATTAGAGTATGCAGTAGCAGCAACAGCTACAGCATTAGAGTATGCAGTAGCAGCAACAGTTACTGCATTTGAATATGCAGTAGCTGCATTACCAGAGATCATTGTGTTAACTGATACGCCACCGGTAAACAAACTTACAGCATTTACTGATGTGGCAGTTATAGAAGCTGTATTGACTACAGTGCTATTAGCAGTAAATGATCCATTGACTACAAGACCATTCTTTACTACGAAGTTTAAATCTGCCATCCCAGTTCCCTATCCCTTGAGATTGTTTTTTGTTATTTAGCGTCAGGTGGTTCTAATTGAGGTACCACTTGCTTTCTAATTTCTTCTGTTATTGGTAGACCAATACGAGTTGGTAATTCACCAATACCGGCAAGAATAGCATTGACCTGATCTAGTGTTAGTGTTAAAGTAAATTCTTTCATATTAATTCTCCGTTTTTTCAATGAAAGCTCAGTAGTTAAACTCAGCTATGTTATTTAGGTTACTACACATTGCTTATTCCCCAAGGAAGAGCAGGGGTTACCACAGATGGGTTAATCTGCGCTTCGATCTGAGCCGCTACATTCGTCTCAAAGGTAGTCACCTGATCCAGTCCAAGAGCGTCCTTAACCCAGCCAATGACTAGATCCTGTGTTAAGTCGGCATAGGGCGTGAACGGCGATCCTGCTGTGTAGGTCAGACCAACAGTGCTATACACAGTGGCATTATAGGTACCATCAGTACCATTTAGGCGCCAATGCACTGTCATAATAACATCGGTCTTGCCGTCCTCTTGAGGTTTACAATCCATCGCATCAATAACCCAGGTATAAGTAATAGCCATTTTATATCTCCTTGCTTTGTACCTGCGCTTGCAGGGTTAAATTAATTTCGTTGATGATAAGTTTTAGTTTCATGGATGAGCTGCCTTGTATGCGTCAAAATCAGCTTTAAGTTCTTGGATTGCGGCAACAAGGTGGACGACGATCTTGCTGTAGTCCACGCCCTGCGGCTTGATGCTGCCATCTTTGTTGATGGCATCCTTCTCGCCGGTCACAGCCTCCGGGATTATCGCTTGTAATTCGTGAGCGATAAAACCTTCGCCATAGCTGTTATTGGCGTTCCACTTGTATATACAAGGCTTGAGCGCGGAGACTGTTGAAAGCCCAGAAACCATGGGTTTTACATCGTGCTTCAGACGATAATCAGAGGTCGTGTTATAAGATGTAGTGGTTCCATTTGTCGTAATAGTTCCGACACTACCTCCACTTGATCCATATCCAAAATACACGAGTCCTGAGCTGCTGCTTCTCGCCCATGCAACAAGAGGAAAGTTAGCCGAGTCACAAATAAATGTACCAGCATTATTACCATTTATTGCGACGCTCAAGCGTCCCCCAATAGCAGCACCAGATGTCAGACCCACGAACAAATTGCCGCTGCTAT
>Ga0181357_1000388_pt1 | contig 16372 bp, 15 predicted proteins | sample Fa13VDMM110DN_FD_130094 | JGI IMG/M metagenome (GOLD analysis project Ga0181357, IMG submission 130094) | Freshwater viral communities from Lake Michigan, USA - Fa13.VD.MM110.D.N | ecosystem: Environmental > Aquatic > Freshwater > Lake | place: USA: Michigan | collected 2013-09-24 | reverse complement strand
TGAATGCATTGGTATTTGCTAGAGCAGAATTGAACGTAGATGTAGCAACCTTAGTTGCAATAAAAGTATTGGTATTTGCTAACTGAGATTTGATGAATGCATTGGTATTTGCTAGTGCTGAATTGAATGTAGATGTATTCAGCTTTGTTGCAATGAATGAATTTGTATTTGCTAGCGCAGCACGTTCTATTGCCTTTGTCTGATAGAGTGTAGCAGCATTAGCGACTTGAAGTCTATCTGAAACCAACAAACGAATAGCAGTATTGGTAGTTGTTAAACCAGTCTTAACATTAGTGATTGCAAGATTAGTATTTGCTAGCGCAGCACGTTCTATTGCTTTTGTAGTAAATGTAGCATGAAGATAAGAGTTCGGTACAGCGGCTTCATTGTTAATTAAAATTTTACTTCCAGTTGCAGAAATTTGAGCGGAGCCCAAATATATTGTGCTATTGGCTAAAAAGACATCTTTATATCTTTTTGTGGTTGAACCAAGATCGAAGGTGATATTTGATGTTGGTATCAGAGTTCTGGTGGCAACAGTTGTAGTGAATGTGTTCGTTAATCCACTACCAACGCCAGCAGTATTTGCTTGCCATTTACCAAGAGTTCCATTGTAAACAAGACTATGGCCATCAGTTGGAGCACTAACACTGTTGTAATCTACATCATCTAAACTTCGTAAATTTACTTCACCAGAACCTGGGGAGTTAATCCCCATTGCAGTTCCATATGCAATTCTGGACATTCTTGTATCAATGTTTTTAGATAACTCTTCAAATTTTTTCTCAAAAGGAGCAACGTTAATGTCTGCTCCTGGGTCTCCCTTATCACCCGGTAATCCTTGCAGACCTCTTTCACCTCGGCCGCCCTTATCACCTTTTGAACCAACACTACCTGTTAACCCAGGATTACCTGATAACCCATCTATACCATCTTTTCCAGAATCACCTTTATCGCCTTTGTCACCCTTATCGCCCCGAACTCCTTGATCACCTTGGTCACCCTTATCGCCCCGAACTCCTTGATCGCCTTTGTCACCCTTATCACCTCGAATCCCTTGATCGCCTTTGTCACCTTGGAATCCAGGATCGCCCTTATCACCAAGAACACCCTGGTCGCCCCGAACTCCTTGATCACCTTGGTCACCTTTGTTACCTTGGATTCCAGGATCGCCCTTATCACCAAAAGCACCTTGTTTGCCCTGATCGCCCTGATCGCCCTTTTCACCGATTATACCCTGAACGCCGCGTGGACCTACAACATCACCTGCAACAATAGTTATGCCATCTTCACGAATAAGATGAAGATTACCTTTATCAATTTTTGCTTCTTCGAAAGAATATCCCGCTAAACCAGTTTCTCCTGGATCTCCCTTTGAACCAGGAAGTAACTGTATATTTTCTATTATTTTTTCTAAACGGATATTTTCTTTTTTTGTTTCATTTAGAAGTTTTATAATAGAGGTAAAGATTTTTGCATCTTTTAAGGAATAACTCTCATCATTACTCATGATTTATTAATCTCGGTGAGCAAGAGTATCATTTATAACTTGTGTCATGCTTTCAATTAATTGTTGTTCTTCTTCCGTTACTTCATCAGTATTCTTTTTAATTTCAATCTCTTCTTTAACATCACTTGTTTGAGCATTAGATGAATTTTGTGTAGGTGGTTCTAAATCGGTTTCAGCACTAGGTTGTGAATTCGCACCTTCTTCTGCCATTTCACGCTTTATCTGCATCATGTCTTCATCAGTCATATGCAAAACATTTTGACGAATCCACTTTGATGAGAAATATTTTCCAACATAATTATCTACGTTTTGTAAAATTGCCAATCTAGAATTCATTATTTCTTGATCTTTCAATTCAGCATAATAATTATCTCGTTGATAATCATAATGAATGTACTGTTTCATTTCTTTCCATTCTGCGCGAGTCATTATACCGCGTAGAATTAATTGTGTTTCAAGAACAACATCAAATAGATGATTGAATCTTGTTCTCAATCTATCTATGAACTTTGAAAACTTTATTTCGTCTCTTGTTATTTCGCCTGTTCTGCCAAAGTTATACGAATTATCACTTTGCATACGAGCGATGGGAACTTTTAAAGCTTTATATAGTTTGCGGCGAAAATATTCTACGTCTTCCATTTCACCTAAGTTTTGGCCACCCGGTAAAGTTGTAATTTCTGTTCCTCTACCGCCCTCACGACGAGGAAGCCAAAAGTCTTCAAGCATTGTATTCTTAGTATATACGCCAGCATCCAATAGATAGGTGTGATGGCTATGATATGTTTCTTCCAAGTCAACAGTTATACATCCAACATCAATCCTTTCATCGAGCCATTCTACCGAAATGGCCTTATGATTTCTAAGGATTTCTGCCGTATGGCCTCTAGAATGATTGTATTTTATGTTGGATCTATTCAAATTATTTTGACGACAGTATTCGTTAAGATTTTCTACAATTTCTTGCGATCCATCAGGCTTAGATATTTTCCAAGTTTTGAAGTGTTGAACCTTTCCTATTCTTTTTTCCGAAATTCTCTGTCTCCAAATAGGAGTAAAGTCATCGCTTTTATTGACCCTGCCACCGAAACCATATTTGGCACAATCACGATGAAATTTCATGTGATCGTCGCGATTCATCATCACTAGGTTTGATGGTGAATTATTTGTGCGATGGTAATCAATATGATGTATTGTATTTTTCGAAGAAGCCTTGTATTCTTCTCTATGAAGTTTTTCTTCGCGGATATTATTTTCGTCTTTCCATCGCGCAACTTCGCGATGAGTATATTCCCAAGATTTTGTGTCGTTTTTGAAAATCTGTTCATATTCAGAATCGCCAAACATCGTCTTCATTCTACGATAGCCTGGAATTATAGATTCCCCAACAAGATCTTTAGCTTCGACAAATCCCTTTCCCCAAACAGGGAATTTATGATCAGGAGTACAAACGACGCTCTTTCCATTATCAAATGTGACCCTAACAACTTGTGAATCCTTTTTGGTAATTCCCGCCCAAGATACTGGCCCGGGAACAAATTTACCAGTCATAGGATCGACCGAATATACCCAATTCTTCTTACCGCTTTCATATTCATTCATCAACTCTTGAAGAGATAGTGTTCTTCCATCGAGTAGTGGAATTTTCGTTTCAAGAGCATAACACATAAACTTACGATCATCACGGACTTCGCCTGTTGTAGCATCATAGACTAATCTATTTTTGTGCTTAATCATCATATCACGAATATACTGTTCTGCTTTTATCTTTGGTAGATTACCAACGTCAATATAAAAAATACGACGTTCTGGTGCGCGAGCCAAACGATAAATGACTACAGCATCTTCAAGCATACGCAACTGATTCATAGGCTTTATTGATGTGTGTATATGAGATAGAACAAGTTTATTTCTCTGATCTAATAATCCAGAATGAACATATGCAATTGCATCTTTTGAAATTTTCATTCCTTGTGTTCCAGTTATGCCGGATGTAACTCCAGTTGGCATATAAATGTAATATTCCTTGTAAGCCGGAACTACTCCCATGTTCAAATGGCCACTCGAATGGCCACTCTCAAGTTTTTTTTCTGGTTCACGAACTTTACGAATTCTGCGAGGATCAATATATCTTAGTTCTTTGATTCCATCTCGCGGCTTTTTTATGTCAATCATCATATGATAATACAGACGACCATCAATATACCAACGACGAAACAAATCATATGCCATAGTATTAAAATCAAGAAGTCTCATAACAGTTTTGAATTCTTCGCGGATTTTACTTTTTACTCTTTCCGGAACATTCAATTGATCTAGATTGATTTCTATAATAGACTTATAATCTTCGCGTATGATTGCTTCGTTTACGACTTCTTCTATTGCATTATCTACTTCAAACTGTGTGGCAAGTTCGCGATATTTTGTGACTAATTGTGTTTCATTTTTTGCTTGTCCTTCTAGATCAATAAATGTGCCGTATGATCCGCCAGGTGCTATTTCAATAGAGCCATCATTGCTTGATGGTGGCACAAAAGAAGGAATCTGTTCAGCTTCCTTCTTCTCATCAGCTACCTTACCTATTCTATATCCAAAAAGCTCTATTGCCATAATATTATCTCTCTCTTGTTTTATCTATTTAGTACTATTTATATAGTATTTCGCATGAAGACAAAAAAGAAAAGAGGGAGATTTTACTCTCCCTCCAAGCATTATTATAGTATTAATTATTATAATTATACAGCAATAGTGCCAGTCGTTGTTGGGGCTACAATACGCCAATAGTCATACTCAAAAGTAACTGAGTATTCTTGAATAGCATCTGAGTTGTCCCAACTCAGTTCAATTGCTGCGATATCTGTAGGAAATAAATTCACGAATTCATATGTACGGATTGGAACACCAGTTTTGCTATATTGTGTTACAGTTGCTGTAGTGCGATATGCAACGTTCGTGGCAAGAGCAGTATCACGAAGATTTGCTTCGTGTCTATTGATATTATTGCTCCAAGTTTCAAGAGCCTCACGAATTGCAAAATCTTCATCATTTAAAATTGTAACTGTCCATGGTGCAAAAGTTCTTGTTCCAGCAAATTTTACTTCACGACCAAAATACCTAATTGGTATAGTTGATAGTGTGCTTGCTGGAATTTGAGCGGATTTACAAGTGAATGCTGATCTTGCTCCGATGTTTGGAACTCCTGATGGTGTATCGATGATTACACTAAACAGCGAAGATCTTGCACCACCAAGGGGTAAACCAGCTGCTGCAAATTCGGAGATATTAAATGCCATAGTTATACTCCCTTTCCTTTATATTTATACTAATACGAACCATAGCGGAGACCCTCATTTTGGCTTTTGTTTCTTCAGAATGTTTCTTCCCGCGCATACCAATCTTACCTTCTTCTTGCAACCTTTTAGAATTATCACTAATTAATTTTCTAGTTTCTTTCGATCTGTTTTTAGCCGCATTAGTAAATTTTATTTTCAGAAATTTCCGACAACTTCACTGAATTCTACACCAGTTCTAACTGCTATGAAATTCAACTGAATGAAGTTAATCGAACGTGCTGGTTTGACATAAATGTCTCCAATGAATTCGTTTCTATCGATCACTGTGCCTGTATTATTTGTATCATCACACACAACACGGAAATCGAAAATACCACGACGACCCTGAACGTCACGCAGGAATGGTTCTACAAGATTTCTGAACTGTGCGCGAGTAAACTCATCATTGAATTCAAACAACGAGAACTTAGCTGCTGTAGATATTGCCTTTTCAAGCACAATGAACAAACGACGGACGTTGATTCTGTCGAATGCGCTTGGTTTTGCTAATAGAGTTTTATCGCCAAAGAGAACAGTACCCTGACCTGGGAATGTTGTTACTGGATTGATGCCAGCCTTGTACAATGAATCTCTAGCAGACTTTCTCGGATTGAAAGCAAGTTTGATCACATTTTTCACCTGACCACGATTGAAACCCGCTGGTGAATACCATGGATCGCGTTCTGTGTCAGTACGTACCATCAATCCTGCTGTGTCACCGTTCAGAGCAACATAGCGATAGATGTCGTTGTACTTGTCGTAGATGTATTTGTAACCGCTATCCATCACAGCATAAGAAGATGAAGGCAAAAGATTACGGAAAGTAATAGAATCATCTACTTCTTTATCAACATAGCTAGAGTTATTAACAACATTAGATTTAAGTGGTGAAATAACTGCAATACAATCTTTGCGTTTTTCAGCAATATTATTGATGATGTGTAGAACGCGAGTTTGATTGGAATCGCCAGCCAATACTAATGAAACATCAACGTCTTCCGCAGAAGCAAATTTATCGTAACCAACAATATAATCCGCGTCTCTTGGTGGCTGACCATCACGCCCAAATCTCAATGAGTCATTGATTGGGGCTCTCTGTTGTCCACCAAGAAAGTTGATACCTGATGCGTTTTTACCTGCATGAGTAATTGCGCTTGGATGAGCCGCAAACCAAAGATACTGTGATTGAGTATTGATTACATTACGGTAGAAATTTGATCCACCATCTGGTGTTTTAGCATCAAGGGCTTTAGAAACAGAATTGAATTTTTCAAGAACTGTATTTGCAGATCCACTAAACTCACCATCTTCGTCAGCCACTACAATGTGCATTTCATCATTTGATCCACTTATAACCGATGCATATGGTGATGTGCCCGGGGCAGCATCAAAGAATCCATGGAATTCCCAACGGCGAGTTGGTGCAGAAATTGTTACTGTGTTACCAACATACTTTGTCTTTAGAGTTACGGTTGCAGCGGAAACAGAAGCTACTGTCAGTGGTACTTTGTCTGGTCCACCAAGTATTAAGTCACCAGCAGTTAATAGAGCAGCAGAAGCTGAGTTTGCAGCAGTTACACTAACGCTGTTGTTTGTGAATGTAAAGTTTCCGGATAGAGAGCTTTGATATGCATTTGTGGATGCGCATATGGAAACGCGAAGTGAGTTACCTACTTGACCAGGATATTTTGCGATCCAGTTACCAACTCCAGAAATAGCAGAGCCTGTTCCTGTTGATGGAGCATAGTTGTTCTCATAATCGTCAATGCTTCTTATAACAGTGTTTTTTGAGTTTGCTGCTGCAACAGCATTCTTTCCTACTTGAGTTGAAGTTGTCTTTACTCCAGCCGATGCTGATGTATTTGCCTCATTGATTACACGAACAACATATAGTCTGTTGCCATAGCTCAAGAAGCTTGCGGCTACGAAGAAATCAGCGGCTGTGTTTGCAGTTGGAGAGAAAAACTGCTTTACCAAAGAGTCTTCACTATCAATTAGAACTCTTTTTTGAACTGGGCCCCAACGGAAATGACCAGCGATAGCACCTTCTGTAGTGCTTACAGCAGGAATAACTGTAGTTAGATCGATTTCAGATACATTTACTCCTGGAGAAACTTGAAATGGCATGGTATATCCCCCTTTTAAAATTTTATACTTCAATCATGATTTATTTATAAAAAGGAATTTTTTAGAACTCAGTATCCAAAGGTCCAATGTTTCCATAGGAAAACTCATCCATATCATTATTACTATCTAAGTTTACTGATTCCATACCATTATCTATAAATCCAGCAGGCAAGAGGTCGTTCATAAGATCAGCATATTTCTCTTTTGCCATCCTAGCTCTAAGGTCTGTATTGGTAAACTCTGTAAAATACGATTGCCTTATCAACCATCCAAATATAACCAATGTCATAACTAAATCGTCATGATATCCTTCTTCAGCTTCATATGATTGTTTTTTAGAAATAAATTTAGAAAGTTCTTCTATAATGTCAAAATCTTGAACGATTAGTTTATTATCTTCAATCATATCCTTCAGATTGGAACATCCTATTCTTTTTATTTGTTTGGTCATTCTGACACCAAAGTTTGACCGCCCAACAAATCCTCCTGATATCTTTTGACCAGCTCGACCCTTCAATGTTGTAGAAATTATGTTTTCATATTCCAAATCATTATGTAATGCCTCAGCAACCATTTGTCCGACATCATTAGTTTCCGGAACCACAAATGCGTCATTATAATAATGTGCGCATCTTTGTATGATTTCTGGATACATCATAGGTGATATTTCATTGCTTCTAAACTTAGCCACAACTTTATATGGTATTGAGGTAACATTTATGATAGTAAACGCAGAATAATCTTTTCCGACGCCATGAGAAGTGTCTGCGATAAGTACATATATGTTTGTTTCGTTTGGATCATCATATATGTCTAATCCCCAGTTATCTTTGCGTGGGTTCACGAAGACTAATTCGTTTAGTTTCATCGGATCGATTAATGTATTTCTAGAGCCGAGGAACATGCATTCAAATTCTTGTCTGAATTGTTCTTCGCTTGTATTTGCTATAGTTTGATTACGCCATTCATCATTGCGCCCGGGTGTATCTCTCCAATGGACTTCAATTGGAATATATAAACTTTTTTTGTTAATAGCATCTATCCACATTTTGTAATAATGATTCATACCGTATGGAGTAGAAACGATGATGATCTGCGTCGATTCACCGGAAGAAATTGTAGGATAAACGGATGCAAAGAAGTGTTCTGCTATGTTGCGCGGAATGAACGCAAACTCATCAAGCAGGATAAGATTAAAAGCGCCACCACGAATAGCACTAGCTGATGTAGCAGAAGCTAACACCTTGCTCCCATTTTCTAATTCTATATTACCTTTATTCCAAGTATCGATACCTTGTTGCAACCATTTTGGCAAATGTTCATATGCTGTTTTTATTTTTTCCAATAGTTCTCTAGCTAGGGTGCCTTTGTTTGCCAGAATAGCGCAATTTTGATTATCTTGAAATAGTATTTTCCATAAAATATAGGATACGACAGCTGTGCTTTTACCAGACTGGCGAGGCATTTTTGTGATGGTAAATCTATTATTTACAAATGTGCCTATCATTTTACGTTGATAAGAATACATATCAAAATTGATTAGACCCTTATCTACGTTTACAATTTTTACATATTTCTCAATAAAATATTCCGCGTCTTTTGAACAGCGAATATATTCTTCTATTTGCTCAAATGTAAATTGAACAGGAACATTTGCTTTTTTTAGAAGTGGATTATTTAAATACGAATCATTCATAATTCAAATTATTGTTTCTTTTTGCTCACCGGTTTGTTTTTGATTTTTTACGAATTGTTCTCACCTTCACAGTTCTTCCATTCACAATTTTCATTCGCCCGACTTTATTTTGTGATTTAGATGTGTACTTTGGCTTCTCTTTGAAAACTTGAAGACTCATTACAATCACCGACTTTATCTTTTTAACGATGCAATCTTTTGCATCTAAAATTTTGTAATATATCGATCTTATGTGATATTTAACTTCGTAAATAAAATTACTCAGCATCTCTTTTCTCCTTTATCAATTTTTGCAACTCCGCCGTACTCCCAACAAAAATCGCATTAGTCACATTTTTAGGAAAATTCTCTTTATCATCTTCAGTTTTTATATTCTTTATTGTCTTGTGGATATCTAATAAATCTTTATTAGCATCAATGAGAGTTTTTATCAACTGACCAGCAACTTCATATGTTCGTGGATGTTCACTTACTTTAGCAATATCTAAAATATTATCAAGTGCTGTGTCGCCTCTACCTATAATATTTTTGATATTCTTTCTTGCCAATTCAAAATCTGAATCAATATTGGTATTGGTTTCTATTGAATATACAGATTCTTTAGGCAATATCTCTACTTCATCCTTCTTATCTACTGAGATATTCAGAATTTCTGATATGTTATTTTCTAAGTTCACCTCAGATATCGGCATCTGTTCCACTCTTAGGATCATACTTTTTGCCATCAGTAAAGAAGAAGGTATTTACTGCTAATCCATAGTTGTTGCTTGCGAAGATCAAAGTGCGGGAAATAGACGCAGCACTATTTGTAGTTGGCGATCCATTAGCAAGTAGCCCAGGAACAACAACTATTCTTGAAGAACGACCAGTTTGTGCGATATCTTTTGCAGTTATTTTCAAAGTTTCTCCAACGGAATTTACAGAATTTGCTGTTGGAACTCCAATGTCGATTTGAGTGCGAGTGATAACGCCAGAATGTCTGACTGGGCCAAAGAAATAACCTTTCATTACAAAATTCAATGTATAAATCAGCGCCCGCCTAGTGTAGAAATCCCCTTCATATGTATCTTCTGTTGTAACATCAGTTAAAATTGTAGGAATGTCCATGTTTATGCTCATAGAAGGTATTAGAATTATTTTATTAGTCCACTCTGGCCCAAAAAAAGGTATAATTTGTTCCAACAATTGTGCGCCATCATCTGCGTTTCTAACGTACATATACAAAGAAAAATTGATATTATAGGGAACTGGTGTATATTGAGAATCCACTACGCCAGCATCAGTAGTTTTAATATGGCGATTTACAATTACACTAGGCAATTTTCGTGACCCATCATATTGCATAGCTGTTATTTCAAAAGAAACTGCCGGTAATTGAACTGCTATTGCACGAGTTAGATTGGGATCAGCAGACAAGCGAGCTAGAAATTTTTCTTTTGGAGCATATGAAATAGGAACACCAATAGTTTCTATAACAGTGTTGTTTACATTTAATCTTTGCACAACCATATCATTGAACATATTGCCAAAAGTGACAATATATCTTCTTAGCGTTTGATGATAAAATTGTGATCCGAAAATAGCCATTACTTCTTTTCCTTACAATTAAACGAAAACTTCACTTACCATCTGTCTACTTCACTGAATGGGCTCTTTTCACTCCAATCGATATAGTCGTCTGCTAGAGATGTAAAGATTTCATTATTTGCTTGTTTAGCAGTAGCTTCTAAGCGGAATTCCTGTAGCAACCATCCACCATCTTCATTTAGTAACTTATCTGTGCCATTTTCATCTAGGAATTGATATGCTAGAATATCCAACGAAAGTGCGCTCATTGTCGTGTCTATTGTAGTGTTACCAGTCCGGAATCTAGAATCACGATCAAACAATTCACAAATCAAATCATATGTGTATAGTTTACCGTGTTGATAGAATACGTTTTCGTTCTCCACAAATTTGATTTCATACAGTTTGCTATTAAGTGGAAAGAATATAACATCGCCTTCTAGTGGGCGAGATGCTGTAATACTATATGCATTTGCTGAACCCGCTTCCAGCAAAATGGAATCTGTTGCACCCCATGCGTTCGTATTTGCTGATTCTTGTTGATAGTTATATCCAACTTCCGTAATTAACTTTTCAGTCGCGATTTGTGTCCAGCGTTTACGCGCTATTGTAAAAGTTATTTGATCTCGAATTTCTAAATTGAATTTGCTTAGAAAATCTCCTTCGCCTTCAAAGCCTTGTATATTTTTGATATATGCTTCTAAATCAACTGCTAAATCATAAGTGCCTAACTTATCTTCATTTAGCACGAAGTCTTGATTCGCTATAGTTCTTGGCAAATATTTTACGTCAAGACCATATTGCTTTATGCTCTCGATAATTAAATCTTCAGCAGTGTCTTGTTCACGGCCATAAGAATAGTATTTGAAATATTTATTGATAGTCATTGATTAACCTTAGTTTACAATTACCATAAAGTATATATTTAATTCATCATGTCCATAACAGGAAGCGAGTAAGAATTAATAAGTTCTTCTTCCATTTTAATTATTTCAGATTCAGCTTCTTCCCATATTTTTTGCCCATTGAATGTTATTCCACCAGGAAGTTGCATACCCTCAAACTTTTTCAGATTTTCACCCCACTGTCTTTTGATCAAACTGGTTGTATATTTTTTCAACCAACCATCGTTATAAACGTCTGTGTATACCTCTGGATCAATGGTGTTATAACCATCAAGAATCAAATAATTTCCACTGGAAACATCGGTGCTCCAGTCCATATCAATATACAATATATCTTTATGCCGATTGAATCTAATAGGTTTATCTCCCACAAATATTTCTTCCAACGATTCAACATGACGCATAGCAGTAACATACGGAACATATGTTGACGCTGTATAGTCAAACAAATCATTTAAGTGAATCTGATAGCGAATATTAAATAGATTAGTCACATTTGATGAAGAAGAAATACGGAATATGCGTGTTATTCCAATTAGAGCTTCCGGAACAGTAATATACTTATTCGTTATATCGGTGGTAGTGAGCACATGCTTATAATAAACGTGTTCAGTACCATCAAAATGGAAATCACGATACTTCTGCAAAGCATCGTCAATACGATCTTCGACCTGCTCGGCATCGACATTGATATCTATAACTGGATATCCCAATCGACGTAAACAATAGTCTTTTAGCCCCTGTCTTGTACTTAATACTGCCATTTTTTTAGCCTCAAAGTAAGCGTTTGAAGCTATTTATTATCAGAAATATCTCTCAGTTTCCATAGATTTACTAATTACAATAACCGAACCATTAGCACTAAGGGCTAATGCCACATGGTTATAATCTATTTCTTTAATATTATTCCAAGTTTGATAGTTAAAACAGTCATTTCTCAACCATCCGCATACTGCAAATCCATCAACAATATATGATGTGCTACCATTTGTAATTGGAATAAAGATAATTTCAGTTCCGTTGGCAGAAACATCTTCAATTTTATTAACAGTAACCAGTTCTTGATTTTCACCATACAACACTGTGCCAAGCTGAAGTTGATTTACTAAGTGTGTAGCGTAGGGCTTCTCTAACCAACGTTCATTGTGATTAAATATGAAATTTCCTCTACCTTCTTCTACGGAAAGATCGGGAAGAAACACCTCAATAAAATCTTCCATTAACCATAGTTCATCTTCCTGAGTTTCGGGGTTAACTCTGGTTTGATCTCTTGGTGTATTGCATAAAATAAAATGTGCTGTATTTCCGACATATAATCCTTGCGGCCCAACTAACGCACGTTCGGTTGTTATTGTAATCTTATCATTTATTCTAATAAAACTTCGTGGCTTGTGATTCAACAATCTTCTAGCTCTACCGAGGACTGTGTTTATTTCACCCTTAGCTCCTAAGACCTTCATATTCCTAAAAAGATTTTTGATATCAACATATTGATTATTATCTAAAAGGATTTTTGCGTTTTCTAAAAAAGCCATTTTATTTCTCTACGTTAAAGTTGAATCTTGATAATCATTTTCCGTTATAAGATAATCTTCACGCCCCGGTGCCATGCAAATCAAATTTGTCGGACCAGTGGGTCCTGTTGGTCCAGTGGGTCCTGTTGGTCCAGTGGATCCTGATGCACCCCTTCCACCCACTGACCCTGTTGCGCCCGAAGCTCCTGTTGGACCGGTCGGGCCCGTTGGTCCCGTATTTGCGCTCATTAGTGAAACGCCACCAGATGTGTTGCTAAAATAAATCTTACGATCTGTTGTATTGATTGCAATTTCGCCAGCAACCAATGATGATGGAGTACTTGAAAGTGTAGAACTTGCTTTTATACGAATTGTTACTGCCATTATTCGAACTCCACATCCATATATGTTTCAGCACCCGGTGCCATGCAAATCATCCTGGCGGACCAGTCGGACCCGGTGGTCCAGTCGGTCCGACTGACCCAGTCGCGCCAGTTGACCCCCTCGCGCCAGTAGCACCAGCAGCGGCCGAGCCAGTTGCTCCAGTAGCACCCCTTGGACCCAAAGTTGTAATTGCGCGGACGCTATTATCACTTTTACCAACATAGAGTTTGCGATCAGCTAGATTGAGTGCCAATTCTCCGTGTTGAAGACTTGATGGTACAGAACTCGCTGTTGAGCTTCTTTTTATCTTTAGTGTTATAGCCATTTATATCTTATCTCCATTTAGGTCCTTCATACCAACCAACTAAACTATGTCTAGTTCCTTTTGTAATAGGGGTTACTTTATGAAAAACAAAACTCGGAATAATTAGCATCATACCCTGTTTTCTCATTTCCCACTTATTGGGAGGTTCATAAACATCTATTTCTAATTCTCCGCCTTCATATGTAGATGGATCAGATAATTGTATCATAATACTTAGTTTTCTATGTGTTGGCTTTGGAGTAGGATCTCCTTTCCAAAACACATCTTGATGCCAATCATAATGTCCACCCCGACCAAACGTCTCACGATACGTTGTAAATTGTAACTCCGGCAAATATGATAAATCAAAACCAAAAGCATTACGATTAGCAGTATGAGTACGTCTTTCTATAAAATTAAATAAGTCTCCAAACTGTTCTTTTTCCAACCAACGAACTTCAGAATTACGAATTTTTTCATTTACATTACCTCCTGCCTTAGCAGAAGAACTTGAAAGTTTCATAGATTCTTCAATAATATCATTACAAGTTTGTGGCGAAATAGTCGATTCATCATTACTCCATAATTGCCAATCAGCTAACATAATATAAATCCTCCATCATTATGCAACAAGTTTATAAACTTGTAATTCCTCTGTAGCCCAACCCGAAGCAACATATCCATTTGCGATTATCATAGTTCCATCACCAGACAGCACTAAATTATATAGTTGCGTATTGACAGGCATATTTACTTTAGTTATTGTTCTAACTAATCTATAACTGTCGGTTCCATGTGCTAGATTTGTACCAATCTCAATTTGATCAACATTGCTTGGGTGAATTCCAACATCTGTCATTAGAGTCTTACCCTGTGCTGTAATAACTTCACTTACTGCGCCATAATCATTATTTACATAATCACTCTTAGAAATAGCACCCCAACCATTATCAGTTAGAATTAAGTGATCGGGGGTTGTCATAAACTCACCATTAACATTTAGCATATCACGGTTTCCAAGAATTGGTCTATCTAATCCTAGAACAACATTTTCAGAAGTTCTGCCCATGACTTTATCACCAAGTTGAACTTCAGAAATCGTTTTGTAATCGCCATTTGCCATAAGAATAAGAGTATTAGCAGTAAAGCATTTCGGCGCCGGCGCCGGCGCTGGACCCGTCGGACCTGTCGGACCTGGCGCACCCGTCGGACCAGTTGACCCCTTCGCGCCAGTGGCGCCACTCGCACCCTGGGTGCCAGCTCCCGTTGGCCCCGCTGGGCCCGTCGGACCGGTAGGTCCTCTAAGATCTTTTACAGTAGTATCTGTATGACCGACAAACAACAATCCATCAGCGGTATTGACTGCAATTTCTCTAAATGTTAGAGAAGCTGGCACAGAACTCGCCGTTGAACTTCTTTTTACTCTAATAGTTACAGCCATTTAAAATTCCCTACATTATCTTTTATTATTTATATAACTTTTTTACCTTAATTAAGTCGGTATAAAGAATTTGACAAGTTTTGTTGTCTATGTCAACAAAAAAAGAAGCGTCTGTGCTTTTTAAAATATTGTTTTTCCAAAAATCATTTATTATGAGTCTTTCTTTTTTACCAAACTCGCCTGTTAATTCAATAGTATACGGATTTCTAAGATCAAACCCTGCAGCAATTGCGCCAACAGTTGTTGGTAAATTCTTATTATAATGCTGTTTATAACCAGGTAGAGATAATGATTCTACTAATGGAATGTAACCAGTCATATCATTCATTTCTTTATAATATTTCGATGTTGTTTCTTGCATATTATTAACTTGGTCAGATGTTAGTGGTAAATTATATTTTTCTATTATTTTTTCTATAGCTGATATTCTATTCCAAGTAGATTTTATCTGCAATTCTGGGACAAAATCATTTATGTAAAACCAAAAATAATTATCATCATCTAATGAAGAAAAGGGTGATCGCAGGGCAGTCTGCGCAACAACTCTATCTTTTACCGTATGACACCACCAACCATCAGATAATACTATCCAAGGCTTTTCAAATCCAGATATAGCACATTTATCCAGGTTGATATTATTTCTGTTTTCATTTATTAATATTTTAGAATTTGGGAAATTCCAGGCTCCATCACACGCAACTAAATCATAATTTCCAACAAACTGATTATCAGAAAAAAAAGTTTCTAAGTTATAATCAAAATTTCGAACAGAAACCTCATCTAATTCAATTATTTTATTTTTTTTATTTTGTTCTTTAATCCAATCTACAAGAGTTGGTTTTAATATTGAATCCCATTCTTTTTTACGAATGGTCATTTTATTATCGCTGCAATGAGCAAAAGCATCACAAAAAATTAAATGAATGGGAATACCTAATTTAGCGAAAGTTTTAGCTATCGGATGACTATCCGTTCCTCCACTATACCATAACATTATATTTTTATGTTTTTCATAAATCGCCATAGCAGTCTTTTCCATATAATATGAAAAAGATTCTTTTGGTTCTATTTTCCAATTATATTTTTTTGGATTTTTCATAAAGTCAAAATCTAATACGAATTTGACTCTAATGTCAGCCCACGGAATCTTTCTTTTTAGATCCGCAACATATTGAAATGCGCTTATATTATTATGAAATTTTTTATCTGCAACTTCATAATGAAAAAACTTATTGTCAAACTTCATGCTGAAAAATTAACCTATAATTTAGTAAGTCCCACCATCGATAAAATTGTACCAAAATACAGTTGTGCCAGTTGTTGCTAGGAAACTACCAACTGCTCCCAAAGATGCATTTGCTACAACACCAGAAACAGTTGTATTACCTGTTACTGCTAGATTGGTTCCTACTGTAACTCTACCATTTGCTGACAATAATCCAGATATAATAGTCTGTTTACCAGCAGCACCTAAATTGGTATTACCAGATACATCAAATCTATTTGCTACTGTAACTCTACCATTTGCTGACAATAATCCAGATATAATAGTCTGTTTACCAGCAGCACCTAAATTGGTATTACCAGATACAT
>Ga0181357_1000387_pt1 | contig 16381 bp, 15 predicted proteins | sample Fa13VDMM110DN_FD_130094 | JGI IMG/M metagenome (GOLD analysis project Ga0181357, IMG submission 130094) | Freshwater viral communities from Lake Michigan, USA - Fa13.VD.MM110.D.N | ecosystem: Environmental > Aquatic > Freshwater > Lake | place: USA: Michigan | collected 2013-09-24 | reverse complement strand
TGTACCAGTAGGCCTGTATAGGATCCTTCATTATAATCGGTTCGGCCTCTGGCCAACGAATTCCTCTGTACCTCTTCCCATTTATAATTTCATGAATATAATCATCGCATTCTTCTGGCGTCATTGAGTTCGGGTCCGGACGCTGCCTTTTTTTTGCTTCCAGCAGCGGAATGCTTTCTTTATCTTGATTTTCAATTATTTCATAATCACTGTCTAACCTACGCTTTAATTCATCGTTAGTCTCGACGGCCTCTTGCTTTGTTATGCCTATGAATTTTAGATATTGATCGGCTGCGTATCGTTCTTGAAATATGATGTATTCGGCCTCGGGCCACCTGTTACCGATGCAACTATACGCATAACGTGCTGCAGCAAAGGGATCTTCGATTATCCGCCATTCGGCTTCAGGCCATACGCCCTTGATCACATCAGAAGCATAATTTACCAGCTCCATATGGTTAAATCTCTGGACCAACACCTTTTCGCCAGCCAAGAATTTGATAGAACTTCTCCTTAGATATATGCAGTAGTCTTTTAAAAAATGCATATAAATGGGATACGTCAAACCGTGTTCGTCGGCGCTTTTCACTATTAAAGCATTAAATATTTTACTTTTAACTTTAGAACTGATGACCAACTCTACTAACACTCTGATACTATTTCTTATAGTCCAATCGAATCTTTTTATAAATTTTGTATCAAAGACACACTTGGCGACGAAGTCGATGGTTTCTACATCTTTAGTTTTCTGGGCAAATGGGATAATTTTTTTCAAAATGAGATCAAGGGCATCTCCTTGACTTACTACTTTTAGGCCATTTAGTTGCTCGGCTTCGCCTTGCGTTAGCGGCCGGTTTTTTTTTACAGAAATGAGTTTTTTAAGTCTATCGGCGGTGTGGAACTCGCCACCCTTAGTGGCTTTGCTGTAGGCTCTGAATAATCTTTTCTTTTCGATTTCGTCTGCTGGTGAGAGCGCGTCTGACATGTTAGATCCCCTTTAAAGATCTTTGATGTCGAAGACCAGGTCGCCGGCTAGATCGAACATCGAAAGTCCATCTTAGCCGACCCACGTGTCGCCATTGTAGAAGAATAGTCTGGTACCATTGTACCAAAAATCACCAAAGATTGGATCTCTACCAAGCAAAATCTTAAGCCTTGGTTCGATTTGATTAACATAGATATTTTGGTCGTTGCCAAGTTCAGTCGTGTTTACAATCAATCTTACGACCCTATGCGTTAAACTTCCAGTATACCCATATCTCTCGATCGCTGGTATCGGCGTAACGCCAGAAAATCCTTCAAGGTCGATCTGGATTCCTTCTCCTTGGTCGGCTTCAGAGACAAAACGGTTGGAATCTGAAGGATTTATAGGGTTCGTGCGGTATTTGTGTAGTCCCGTAGTACCGACTGCCGTACTGCCTCTAAGAGCATTAGACTGACCTTTTGTAGGTGAGTATTTAGAAATCCGAGATATACCATAGCTGCTAATTCTTGCTGCGCTCTGGCTGAATACAGTAGCATTTCTATTTGATATAGGTAACAAAGTCAAACTCGAGAAAAAATCATCAACGGTGGTCGTTGGAGAATTCCATATCGATGCTAAAGATACGTGCCCGCGTCCAAATTGCTGGTTGAATAAACTAGAGTCGGTACCTGTTTCTAGTAATAAATTACCGGTTGTGTGGATTTCTAGAATCTCATTATAATTGCTTTCGCGTGGTATATCCAAGACGCCGAACTCTACTGGTGTTGTTTCAGGATCATCATCTGTAATATTATAAGTGCTAAAGTAAAATCGCATTATATTTAAGGATGCTCCGACCAATTCGATTTTACTGAGCCAAACTACATAGTTAAGACCAGAGGTATCACCGGTTGGTTGATCGCCAGCTGGTGCGACTATGTTAAATTCCTTGAATAGATTTTTTGGCACAACAACCCCATCTGATGACATTCTCGTAACGCTGGAATCGAAAGGATAGTTAAATGTGCCTAACCAAGTATCGACACTAGTATCAAGTTGAGGTATTAGTGTATATGCGCTCTCAGTGAGCATGCCTGTACCGTGTGATATAGGAATCGGACTAAAGTCGTCTACAATGGTAGTGCTGGCCCCAGGACTATCGACGATATCATAGATTTCTGGTATTAACATTGTTCCGGTCGTGACGTCGCTTGGCGCTAGAAGATCAAAGAATAATCGATTTACTTCTAGGTCGGTATTTAGCGTTCTAAATGTGATGAATCCAGTAACCGTTTGAGACTCATTAGGATTAATAGCCTGTCCCGGTGCCTCATCGTCGGTAGCCGCTTCTAACTTTACTACCTGATAAGTCTGATCGCTCTGGATGATATACTCTGCTATCAATATAAATGTTTCTGTTACTGAATTTACTATATTAGCAGTAAAAAGGGCCTTGATTGCGCCGGTATATCCTTCGGTCGAACTATTAACACCACCATCTCTGAACAAGCGCGCTAACCTTACATTTTCCCACTTTGACGGCAACGAGATGGTTAGATCCCAAATCCAACCAATTGGGACATCCGTCTGTAAAGTGCCGGAAGAAACCTTGGGCTGAATAATAAACGGGAATAGCGTCTGACTACCCAGCCTATATTGAAGATTATCAACGGCCTTTGCGACTACCAGCTGACGAACGGTTATATCAGCCAGTGGCCTATTCAAGACCTCATAAAAAGCCGGGTCTGTAGCGGTTAGCCATCTGATGTTTAGCGTTTGATCGCCACCAGTTAATGCTGTGAATAATGTGCCAGGTGCCTTCGTCGGTACTACGATCGGATTGATTGTAGGAATTTTACTGCCCTCCAAATGAATACTTTATATTTACCGCGTTCTTGCGTGACATTTCGATCTCGATTGATGTTTCGATCGTATTTAAGGTATATTTTTGAGGAATATCATGTTCGATTCTGATTTTCAAGAGTATATTCTAGACTACCGAACCAAATCAAAAAATGATTCACATTATATATATAGATATATCGCCGAAAACCGGCGCTTCTCCGTTTTTGATCTGGCTGCCATAACCGGAGCAGACCCTAAAAGAATAAGAAGGATAATGCATGATTTTGGCTATGTTTTAAGCAACCGGCGCGGTAAAACCACCCAAAGAAAGCAAGATATTCCTGCGAATCTGCCAGACCTTGAACATCCGATAAATTGGCGCGACCCAGACTGGCTTAACCGCGCGACACTAATCATGGGAGCCAGAAAAATAGCTAGATTGATTAATGTGTCATATCAGAGGGTCACCTATGTTATAAACAAATTAGGCTTGTCCAAAAACGCCGAAAAAAGGAATATTCTAAGACATCAATTCAAAAATCATTCTTGGCTTCACCACCACTATCACATATTACACTACGACATAAACAAATGCGCCAGACTAGCAAATGTCAGCAAAAGAACGATGAAAGATTGGTTTTCGCAGTTAGGTATTTCAAGTCGCAAGCGAGCACTAAAACTCCCACAGAGAGTACTATGGTTTGAAGAATGTTTAGAAAATTTGCGTAAGTCTAAACATTTCAAATATGTAGTGATATACGACTATAAGATAAGACTAACACTGAATAATAATGAAGTGATCCAGCTGATTTTTGATGATACCAAGGATTTTAAATTCGGTATAAGAGACATCTTATTAACTAGGACTATTTTTGATGAATCGAAAATACCAAAGATATTACCGATGTGTACCTCAGAAACATTCTCAGAATCTAAGCGATTTGAACCACATATAGGCTGCCAGCGCCTAAAGTTCGATGAGGCTGGTATCATCGAACAGCAAGTATACCTTTTAAATCTTGCTGGGCATATCCATGCTAAGAAGATTCCTTTTACTACTTTCCCAAAATTCGTATTAGAATCTGAAAAAATCAGACTAGAAAATATGAGATTGAACGTCGGCAGTGATTGCCTTATGGCCACGCTACCTTACCTTGACAACGGCGACCATCCAATCAATAAGATTTCTATCCATTTCTTTAAACCAAGGTTTTTAAATTATTTTGCCAGGGATTATAAATATGTTTTAAAATTAGTCTTAAAAATGAAGAATCTAAAAAACATAGATATGGATTATTATGGCTTTCTAATGTCATATATGCATTTCGGACCGAACGTCTTTGGCTATGATAATATCACCAAACCACCGTTCTGTCCTATATTAACAGCTAATTATCTTACATTAGAAAAAAGAACAGCCGGGCTTATCGACGTCTTGCCGAGTGTTAGCATGCTTATTGCCCATCATTATGCTGGCCTTACCTATAACTTCATCAATAACAAGAATTTTAATCTAGCTATCAGCGGAGAGGATAGTCTTCTGAGGTTATTTAAAACTAATATTTCAACACATCTAGAAATTAAGGAAGACAGACCAGTTTATAATCTGCCTTATGGTTATATGTCTAATAATCTAAAATTTAAAATCGTAACCAGGCAAGAATTAAAGTCATATTGTGATATCTATGAAGTCACAAGAGCAGAACCTATAGGATATGCAAATAATGTTGTGACTTCTAAACACCTTATGATCTCTTATGTTTAGCTGGCCGATTCTAGGCCTGATAACTGCTGTAATAGCGGCATCACCTTATTTAGATATTGAATTCCCCAATATTCGATGATTTTCTTACATCTGTCTTCATGGTTCATACTTTCAAGCATTACGCAGACGGTTTTCAACTCGTCCGTCGGTTTATTGCCTGATTTTAGAAGCGAATCGACTTTGTTTTTGGTGTTACGCCATTGTTTAGCAGCGATCTTATCAGCAGATTCTGATCGCTTGTGAGCTTCTTTTAATTTGTTTAAACCATTTTCTATCTCCATTATGCTCTCTCCCTTATTATTAAAACATCACCATATGAGACTTTAAAAATTATTTGACCACTGCTATCTACAGTACACAAATCGCGCACTGTAGCTAAAAATTCTTGTTCGAATTGGATATCTGTGTTAAATTTTCCGTTTTTTACTGGTACAACATAATGTGTGCCGTGACAATCCTTATATGCATCGTTTAATGTTTTTATGAAGTGGTAAATCCTAGCATTGTCCATGCCAGCGGTCTCAAGGTACACTACAACTCTGATCAATTCATTAGCATCATTGACCATTCTCTCTACTTTTTCGTTTACTACCAACACATCCTTTTTCTTGGGTTGCGAAATTATGTGCTTTTGCGGTCTCATATAAGAGTCTCCAATAGCGATGGTATGCTTCCATCGAGAAGTTGATCTGTGATACTGAGTTTTTCGTCTAAGCTCATGTAATTATTAACTATGATAAAGTCAGAATCTGTTTGCAGTTTCCCATCTTGATTGATGTATAAACTGAAATCGTTATTATATTTATCATTTAAAATCGGACTAGATAATCTATATCCTAATTCGCATCTTATACCAGATCCTAGAAGGAATAGAACATTATCATATCCTACAGAATCCATAGGCAGACCTAGCGCCTCAAGTGCCTCATCATATTCATAGTCCACAGTTATGTTAACGTTTTGTATCCCGTAAAGACAAGGATAACCATCTGCTTGATCTATGCCGTTATAAACATAAGGGAATAGAGGTCTATCTACCGATATCGAACCATCCTCTGATACGCTCGTATCGTAGTCACAGACTTGCTCAAAAGCAATGGCTGGATTACCCGTGCTGTTATTCATAAATACTTTGTGAATTATATTGTTATCTTGTTGACCGACGTAAGCCGAAAGCCCTGGTATATCAGATAGTATATTGTTTCCAACTATCTTACATGGTGCCACATCGAACACTAATCTTGTGTTGCCATTAACGCCTTCTGCCACTTGCCTAACACCCAAAAAGCTTGGCTCTATGTTTCCACACGACCCTTTAGGACCACAGTATGAACTATATAGATCATCCCATGGTCTAGCTCCATAATTCATATTCACATAATCATTTTTTAATCTGTTAAGTGTAGGAAAACGGCAGCCCGGCAGATGTAGTACTGGCTTGTCGATGTTTAGTCTGCCTCTGGTGAGCGCTAGATTAGCCTTCTGGTCGAAATCGAAGTTATATTTATTATCGAAATAATGGATCGAATCTTCGTTTTTATCATTCGGATATGATCGATATAGCTTTCCAAGAAGATCTCTATATTCGACATATTGGGCCATGTTTATATCTTGATCGAGATATGTCTTGTCTAGTCGACCGCCGAAATATCTTATACCTTCTATGGGTGAATTTCCTGAAAATACTAAATAATTAGAACGCGAGTGCTGTGCTGGATTTCTTGTTCCAACATTAGCGGGCTTCGAGATGTAAGGATAAGAATAATAGACTCCAGAGCCTAGTCGCAAACCGCTCATTAGCGAACGATACTCTTCTGGAATGGCTACATTTTGAGCATACAATACTGAATCATCGACTCGGCCCTTGTAAGCATAATCTGTTATATAGTCGAGTTTTTGGAGTGTATTACCAACCGACGTGGCTTGAACCATCATCTTTAAGACCATCGATGAATCTGAATTTGTCGTCAGTTGACTGAATTTCTTTAATTCTCCCAACACTATGTCGGTACCGGGGTTTGGGCTATGACTATCAGCAGATTTGCCAGATAACTGATTACTGTTTGGGTGAGGTATTCTAGTAACGGCATCGAACACCAAACGCGAGCTAGCGATTACCCTGTCTTGATTATAGGTCGTGTAAAAATCGCTGCCTAAATTTTTAGGCCTGAGTGGCATGATTCGCTCAACCGTTGCACTAAACGGTATGCGATCCAGCCTTTCTGACGCTAAAAACTCGGCCTCCAACCGGCTGATTTTCGTATTTCTTAAATCCAAATCAGTCTGCTTATAGCCCAACTTGGTCGGCGAATAGTCAAAACAAACATCCGTGCTCGTTGGGATATTAGGCAGTATCGCTGGTGGAACCTGCAACATACCAATGTCTGTATCATATCTCTGTGTAACGTCTCCACCGATACCGAGGTCTGTAACTTCATAATCTTCATAAAGATTTAGCCTTTGTTTAATAGCACGCAATAAGCTATGGATTGCTTTTACTTTGTTTAAAAAGTCAATAGCATAATTTAGAGTAATCGGGTTAATTTGTTCCAACGTACCGGATAGAAATAATTCCAAATCAAAATAGTTGCTCCGTCTATCCAAAAGATGAGTCGGTACTGTTAAAACCGCCTTATCATAGGCAGCAAAGACATATACCACTTCGTCATTTTGAATGGCGCTGTCAAACGAAAAAAATAATTTATTGTTTTTACGGTCGTATTTGATAGAAGTATAAACATCAGGCAAATAATCATTAAATCCGTTGACATAGGTGTCTTTAAACGGAGCGTTATAACCCCGACTTATGATTCTGACTTTTATGTCTACTTCTCCAGTGATTAATACAGTACTATAACCCAGCACCTGTTGGCCATTTAGAGCGTTGAATATGAACTTAGGTATGATAGTGTCTTCATAGTGGTATAGTTCTTCGCGACTCTTACTTTGAGCGAATCCTTCAGGATCTTGGTAGATCTCAGCACAAATACTTTGTAGCATAGCGTCTGAAATACTATTCTTGCTAACCTTAAATGCGAACAGATTTAAATTGCCACCATCCGACAATAGTGCCGCATTTTCTGATGTTACTTGCTTTTGCGGTCTGAACAAAGGATAAGAATCGTAAGCCAAGAAATTTTGGCTTGTTGTAGAATCAAACCGGTAATAAATGACTTGTCCAGGCACTGGAGTTTCTTGGTTTTCTGCTGCGACGACAGTTTCAAATTGGATTAGAAGATCTTCATAAATAGCTTCGTCTTCAAAGCCTTTCTTCGGCTTCTCATTTGGTCTTATCAGATGCTTACCATCGGTTGACCACCATAGGTTAGCTAAAAGCACATCGAACCCAAACAGATTAAAGATAGAGACTACAGATCGCCTAGACCCTTTAGTTTGCTGGAGACTTGTAATCTTTCTTAAAACTGCTCTCCTCTGTTTATCGAGACTTTTAGGGAAAAAAGGCAGATCCCACCCTAATTGGTAAGACAAATAAGGCATAAGTTCCGCTGGAGTTTCATATAACCAATTGATTATTTCAAGAAAATTCTGCTCATCATATATGTCCTGCAGGGCCGTGGTAAATGGTCTATAAAATGCAACAGTCTCGTCCTGATCAGCAGGCTTTTCGTTTAAATAAGGTCTCGGTGTAAGTCTCTTAAACTCACTAAGGATTTCACCTGGATGGTTAAGTTTAAATGTAGAATGAGCCAGATCCTTTGTTAAAATGTCTATGCACACATATTCCGTTAAGCTCCCTTGATTAATAATGTTTCTATTATAATATTCTGTTTGATAAACGAGGTTATAGTATCCATCCTCTAGAAGAATGATATCGTTCAATGCGATCAAGGATAAATCATAATACAAAGCACCTTGGTAATAGATAGCGTCTGATATCACACCCCTTTTGGTCCTATAAGTGAAATAGCACCCTGAGTACACATCGACTTTTGAAATCGGTGTCCTGGTACCGTCCGGTGCTAATACAAAAAATGTAACACTTGCTGAAGCAAAATCTATCTGGGTGTCGAAGAATTCCTGATTAAGAATTTCGCGTGAATATAATTCCTTATCCGGGTACCTTAACTGTTTACCGTTTCTATCTCGGTTTTGGTGGCCAACAATCAATGCTTGTGAAGGCACATTTTCGATTAATAATTTAAAACCTTCGACAGTATATGTCTGATTAGTTATTAGATCTTTCTTGGTTAAAAATACTTCAGAATTTGCTACCGGATAGCCGGCCGTGTCAAGCCTTTTTGGTACTATTAATATCATGGGCAGCGAAATAGCTTTATAACCCGTGGTATTATCGTTTACCGGATAAAGAACGAATGACGGCTGAAACGGATCGATATTTGTGATGATCATGAAATTATTACCTCAGTGTGTATAATATATTTATTAGGATAAAAGATGATAACAGATATTGGTACACTTGACTTCACTGATGCTTACGGTACGATTTATCACGTTGAATGGGAAAAAATAAACGATAACTATCAGGTCATAACTCGTACCGACACTCCATTTGTTTATGGCCGAAGAGCCAGACATCAAGCCGCCGGACAGTCACCATTCATCACCATATTTAGTCTTGGGACAAGATTCGAACAAGTCCAATTACTTAAGCTTGGTGCTGATCGCCCTATCGAAGAATCTGTGAAAGATAATAGATTCATTTTCATACCTGTATCACCAAATGGTATCGAATACACAAGACCATTCAAATTCGACCTTGGCTACAGTATATCACCAACAGATCCGTCTTCTTATTACTGTACAGATGGGCCACACTTTACTGGTGCCGAACCTGTTGGCGGTGAAATATCGACGCTATGGCCGGTCGTTAATAATGATGGCAGTATAGTTCCTGGCGATACTAATCTGATATTTTTAAACGTTTGGGGCAGTTAACAATCTAGAGGCATGGAGATCGCCAGATTGGTTAGACTTACAGAACCGCCAGCCACGAAATCGATCCTATCGAAAGACAAATCGGCACCAGAATTATAAAGCCCAACTGACCCGTCCAATATAGGGCTAGAATCACGATTATAGACACGAAAATAGCTAGCTATACCATCGTTTAATATCGATAAATCTGCCGTAATTGAACTTATCACAGCGCGACCGTTTTCGAATACACCAAAGCCACCGGAAGGCATCACGAGTACCACGAGAATAGTCCCTGTTGCTGGCACATCAGGCGAGACGGGCCGTGTGCCTGTCCTTATTTCGATATAAGGGTTGGGCTTTACAGAGCCGCTATCTATCAGATCATTTAAAGTAGCACCAATAGTATTTCTGCTCGGAACGCTTAATCTGACTGTCATGCTGAAACCCTCTGCCAATATGCCGATAAAACCGTATACTCTTTTCTGACCATGATTTTTTTAAACAACGCATTGCTTATCGCGTTGTAATAATATTCACCCCTATAGGTGGTAGGATCTGGTTCAAATGCTGTTGGCTCTATGATCATACCACCATAGAGTTCGACGGCACGAACACCAAGTCCACCGATTTCATCGTTAAGTCTGCGACTAAACAGATCTGTTATAAAATCATTCATCGAAACTTCCAAATATAAAATTTTTATTTGTCGGTCGTGTATTATATATTTACAACCAACACGGAGGATAGAAGATATGGATTTTCAAAGCTATAGAACTAAAATCTTATCATTCGATCATAAGATTACGGATATCATCTACGATGATGAAAATGCTCATAAGGTATTAAATTATAAAGCAAGTTTAAATAATTCTGGCCTTAAAGCAACAACCATATCTGGTAATATAGGTCACAATGGTACACAACAATATTTTGTGTACACAAGGGAAGGTGAGCTAAAATCATTTATGCGCTACGATCTTATGAAGAAACTTCTACACGATGTGGTAGTCCGCTTAAAGACCGACGAAAAAGCCTTGCCTAATGATGACGATATTATTCTTTATGAAAACGTTAGGCAACAGCAGGCAGAGATTTATGAAAATAATATTAGATTGACAGGCTGCGTGCTGCAACTTTATTTCAGAAAGAATGGCTTACACAAAAAGCACTGGAACGATTATGAAGCAGAGACTCTGTTGTATCTATTAAGCGCTGTGTGTGGGTTTAATTATACCCTCGGATATAGATTTAGTACTTACTTTTACCGCATTGCTCTAAACAATCTGAGGGCTTTCTTTGATTCTAATTATAAAAGAATGAGACGATTTAAGACCAATAGTCTTAACCGTAATAAGATTAACAATCGATTTAGCGACATAATTGACCCTAAACCGACTGCTCTAGATATCACACAAGCATCAGACGACCATCTAAAAGCTCTAAAATCTATAGGTAATCTTGAAATCCACGAACAACGCCTAATTATGGCTTCGTATTATTCTAATGAAGTGGTCGCTAAAAAAACATGTATTCAAGTATGTAAGCTACTAGGCATCTCAGCAAAGCAATATAAAGCATTCACTCGCTCAGCATTTAATAAATTGAGAAATTGCGATATTTTACAGTCACTAAAAGACAGGTAACTTGTTCTAATTCATGATAATAGACCATCTCACAACTATTACGAAATCTGAACTCTTTTTGATGGGCGTAGTTAAAACGCGATGTGAAAACATCTTAAAGCCGTCTCGGTAAATTCCGATGATACCGTCTGTGCCTGGGACCAAAACATTAGTGTCGCTGGTGGTAGGCGTTCTGTCTAATACAATGTCTCTACCGCCTGGAGATTTGCTTATCACCAAATAAAATGGGTTAATTTGATTAATAAAATCTGGTGCGCTTTTGTCGCTTGAAAAGGACTGAATCTGAATCTGATCGCCTTCTTTTATAACATTTGGGTCGACCACGCTGGGATCAAGACTGATCGTAGACGTACCATTAAAAATAGTTTTTATCGGATTACCGCTCGCATCACCGGTTAAAAACAACATGCGGGGGTCACAATTACAATTTCCGATAGAATCAATTTCCTCCGCGCCTACAAGAGACACTTCGGTAAGAGTGAAATAGTCGCTTGCAGTGGTTCCGAACCCGTTGTATTCGTCCTTTTCTAGAGTAGTTTCAAAGACTACGATATTGTTTATAGCCCTGACGCCAGGGGACCGAAGTGGTGTGCCAGCAGGCTGATAGGAAGGCTGAAAATAAACTCTCTCTATTCTTTTTAGCGGTCTTGAAGGTTCAGAGACCGGAATAGGATTTATTAAACTTCCATTACGTTCTAGACCAAGTTGCTGGTTATTAAGTGATTCATTATCGGTGCCAGGGTCTAGTTTAACCGGATCATATGCACCAGTAATAGTGTTATACGTGTAGTATCTTGGATCTGCTTGATCTAATGGTGTACCATTTGTGTCGAACGAAGCACCAAAACAGATATACTTCACTGCCAGTTCATCGATATCGATATCATTTACGATCCAAGCGCCAGAACCTGTGCCTCCGGTTGGGTCCCATATTTTAGAGTAACACAGTCTGTGGGATAAGATTTCCTTAGCGAAAATCTTTACGATATTAGGTTGGCTTATTTTTTCTATTATTCTGCCTGATGTGTCTCTTATTTCGAACTCTAATTCGCCCCTATAAGTCTTATAAGAACCCTTTAGTGGGTCGACTCCATAACTCTCTGGTAAATTCATCTTAATCATGCTTCCACCTATATAATAATGCTTTCGGTATAATAAGTCTCATTCGGAATTCTTCTGATAGAGACAAAGAAAACGTCTCCGGCATCGAATTCGCTCGGGCTGATATCGATAATTTTTTGGATTCCAACCTGAATAAATCTGACCTCTCTAGAATCTATAGCCATGCCATTTACAGTAAGAAAGACTCTACTGTCAGATTTGATATATTTAGAAAGGTCTGCTGGTACTGGAATCCTTGTTAAACCTGAGGTCGAACATCTGCCACCGAAGACTACTTCTGGTGCCAAAGAGTTAAGTATGATCGATGCTTGGTTTTGATACCAATCTGATAAACTTACAGCATCAGTACCATTCCTTAGCACTATATTATCAGCTATATCACGCCATTTGTTATCATTAAAAGTCTTGAAGTAATTTTCTGATAAATCAAACCAAATGGTGCCTTCGCTATATTCTGTCGGTGTAATTGAAGATGCTTGATTTGATAACAATCCGATCAGATAAAGGCGTAAATGGTCAAACCGTGCCTGAGCACCAGCTTCCGGATAATTATCATGTGCTTGGCCCGTAAGTCCAACGTCGACTGCAAAATCAATCAGTGGTGCTGGAAATCTTATTCTGTAATCTGGTAATGACATATTAGATATTCCTAGTCATTGTTTCGCCCGATTCTTCAGTATCTACTTTTAAATTATCAGGGCCAATTCGGTCTACAACGTCTCGGATGGCTGTTTCTTGGTCTCTCATCGCTTCTTGTCTTCGCTTAAATGCACCGGGAGCGTCACCCTTGGCATAGTCTAAGCAATGTTGTACTGCTTCAGTGAATTTATTGGTGTCTGCTAAACTGTCGATCGTGATGCTCATCATCGGCTGGATAGCCTTGGTCTGCATATCTCGGTTATAAACGATTAGAGCTTGTTTGTCATTCGATTGCGCGATCTTTATGCCCATCGTCGCTAATTTATGCCTAACCGATGTGTGTCGTTGCCCAGTCGCTTGATCAGCACCCAAATCAACATTTTTACCTGCTTCATCGAGCGCAGCCATAAAATTACCGATAAGCTCTTGCGGCTGCAGATTATCCTTAGTAGCTAAACCTTCGAGTGCCTCTAAAAGCTTAATCTTAAAAATGGATGCCTTTTTAATGAAGGCTTCATCGTTAGTCGACACTTCAGCTATCGAGATGACTTCTTGAGGCTTAACCGGTGCTAATTTAGACATTCCCTTAGGCGATAACTCGCTCTTGGATTTTATGGTATTCGTAGGTGAGACATAGGTTTTATATTGATTTTCAGCGACTGGTTTTTTGGCCGGCATCCTTTTATTTCTGTTTTTGTTACGCTTTGTGGGCGAATTTCTATGTTTATACTGCGATTCATTTATGTCGATACTCAATATTTTGTCGATCTTGTCAATAAAACTCATTTTATAACTCCGGTTTTTTGAATCGTTTATACCTGCCTCAATGACCCTTAACTCTGTCCCATTTCTCTTTTTTTTTAATCTTACTAATTTATCGTGAGGAATATTATCTTTTAAGGCTTTCCTGAGCATTCGTGGTTCTGGTACATTGATTATAAGGGTAGATGGAAGCCCGTCCGGCAGTACTTCGCTAAAATTTATGCCCTCTTTTTTGCACCAATGTTTAATAATTTCTATCAGATCCATTTGCACCTGGATTAGTAGAACTATTCATATAACCTTGCATGTCAGACGAAAAATTATCGTCATCTGGCATATTAGACGCAATACCACCAATAAGACTGCTCTGCTCATTAGCTATCTCTTCATATTCTTGATCCTTACGCTGCAGGTAATCAAAAAGCTTTAGCGCCCTGTCAAAAGATCCGAGTCTTTTTAAAAACAATTGGCCGAGTCTTATATCTTCGGCCGTGAACGGATAAGATCTGTTGTCGCCGCTGGAGACAACGTTGTTTTGGTCTATCATGTGTAACGGATCGATTGATTTATCATCTTGTGCCATGGAGGCACCCGTTAACAATATATCGCTTTCTGTTATTCTCATACAGTTATCTTTTGTTGGGAAGTATATAATTTATTTAGCAAATGGTAGAAAAGGACTGCCATCGACGAAAGTCGTAAAACCAAAAAGCATGAACGCAATATATGTCGCTTTGATTCTATCTTTAGGACAGGCACCAGACCTACCTAAAGTTGTTGTGGTCCCAAAAATTACAGTACAATCGTGTAGGCTTCTTAAGCTTACTGCTGAATCCAATGGTAAACTATTAAAATGGGTGGCACCACCTAGCGTTGATTTGATTGTCTCAGAAAGCGGAAAATGGGCTGTTTTCCAGTCTTTAAAAGCAGGTGTTTTTCAAGTCTTCGTCTATACGGCCATAGGAGATGTTCCTAGTGAACCGGCTATTATCACCATAACGGTATTAGATGACACATCACCAACACCACCAACTCCACCAGCACCACCAACTCCACCAGCACCACCAGACGTACCTTCCGATGATGTCACAAAAGATCCCTTGTACTTAAAACTTTTGCCAATCTATGCTGCGGATTCAGACCCTAACAAAGCTGATCAAAAGAAGAAGCTAGTAATAACTTACCAGCAAGCAGTAGGTTTATTCGGCACCTATAAATTTGGCACAATATCTGATTTCATCGCACAAGTGCACATTATTTCTGCACAGTATCTGGCACCTACCGCGGCAAAAGCTATGAGGACAAGTATTGGTGAAGATCTTGGTAACAATCTACCAACAGATCCAAACACAAAATTAGATAAGATGACCGAAGAAATATGCATAAAGCAATTCAATAGAGTCATCAAAGTACTGGAGGCGATCAAATGAGCGATTTTGACCTTTCAAGTGTCGGTGGTAAATTAATAGCCAAAGGCGACGATACGGAGTCTATATGGAACTTCGGATATATTCCTGCAGAGGAACGAACTGTCGAAGAAAACCAACTAGATGTAGACGCAAGATCAGAAATGATCGAGTTTGAAATTACTGGCGAACAAGCCGCTGGCGATAGAGCCTTTCTCTGGGACTTCTCTAAAGCAGCTAACAATGGGCAGCACTTCAGACCCTTTTACCAACAGACTGGATCTTGCGTCGGCAACGGCGGAGGTCAGGCACTATGGTACTTGTCAGCAGTTGAAGTGGTTCGTCTTAAAGACCCAGAACAGGTATTATTACCTTTTTGGCTTTTGCCATATGGTCGTAGTAGGTTTTATGCTGGTAGCCGCGGACAAGGCGAAGGTTCTTTCGGATCGGCATTTGCCGAAGCTATGAGGAAGGATGGCATTCTTGAAGCTAAACTTCCTGGTCTCCCGCAACATACCGACAGTTCTAGTGGTCTTACTTGGGGTAGAAGCACAGAACTAACTTGGAGTGACGGTGGCAAGATAGACGCTAAATGGCTTTCGTTGAGCCGAAAGCATTTACTTAAAAGCACCGCACAGGTAAAAACCGCTCTGGCAGTCCGGCAAGCACTTTTAAATTATTATCCTTGCACGATTGCCAGCAATTGGGGCGGCCAAATGACTCCAGCAGTCCAGGGTTCACCACCAGTTAGACTTAATAAAAAAGCTGATACCTGGAACCACCAAATGTGTGTGATTGGAACTGTAAACCATCCGCAATTCGGTTGGATATACTATGTCCTAAATAGTTGGGGAGTGAACGCTCATGGTCTGCCACCGGCCGGCGGATACGGTGAACCCCCTGGTGGATTTTGGATCAACGAAGCAGATATGGACATTATCGCTAAGCAAGGCGATTCGTTTGCCTTTTCACAATTTCAAGGTTTCCCTGCTCAGAAGATGAACTGGGAGATTTAAATTTCATACCTAAATAAGGCGCACTTAAAGTCAGTGCGCCTTTTTTTATATAAGGATCTATATGAGAAATAACGTCACAAAAATCCATAACATGCATACTTTCGACCCTAAACAAATTATTATGGAGTTAGATGTATGGCATTATTTCAAGGTCCCGATAAAAATAGATAAAACAATCACAAAAGAAATGAAATTCGATCCCTCGTATTATTTTGTAACTTCTGGCGAAGCAGTTGAAAAAATAACCTTCATGCTTATTGATATCGAAGAGAAAACAGGCTTGCTGTTGGATCTAATGGCCAAATCAGTCATGGGGCCGC
>Ga0181357_1000386_pt1 | contig 16401 bp, 19 predicted proteins | sample Fa13VDMM110DN_FD_130094 | JGI IMG/M metagenome (GOLD analysis project Ga0181357, IMG submission 130094) | Freshwater viral communities from Lake Michigan, USA - Fa13.VD.MM110.D.N | ecosystem: Environmental > Aquatic > Freshwater > Lake | place: USA: Michigan | collected 2013-09-24 | reverse complement strand
GTTTTTAGAATTCTTAATTAAGTTTTTAGAATTCTTAATTAAGTTTTTAGAATTCTTAATTAAGTTTTTAGAATTCTTAATTAGAAATTTTATCACCAAAGTAATTGATCTGCCCACCAACCATTTGAATATTTTATGTATATATCTTTACGATGTCTCATTTTATACAATTCTTTACGTTTATCTGCATATTCTTGACCTCTGGCCAGAATATAAGATGGATAATCAAGGTATCCATAACCGCCTACAGAAGTGATATATTCGCCATCATTATTGTACACATCAATCTTTTTGCCTCGTTTCATTGATGGTTTAACCAATACACCAAGTTGTTGGGCTTTTTTATATGTATACTGTGTGATTTTGTACATAATGTCTTAATATTATAAGATATTATATTTAGCCCAATTAATTATTTATTTCAATTATCTTCTTGAAGATCTACTTCCAATTTCTTCGGTATGTGAGTTAATCAGTCTGTCATCGTGAGTTCCTGCATCAATCTCTATTTGTATTAATTCAATAGTAGCAATTTTAAATTTTAATGCAGTAATCTCTGCCTCAATCTGCTCTTTGCGGGTGTTGTGGATTTTATGCTCGGCATCTCGTAAGGTTTGTATGTTTGCCCTCATTTTTTTCGCCTTGATGTCCCGTATGCGTTGATTTTGTTTTTTCTCCATTTCTAACCGCTCTGCCTCTAACTCCCTCATTAAAACAACCTCCTCATCCTCCTCCTCATTGGGTTCAGGTTCGGGGTTTTCAGTTGTTATGACTTCGGGGGTTTCAGTGTCAGTGTCCTCCTCCTCATTTTCGGGTACTGGGTTTTCGGGTACTAATGGGTGTTTGGTTCTTTTTTTCCCTTCTTGTTTTACATATTTTAGACCATAGTCATTTACTTTATCTTCTAATACTAATCCATCTATCATTATTAACTCATTTTTAAGATCACTAAAATCAACTGTGTGATGCCATTTTCTTGTTTTATGTGGTACTACTTCAACACAATCAGGATGAAACTCTTTTAAAGCTTGTGCTTTTTTTAGATGTGCATCTTCATTTGAATATATTGTTGATGTATTTCCACCCTTATCTGCCATTGTTGTCTTCTTATGACATAACAAGAAATTACTTAACACATTCACATATCCAGCTTTTTGTAATCTTATTGATAGATCAACATCTTCATTGTATACACCCCTCCATTTGAACTCTGGATATATATCATTTGATAATAATATTGATGAAAATATCCTTGTGTTTAGTGTAATTGGGCATCTTATTTTTCCTTCAGGTGCATAGCTTAAATACTGATGACCTGACATTTTTACATTAGTATATCTATCAGTATAATCTTCAATTGTTTTGAAAACTGCACCAGAAAATATTTCACTATTTTGACATTTATTATTTCGGTAATAGCATTCAATATTATCATCTAAAATCCAATGCTTTTGGTGTCCGTTAGAAATTGAATGTTCCCATACAAAATTCCGTACTGGTATTCCACCACACATTTTTTTAGAAAAGTCTTCTGGACACTTAATAATATTAGCAGGATTAATTACTTTACAATATTCATCATATTCACTTGGTTCTACAACCACTTTATAATCTATATTTGCTTTTTCTAAATATCTAATTGTTCTCCGTTTTTCCCACCGTCCTAATGATATTACATAAATAGGATATTTGGGTATTACTTGTTCTTCACTAATGCAGTCCATTCTTGATAATGTGTATAATTCTGGATTTCGTTCTGGATACCAACAAGAAATTGTATTGCCAAAATTGGTTATTTTGGGATTGTTCAATGCTTTTAATATTTGTTCTACTAAATTATCATCTGTATAATTAATATCAAAATCTTGATTGTTCAATAGTGTGGTTTGGGTTTCATAAGTAGGCATTTCTCTAAAATCAATATCAAACTCTTTAGATTTCATTGATTTTGTTAGTAAACCCTTTAATAGATTATTTTTATCATATTTGGTTAAAACATTCAGTACATCTTCAAACTTACTGCTCACTTTCAGTTTGAATTTTTTACATTCTTTACTTGTAGTAAAATAGATTTGCGACTTGTTGATTTTTACAATTTCCATTTTATAGTATATGATTATATATTAAATTATCTTTATATTATAATTTAATATAAATATATATTCCTAAAGTTTTCATTTCAATTTTATATTCCTAAAGTTTTCAGTTTTAAGCCCAATTTATATATTTGTCAGGGTTTACTCTATATGGATATTCCCCACTTTTATTAGGACTAATATTAAGTTCTTTCATCATTTCGGCAAACTCTTCTTTTGAAATATATTGATCCATATGTTTTTGTAAAATATGTTTTCCAAAGGCATCATAAACATTACGCAAATTTGGTTTTCTGCCTTTGTAAATAGTAGGAGATGAATGGAAACAATTAAAAAAAGTACTTATCATAAGTTCTCTTTTAATAAAAGCATATTCTTCAGTCATTTTATATTATAAGATCATATAATAATATATCTTTATATTACTATTTAATATAAATATATTCCTAAAGTTTTATATATTTTCCAGAGTTTCATCTACTACTACTATTTCCCTTATACCATACCATATCCCCCTTCCTCCATCTAATCGTTTATCTTTATCATATGTAAAGTTGATCTTCAAACTTTTGAATTTATCTTTTAGTTGATTAATTGACATTTTGTTTTTAAAACCTTCTAATTTCATATCTAAATTTACTTTTGATACACAATGACTTGCTATATTGCCAGTTTCAAAATGAGTTTCAAAGAATACTTGGAATTCATCGCTTTCTGCCATTGCTTCATTAGTTTCTTCTTTCCAATCTGCTGGATATTCACATAAAGCATTATTTATAGCATATTTTTGAGAATATTCATAAATTATATCCATAAATGCATATTTATATGTTGTTTTTAATAATTTATCAAACTGTTTATCACATTTGAACTGGCATTTTTCATAATTATCTTCTGTAAAATTTTCACTAAATTCACTATCCATTTGTGCTATTTTAATACGTCTTTTTATACCCGCATCTGCATCTACATTTAAAGTTGTGTTTCCAATAATAGCAATCTTAAAATTTATTGGCATTGATGCTGTTGTTCCATACAGCACTTCATAAGGCATACTTGTTCCATCACAAATATCTTTAATAAATTCTCTGTCTATTTTTTTATTGGTCATTTCATTTAAGAATGCTAATCTAAATCCGTTCATTTCCGCAATAGTTTTATGTCTTTTCTTATTATCTTTATTGAAGAATTCTTGCTCTAATTTTTTGACATAAATAGGAAGAATTGTATTTAAAGCACCAAATATGACACTTTTCCCATTAGAAGCTTTTTGCCCTCTTACTGATAAGAATATTTGCTCTTTTGATGCATCACCAGTCATACTATAGCCTAAATATGATAAATAATAATCATAATGTTCTGGGTTCATATTAAGAATTTTCATTAATTCTTTTTTAACAAATTTCTTATCATCTTCAGTTCCTTTTTCATAATTGTATGGCAGTACTTTTGTTAAATAATCAGTAGATTGGATTTCTTCTCTAAATTCTAATGTTTTAAGATCTAAAATACCATTTTGATATGCTACTATATATGTTGAACTATCTAATTTTGCATCAAAATCTACTTCATATAAATATTCTTTTAATAATTTTGATATTTGAGTTGAATAACCGCCTCTTGCTATTGATGCATAATGCTTTTCATATAATTTTTGTTTGGTTTTCAATAATTCTCGGGTTTTAACATCATTTTCACTATCACCAGATATTCTATCAATTTGGTCTGCAATTATAGATATACTTTCATCTATCTTTTTTTGGATTATAGTTATAATAGTAGCCATTGGTTCTTTCACAACTCGCCATAAATTTGTGCGTTTATCATTCAATATCCAATGTTCATTACTAAATATTAAAATACCTTTCAAATATGGACTGATAAATGCAGCAACATCATTCTCGCCTTTATCCAAGATTTCCAATTTTAGACATAAATCATTTTTTTGAAGCCAATTTTTATATCCAGAATTATTCACTTCTTTGGCTATATTCTGTAGTCCATAGATACATTCAGTTGAATGCTTGATTTTAAAAGCCTTCCATAAATTAGCTGATGTTTCATTATTTTCATTGCTTATTGGCTTGCAAAATTGTAAGAATACTTGCATATTATAATTATTACAAATAAGAATGCTACAAATTTTTATCCATTTCACTCTATTAATGATGCGTTTTCCATCACCATCTAATTCATTTTTAATAACATTGAAAAGTAGATCCATAAATTTATCTTTTTTGATTAAATTAGCAATATTAAAATCTTCATCTTCTTCTATTGCTATTTCTGTTATAGAAACTGGAGATTTTCGTTTTACTTGTTTAAAAGGAGGACAAGATCCTGGTCTTGCTCCTTTTGCTGTAGTTTCCAAATCTAATAACATTTTTGCATTGAAAATATGTTTGATTGCTTCATATTGAAATGAGATTAATTCACCATTGAAATTTATTATTTGTTTGCTCCATTTTTCCCAAACATTATTTTGTCTTCCAATTAGATCACCATTAAAATTATCAAATACATCTATTTGATTTGTATATTGTGGCATATCCAAAATTGTGATATAAATATGAATTCCTTTTGTATTACCTACACACCAACAACAATCAGCAAATTCAGTAAATCCATATTTAGTAATAAAATCAGTCATATTAGTAATATCATATTCATCAACATCAACACAGTACAGATTAGGAGTATATTTAACAAACAAACTATTGGTTTTTTGTAAAGATGCATATTCAGTTTGAGATAAAGTATGGTCTACAACAAATTCATTTCCAACTCGTTTCCAAGTGTTTTTAGGTCTAACCATCATTTTTTTTATTGCTTTTTCCTTAATACTTTCAAAATCTTCCATTTTAATGTTGTTTTTTTCACCAATAGGATGTTTTTTGCTGGGGGTTTCATCTCCTTTATAGTACCAAATTGGATGAGTAGGGATTTTAAGTGCATTGGCAAAATCAGCTATTTCCATTCTATATTATAGTATTATATATTAAATATTCTTTATATCAAATTTTAATATATATATTCAAATTATTCCTAAATAATTCAATTTTATAATAATATTTGATATAAATATAGATTATATGATTTATTCTTTTAAAGGTTTGGCGCCTGGCGCTGCTGTCTCCGTTTTTTCAAAAGTATTTATAGAATTAAAAAAAATCTATATACACTTTGCAAAAAAGGGTGGCGCCAGCGCCAGGGAGACAGCCATCCAAAGAGTATATGATTTATTCTTCTAAAGGTTTGGCGCTTGGCGCTGCTGTCTCCGTTTTTTCAAAACTATTTATAGAATTAAAAAAAAACATTACACACTTTACAAAAAGGGGCGGCGCCAGCGCCAGGCGCCAACCTTCTATATGAAAATATCATATATAAAAATGCAATTGCTTTTTTAATAAAGATAATAAATAATAATATAAAGATAATAAATAATAATATAAAGATAATTTTATATCTATATATAATATAAAGATGGATACTGAAACCAATTTGATGATTGACACTATTGTAAATCAAATAATTGATGATGAAATAAAAGAACCAACAAAACGCACATATATGCGGGAATATAAGAGAAAACAATATCAAAAAAATGGGGAACTAATGAGGGATAAGAACAAAGCATATTACTACAAACATAAGTTTAATCTCAATAGTGATGATATGAAACATTATGATCTACTTCTTCCACTTGTTTCTAAAATACGAAAAGGTTTAGATGATTTAAAAGAAAAAAATCCAGAGTTTTTGAAGGAAATTATAGAAATGTACAAAGAATAAAAGATTTAGGAATTTCATTTAAATGAAAATTAATATTGTTAAATACTTTAAACAATTAGATAAAAATTATACAAATTATTATCTAAATCTAATATATAAATGGAACAACCTGAAGAACACATTTTCCCATCTGTAGAGAACATTGTACCTATTGAGTTTCCTACTGATGAAACAATTAAAGAAAAGGAAATTGAATTAGTAATAGAACAACCTGAAGAACAAAATTTTCCAACTGTAGAGAACATTGTACCTATTGATTTACCTACTGATGAAACTACAAAAGAAAAAGACATTCAATTATTAAAGTACAAAGCCCAGAAAGTCAAAGTGATTGCATTAGATCTATTACATAAACCTGTATTTAGTAATCCTTCTCAATTTACAAATAGAGAAAAGGAGAAATTATTAAGAGTAATGACAGAATGGTTTGATAAAACAGATGAAATTGTTAATCAAACTTTCAATGAAATAGTTTTAGACAAAATTGATACTGAATATGACAAAATTTATATTGATCCTAAAGATATTACATATGCACCAGATCCAGAATTTCACAGAAATCTACCCCCTATGGATATTGCTGGGAACACAATTAAAACTTCAAATTAAATACTATTAAAATACTTTGAATTTTTTTATATAACTATAATATATAACAAAATGAGTGGGCAGCCCAATAGAACTCCGCTTGATGCCGCAAAGTTTAGAGAAGCTTATATGAGTAATCTCAAGCTACGCATAGCTTTAGATGATAAAAATCTCCAGGCGAATAAGATTTATAAAAGAACTGGGCAATTACCAGTAGAACCAAGTGATTTTAGGACATTAGAAGAAAAACTTAAGGATGTGTTAACATTAAGGCGAGATGTTAGAAGCCAATTAGGAAAGATTACTGATGGAACAAATGCTAATAAAATATCAGTTGAATTATCCCCTCCCGAATTAGTTTTTTATTATCAACAATCGCCAACAATTAATCAATTGATTAAAGAACGATATTCTAAAGGTGTTCTTGCTGATATTTTTATTGGATTTTTACAAAAATATATGGCGGATACATTAGCAAATAAGGGCGTAGCATCTGGATTACAACAAGTTTCTGGAGCAAATCTTTTATTGAGTGGTGAAAATATTGCAAGAGGATTAGCAACACAACCCGATTATCTTGGTTTATTGGAAACTTATATGAATACTGGTATTAATATAGCCAGAGCTATCACAGAAATAATTGATGTACTACCCCCTAATGATTTATTTTCCCAAATCAATGCTATTGCTAATGAAAATGAGAAATTTATTTTACTTGAAGAAGCGAATAATTATTTAAAAGATTTACCTTCTAAAAATGAAATATTGGCAAAAATAAGAGAAGTTCAACGATTAAAAAATATTAGAGATGTGTCTGGATTAAGAGGTGAAACTGACCGAGTTATCCAATTAATTACACCATCAAACGATACCAAAATGCAAAGAGCGAATATTCTACAAGCATTAAGTAGACCTTCTGCTGAAGTATTCCCAGAAAAAAAGGAAGAAATGGAAGGAATGGAAGGAATGGAAGGATATACTGAATTAGGAGGTGGAGATGAATTAGGAGGTGGAGAAGATATTTTTGATGAAATCCCCCCCCCTTCTACTCCTGTATCATCAAGTCAAATAGATGCAGCTTCATTAATAAAAACACTATATAATATTGAGGATTTATATAATACCAATCTTTATAATAAAGATCAACTTATAGCAATATTTAATTATATTGATGATAGACAAATGTCGCAACCAGACCCTATTGATGTATACGGAAAAAAGAATGGTATTCTTGGAATATCCCGAAGTGCATTTGCAAGACTGTCTTTAAAAGAACAACGAAGAATTCTAATATCATTAGACGAAAATAGTAAAGATAATTTATTTTTTGCGATACGCCGTCTGGGTGGTACTTTAAAGGGAATGGGTTTAAAAAATAATTTTGTTATGACTGGTAAAGGCATTGTTGTTCCCCAAAAACTAAAGAGATATGATGTTATTAAATCAACTGATATTGATACTACTATGGGACTTGGAAAACCGCCAAGATATATACCATTTGGACGGTATCTTATCAATAGAAATAGATTACAAGATGGTGTTGTATCTATAAAAAGACCCAGTGGAGGTGCTATTACGGAATTTCCATCACAACGAGTATCAAGTTCTTTGGCTGATGTATTGAAAAAGATTGTAGGTAGAGGTATCCCCGCTTTTGAAGATTTAGAAACATTAGGCGAAGAAGAAAAAGCATATTTACATAAACTTGCAACACAAAGTCAAATTATAGATAGATTAAGCATACCCACTCCAAAGAAGGGCGATGTAGATAAAGATCTCAATCGTTTTGAGATATTAAAAGGGCAAATAACAAGTGGTAATGATAATAAAGAATTGATAAAAGAGTTCAAACTTTTGATAATGAAATTGAGTAGTATGAAAATAATTCCAAAAACTCAAGCAAGAGATATTTTATTTGATATAACAAGTATGGGATTTTAAATAATCTATAGTGTATATATATAAAATGAACGGTGGTTTTTTTCCAAATGTAGTTAATCCAAGATTAAGACCTCAAACCCAAAGCGAAGAATTCCAAACTCCATTCTTTTTTGGAGGAAGTCAAACTCCAAATGCTTTATCTATGAGTGGATCTGGCTTTAAAAAAACTGGTGTTTTTGTAGGTAGTGGACTTAAAAAAAGTGGTGTCTATGTAAGTGGCTGTGGTATGCTTGGCCGTATTCCAAATGCTTATGGTAAAGTTGGTTCTGGATCTTTTAAAGGGTTAATATATAAACCTTATACTGGAATGAATAAATAATATAGATTATCATTTAAGAAGAATATATATATTTTTTCATACTATTTTTTATCTGTATTATAATATATAGATATGCGAACAATTGTGCTAAATACTTCTAATTTAGTAAATGATGGGCAGAATAATAAATTGGTTTATTCATTTCCAGGTTCAGTTGTATTCAAAGATAGTTATGTTGCTTTATCACAAATTAATATGTACTATTCTTGGTACAACATAAGCACATTATTACAAAATAACATTTTGCAATATTCTTGGGTGGTTGGTGCTTTAACATCTATTATTACAATCATTATTCCAGACGGGTTATATGAAGTAGAAACTTTAAATGAATTGCTCCAGTTCGTTATGATAACCAATGGGCATTATTTAATTGATAGTGCTGGTATGAATGTTTACTATGCGGAATTATTAGTCAATCCATCCAGATATGCTGTCCAAATCAATACATTTCTATTTCCAACTGCATTACCCGCTGGATTTACTGCCCCTGCTACTTTTCCAGGGTTCCCTCTTCTAACATTTAATCCTCAAATAATCACTCCTTTTGCTGTCAATGAACTTTTAGGTTTTGCTGTTGGGTTTACTACTGATGCAAATACCAGTAATTTGTTTGTACCTCCACCAAATCAAGATTTAATATCAAAATTAGCGAATGGAACACTCTCATATTTAAGTTCAGTTGCTCCCAATGTTCAGCCAAATTCATCTATTTTAGTAGCAGTTTCTAACATTGATAATCAATATGCTAATCCAAGTTCAATCCTTTATTCTGTTGTGCCATCAGTAGGATTTGGGCAGTTAATCAGTGAAAAACCGCCTCAATATGCTTTTAATAAGTTGATTGATGGAACATATAATCAAATTCGTATGACCTTTTTAGGAACAAATTTGCAACCTATTAAAATTAATGACCCTAATATGACTATTATTTTAGTGTTTAAAGACAAAAATGAAGTAGTATAATTATTTTCTATGCTTAATTATATAGAATGAATAGCGATATGAACGAGCAATATTTTAATAGAAGTTATGATGAGTACCAGAAGGAACAGATGAAATTGATGAATGATTTAAAAAATGATACACAGATGGAAGATAAAGATATTCAAAAACAATTAACATTGTTAAATACTATTACTATTTCAATATTGAGATTTAGGAATTTAAGGAAAATTATTCAAGAAAAAAAAAATAAATAACTATAGTATATAGATGATGAGAACAACAAAGGTTTACATTCCTCAATCCAATTATATGGGATTAACCCGACATACAAGAGGTAATATTAGTGGTAAAGGTGCATCTCCACTTCTATTAGATGGTGGATTAGGCGGTGGAAATAGTTATTCTTCTATTGATGATTATATTTCTACAACTGGACGAAACCCTTTAAAAATGGCTGGAAATGGTTTTTTAGGAAAATCTTTTACTGATAAACTTTCAAAATTGAATATAGGAAAAATGCCTATTTCCAGAAAACCCAAGAATATCAATTTTTCACTATAAGAATATTTAGTCATTTTTAAGTTAAAAAATTTGAATATAATTTTATTCAAATTTTTTTTATCTAACTATTATTATATATAATGTCTTGCGATAAACTTGTCTTTGATCTATCTCAAGAAGTAGAAGGTTCTCCAACGGTGTTCATAAAAAAGGACTTCCTCAATATTTTGGACAACCAGAACGGCCAGTACTCGTCAAATCAGTCGGTTATCGACACATCGCAGCTAACAAACTCCAATAAGTATATGTCGTATCGGGAAGCATATTTAGCAATGCCGATGCTTCTATCTTTAGGGACAACAACACTGGCTACAGCTGGTAATTTTGCCCCTACTGTTGCTGCTACTTCAGCTGATTATGCTATTGGGCTTAAAAATTGGTTCGGGCAAATTGTTCATTCTATAACGTTGGACTACAACGGAACGACAATAATTCAGCAAACACCGTATTGTAATATGTGGAACTCATTTAATCTTATGACATCGTTTTCTTGGAACGATGTGTATACTACTGGCGCATCAATCGGGTTTTTCCCAGATGATCCCCTTACGTTTAGTTTTCAAGGTGCTGCTTCAACTTCAGGGCAAGGAACTTGCAATAATTCCAATCTTTTGATTGCTTCTCCAGTTGTAGCTGGTGCTTTCAATTCTTTTAGCAGAGGACAAGGCAATGAAGGTTTTGTCAAGCGTTCTCAATACATCAACTTTGATCCCGCTGGTGTTAGTGGTTCTGGAACTTATGCTGATTTTTTCTCTTCTAATGCTTGTAATAATATGTGGAAATCATATGTTTCTTCAAAAGTCAATGGTGTAAATGCTGTTTCACAGGGTTCTTTCCAGATCTCCATTATGGCAGTTATTTATCTTAAACATCTCCATTCATTTTTCAACAATGTTCCCCTTATTAAAGGGGCATATATGAAGTTAACATTGAATTTGAATAATACTTCAGTGGCATTTACTTCTACTGCTGCTACTGGTGTTCTAACTATTAATAGTGTTTCCAATGCTGTTGGTGGTGTTTGTCCTTTGATGATTGCTTCTGCTGTTGCTGGTAATGGTGGTGCTTGTTTCACAGCTGCTACTACTACATCTTATATTGCCAATCTTTCGGTTGGTGCTGTTTGTCTTGATCCTACTCTTTCAACATTCGTACAGGCTGGTGCACTTTCTCGTAATATTTATTTATACGTTCCGGCATACACATTTTCTCCGCCATTTGAAGATGCATACATTTCCAGTCCTATTAAGCAAATTAAATACACTGATATTTACCAGTATCAAATTACCAATATTGCGGCATCAACAGGGCAAATCAATCAACTTATCACAAACGGTATAGCAAATATCAAGTCAGTATTATTGGTTGCATTCTTTTCTCCACTTGCGGGAGCTGCTAACACTGGTTTACCTGTTGGGCTTCCAGTATTCCAGAGCCCCTTTGATACAGCTGGCTGCTGTGCGCAGTCTCCAATGGTTCAACTCAATAACTTTAATGTAGTTGTAAGCGGCCAGAACATAATTTACAATACCCAAAACCGAATTTACGAGCAGTACCAAGATCAATTCTATGGCGTCAATGCTGTCAACGGTGGTATGACGTCTGGTTTGACGTCTGGTTTGATTAATAGATTGGGATTTGATATGATTTATGGTTCTTATTATGTTGATGTATCAAGAATGTTGCCCGTTGAGGCTTCTGTACCGAAGTCAGTCCAAATCATTGGAACAAATCAATCTACAAAGGCTATTGATCTATATGTGTTTGTGGAGTACGGTGTGGATTTGAGCATAGAAATTTTGACCGGTGTAAGAGTTTAAGCATAACTTTTCAAACTATTATTTTTTTATATGATATATTATAATTTTTTCAATTATAATCTATTTAGGCATTATATTTGGTTAAGCAAATTCCATTATTTTTTTATCTAATATAAGTATATAAATGATGAGAATAAGAGGAACAGGAACGCCTTTGATGGATCAACAGTTTAGTGTAAATGAAGCTGGAAATTTTTTTAGAAAAGATGTACCCAAAATGTTTGGCAGGGGAACAAGGTTGTTAGACCAGAAGTTCAGTGTCAATGAAGCAGGGGATTTTTTCAAGAAAGATGTTCCAAAACTATTCGGCAGAGGAACAAGGTTGTTAGACCAGAAGTTCAGTGTCAATGAAGCAGGCGACTTTTTCAAGAAAGATGTTCCAAAACTATTCGGCAGGGGAACAAGGTTGTTAGACCAGAAGTTCAGTGTCAATGAAGCAGGCGACTTTTTCAAGAATGATGTTGGAAAACTTTTTGGCAGGGGAATTGTTGAGGTAGGTGTATCTCCAAAGCAATTAAGCAAATTGCGAAATGGCCATAGAGTAAGAGTTAAGAAACCTATGTCTGGTGAAGGAGTTTGTCTTATTGTTAACCCAGAAAATTATAGCATTATCACAAGGACTTTTTCAAAAAATAAAGGTGCAGAAATATCTTTAAGTCCAGATGAAATTATGGATAATCTTAATGAAGCCCCTAAAATGGAAGGTAAAGGGATCTTCGGCAAGAAATTTGATAAATTTGTTGAGGATACTATTGGAGAAGAAGCTAAAGATGTGTTGTATAAAGGTGCTGATCTATTGAAAAAACCCGTTAAAAAAGGCATTGATAAATTGGCTGGATTAGCACCCGAAATAGGTGCATCTGCTTTAACTGCTGCAGTATTAGCATTAGGCCAACCTGAATTAGTACCCGCTGCTGGATTACTTGGTTCTAAACTTGGTAAGATGGTTGGACAACGAGGTGCTAATCTTGCAAAGGATTATTTAGACAGACCATCATATTATCAAGAACAGGTAGGCATTGGAGGATCTAAAAGACGAATGTCTACATCTATGATTGATGAATTAAATAGAACTCAAGGAACAAATATGGGCTATATGGAAAGGGCTGCATTAGGCGAAGCTCAAGCATCCAGACAACGAGCTAATATGATGCGACAAATACAAGAAGATAAGTTTAAGCGATTGTATCCTAATTCAAACATTAGCGAAGCTGAAATAGATCAAGTATTTGATGCTATACCATCTGGAGAAGGACTTTATGCCGGAACTGGATTATATGCCCAATCAAGAGGAAGAGGAAGTTGTAGTATGCGGGGAGTTGGGATAATGAACCGTAATTCAAAACATTTAATTTCTGGCCAAGGAACAAGAGTGCAACCCCAAGCATTAATGTCTCAACCCTATTCTGCGAATTTTCAGTTTAGACATACCCTACCTCCTGCTTATCAAATGGTTGGCGAAGGACTTTATGCATAAAATAATTAAAATATATATGTAAATTAATTATCTAATCATTATATATATATGAGTTTAACCGATGTACAATTAAAGCTTTTAGCAAAAGCAATGGATTTTCCCCTTGCTGGTGTTTATTTTAAAGATGAATTACCATCTAAATTAGAGTTCAACAAAGCATACATAGTTAATATTGAAGACGCTGAAGATGAAAATGGAAATGATAATGGCGGGACACATTGGACTTGCTTCCAAATCAATAAATATCCTAATGGTAAGGAAGAAGGTATATATTTTGATCCTTACGGTGTTGGGATGCCCCAAGATGTTGAGAAGGCTGTTTTTAAGGCTATTAAAAAGAAAATACCGAATACAACAAAAGATATTCAGTCGCTATTAAATAATGCTTGTGGATATTTTTGCAGCGCATTCTTGCATTTTATTAATTCATCACAGTACCGAAGTAAAGATCTGTATACTGATGTATCAATATTTTTGGATATGTTTGATGATTTGAATAAATCAATAGACTTTAAGAAAAATGAATATATTTTAAAGCATTTTTTTAGAAATAAGAATGTTGATGAAAGAACCCCAGTTAATATTGATGCGATTGTTGAAGCTGATGCTGGTGATGGTATTGATTTGATGAAAATACCTGTTAATGTAGCAATGATGAAGTAATTGAAATATTATAATAACTATTAGTTTTTATAATATAACTTGTATATAAGAAAAATCATATACTCTTTTGGATGGCTGTCTCCCTGGCGCCGCTGCCACCCCTTTTTGCAAAGTGTATATAGATTTTTTTAATTCTATAAATAGTTTTGAAAAAACGGAGACAGTGGCGCCAGGCGCCAAAACCTTTAGAAGAATAAATCATATACTACTTTTTATTTCTTGACATACGTATCTAACATATTACTTGATGACCCCATTTCAATCATCGTATTTTCAATGTCTTGCTTTTGTTTAATAGTATCGCCAAATTTGTCAGTTAAATAAGAATGTCTAATTGCATTTACACCAACTTTTTTGCCATCAAAAATACGATTAAGACGCTGATTTAGTTTAACACTTGATAGTTTATTCATATTGCTATCAAAAAGCAGATAATCAGTAGGATTAATTGCTGACCATTTCTTAATGATATTTTTCAATTGAATTGGAATGTCTACCTCTTGTTTTCCGTATGTTTTTGATGTCTTATATGAATTGAAAATGAACTTATTTTTGTCCATATAATTATCAACTGCAGGATCAACATTTTTGATTTTAAAATCCACAAAATCTTTGCTTCTCCTGGGTTTTATAAAACCAGACCCAAGAACACAAAGTATAATATAATTTTGGATCTGTTGTAAATCACTTTGAGTAATATTCTTCTTTTTCATAATCAAATCCGCATTTTGTTTCAAGTCATTATAAACTTGTTTAATTTCATCAGTTTCAACCCAAGCTGCTTCTTGTGCAGGTGTCTTAATTTGTTTAGAAATATCCTTATTATAATCTCTTACATCTTCAGCCATTAAATCTCTATAAGGCTTCTTATCTGTGATTATTACTAAAGAACTCAATATAGTTTTTCTTTTATTGGGGGGTACATCTTTTAGGAACTTTAGTACTGGTTCTGTATCATCAAATTTAGTTAAATCAATTTTCTCATCTCCAAAAACTCTAATAAACAGATTTTTCAAAATAGATGAGTAAGTAGTTAGAGAAGATTTAGAAAGCGAAGGGCGTTTTGCTGAAATGTAATCCTTAAGGTTTTCCATTATATAATTAATGGAGATAATTATTTAGGCGTTTTTAGATAATTGTTTAGATTAAGTTTAGTTTAATTTCCAAATTTTTATATCATTATATAATATAAGAGAAAGAAATGGAAAATCCAACATTAAGAAGTTTTAAGAATGATCTAAAATTTGGGTTAGAAAAAGAGCTTGAAGTTATTGATATTCTCAAACTGAATTTTGATGACGAAGTAGATATTCAAAATACCAAAGATATATATGGAGATGACTATTACATATATGATTATGAAGCGAAATCTGGAACATCTTGGGAATTAAAAGCAAGAAGAATAAGAAAGTATCAATTTCCTACGACAATTGTTCCAGTAAGTAAAATTAGAGATACAGATAAGAAGCAGATATTTGTGTTCAATTTTACTGATGCTTGTTGCAGTATTGAATATAATAAAGCATTATGGGATACTTTTGAAATAAAAGATGTATGCACCCAAAGATTTGGAAAAATGGATTTGCCTAAACCGCATTATCATATACCGATTAAATATTTGGAAGATCTATTAAAAGTGTATACAACTATGTAATTAGTTTATATGATTATTAATATAAAGAAATATTATCTATATATATTATATATATGGATAATTTAGGGAAACTCTTGGACACTATAGAATTTCAAGTTGCAGAAATATTATGGAACTTGCTTGGAGTTGGGTTGATATTAACATTTTTGTACTCAATGATAGAAAACAAAGATCATAATTTTTTAAGAGGAAATTAATACTTTAAACAGAATTATAGGATATTTATATTAATAAATAATATATACTTAAAGATATAGTTATATATAATTATAATATGAATAACACAGAAGATTACGAAGCAGAAGATTTTAATATGAAGTTATACGAAACTAAACAAAAAATTCTAACCTTACCTTTGTTTAACACAATTAAAAAAAGATTGGATAATTATAAATGTATTGATATACCATCAATACAACAAGATGAATTAATGGATAGATTGTTAGCATTGCAATTACATTAAACAATCATTAATAATATGCTTTATTTTTATAATATTTAAACGAAAATTAATACTTTAAACATAAAAATAAAGTATTAAT
>Ga0181357_1000383_pt1 | contig 16467 bp, 27 predicted proteins | sample Fa13VDMM110DN_FD_130094 | JGI IMG/M metagenome (GOLD analysis project Ga0181357, IMG submission 130094) | Freshwater viral communities from Lake Michigan, USA - Fa13.VD.MM110.D.N | ecosystem: Environmental > Aquatic > Freshwater > Lake | place: USA: Michigan | collected 2013-09-24 | reverse complement strand
CGTCTCGTTCACTAACAGATCGAGACCAAACGGGTCAAGGTCTAGAGCAGAATTAAAGTAATGCTGCCCTAGTAGCCTTACTTGCCGTTTGATCTCAGATCGTGTCATTGTAGGTACCTAGTAGTTACTGCCGTTATCACGACCAAGCGTCAGTCCAACACGTGACACGCTAAGTGTTGCAGGAGCAGTGGTTGCTGTCGTTACATACTTAAGCGCAAGACGCATGTATGGTCTTCGGCTAGGAACAAGTGGACATGCAGCACGATGACCGCCAAGTGCAGCGCCAATACAACGATAGACAGTAGTACCAGCAGTCGGCGTACCAGTAATAACGTTTACAGCAGTACCATTAGTGACTGTAAGCGTAAACTGTGTTGGAGATGGCACTGAAAACACCTGCATTTGTTGTTTTACTGCAGGAGCACCGGCGCCAGCAAGACCAGTAACGACGTACATTACAACAATGTCACCTGGCTTAAGACTGTGAGCACTTATTGTAGTGAATGCGTTTGCACTTAAAGCAACTGCGGCTAGGTTACCAGACGGAACAACAAGTGGTACTGGCCCTGAAATTGGAGCATAGGACGATGAGTCCACTGCACCAAAGCCATTGTCGTATGCACCTTCAACTACAAAGTAACCACCGTTTTCAAGTAGGTTGCTTGCAGCTGTTGCGTTCAAGTTCCACGACAGGTTAAACGACATATACATTTCTGCATAAGACGTATTACCCATCATAGCGGGTTGGTTTGCAACTGCAGTAATTTCGTTGCCAGTAATAAAGTTTGCAAACGACGAGTTGTCTTGCTTACTCTGCAAGAAACCCATGACGTTCTTAGTGTCAGATGCAGATCCAGTAGATGTACCAGCTGCACCATTTGCTAGGCCTAGTGTTGCTCCAGAGTTTGCTACATCTCCAGTTGGTGATGTAGGAGTCACTGCCAACAAGTTAGCTGCAGCCGTAACAGATGTGAACGTAAAGTTCGATAGTTTAAAATCTCTTGCCATAATTTACTCCTTAATCTGCGGCCTGAATATTCAGACGACCAATGGCACGAGTATGAGGAATCCACATGCCAACGCCCCAGTCAAACAGGATGTTGTGCATAAAGCCATTCTCTTGACTCAGACCGAGGTTCTTAGGCTTGAATGGCTCAGACTGCCATCCAGTTACGTAACCTGTTCCATAGCGAACTGCAAAGATAGATGTACCCTTGTTAGTTGAGATGTTAGGTGCAACGATAGCCTGTGTGTTGCTGATAACTGGTGTGGTTCCATCAGACTTGCGTCCAACTGTACGTACAGTAGCGTTCTTGTACTTCTCAACAGGGCGATCATAGCTGTCTTGAGTAATATCAAAACCAGCACCAATACCCATTACGCGGATAGACATTTCCAGCTGCCGCTTTGTAAGTTCTGATGTGTAAAGAACAACACCATCACCATCAGGGCTATTCATGTTGTCAAACAACTGCTGAATATCAGCAATCATACGGTTTGCAGCCTGTGTTCCAAATGGAACACCTGAAGACTTGGCTGATGTTGCAAACAAGTTAGTTGCCGAGATGTCTTGTGAGGACACAATCATTTCGGAAGGAATATCGTAGTCTGCATTGTTATTTAGACGATACGAAAGACCTGGGAAACAGTCTGGAGAGTTACCAGTAACAGACGACGTAGGGTCATTATTAATGAACTTGTCGTTAAAATCGTAAGCAAACCCTTCCAGGAACATCTGGATCTGGGACTCTACTGGATCAACAATAGCATTCGGCTGCTCAAGGATACGACGGTCAATCGTAATCTTGTTACGCAGAATGTAGAGCTGCTCTTCGTAGGACTTAGGCTTGGTCTTAAAGGTCTGTGGTTCAGTGTTGAGAGGAGTCCAGTTTGGAAGTGGAATGTTCTCGTTAGTGAAGCGCATACCCGTCTGACGAAGGGATGGGTTGGTTGAGAGAGGAATATCCTTGACGGCATTCCACGTCTTGTGCAGACTCTTTGTAATTTCCTTGACGAGTGGGTCATTGGAAATCGCAGCGTAGTCTGCAAGTGTAAGGGCACCATTAAAATCTACTGCCATTGTTTTTTCACCTACAGATTATTTGGGTTTCGAGTAATACCGAGAAGTTGCGAGATTGAAGACATCGCACCATTTGAACGCGGCGCCTGTGGTGATTTACCAGCAGACTGACCACCGCCCATAGGGGTTGGAGCTTGATTCTGCAACCGCCCAGTCAACTCTGGGACTAGCTGTTGCGCTAAAGCACGTACTTGATTATGTACGAACTGCGCTGCCTCATTTGGAGCCAAACCTTGTTGAATAAGGGTTGACACAAGTTCGGGCGCACGGGACGCGTACTTGTACTGTTGCATAGCCTGTTCAGTTTGTTGCTGCAACATATATTGTTGCACCTGACCCATTTGGCGTTCATAGCGAAGCTTTGTAATCTCGGCTTCTTGCTGTGCATACGCACTTTGTGGATCAATGACATCGGCATCCTGCAACCGTTGATACCTGTCAACAATTTCCGCTTCTTCAGATTGTTGTTGCTGTTGAAGTAAAGCTTGTTGGATATCTTGAGCACTGTTGAATCCCAGTTGCTTAAACTCATCAATAACACCGCGCCATTGCTCCAGCTCTCCGGTTGTCTGTTCAGCTTGCTTGGCTCGTTCATTGACCTCGCGAAAACGCTCATACGGAACGGCTCCTGGCTGATCGCCAAGAATCCTATCCAGCATGGATTCGTTATCTACTTCTTGCGTACTCGATTCAGCATTTAACGCCCTATCTGCTGACAATTCAGGAACGGCGTCTCTCTGAATGAAGTTTGTAAAAGCATCGCGAAACCCGTTGTCCGTCGCTCCCGCTGGTGAGTCGGGAGTTGGCATCACCATCTCGTCAGACATCTAGTTGTCCTTAATCTACCACACTGTTTTATTTAGTTGCCAATCAACCCTGTGGTTTAGGTGATTGATTTTTTTGCTCAGTTGGTGCCATTAAATTATTCATGGCCTGAGCTTGTATGTCTGACAATTTCTGCGAAGCATAGTCTTCCTGTTTAGATCTACTGGAAGATTGTGCTTTTGCCTCATTCTCAGCTATACGCATCTGTGATTTCATTTGCTCAGCTTCAGGATCAAAAGTGCTTTGTTTTGGCGCTCCTTGATTTTCTATTTGTTGTTGTTGCATTTGTTGCTGTTGCTGTTGCTGTTCCATCATTTGTTGTTGTTGTTCTTGTTGTTTAGCTTGCTGATTTTGCAAGTGTTGTAGAATCTGTCCTGTTTCTGGTAACTGCAGCATTTTTATTACAAGAGCATTAGTTTCCGGATCAGCGGGGTCACCAAACAATCCCATCTGACGAAGCATAGATATCTTTTGCAACTTCTGATCTGGGCTATCGTCTTGGGTACTACCAGGAACATATACAACACGATATTGTCCACCGTCGCGTATAGCATCAAAAGTAATAACACCTTGTTGCGACGCATCTCGTGGATTCATCTGATCGTCCACAGAACCAATAAATGGAGCAGCTGCAAATTGCTGCACAAGAGATATTTCCCATTCTTTAATTTTGGCTGCGCTAATTTCAATGTCAGCACGTATGTATGAGTGTTGAGTATTATCAGCACGTTGCAACAACCGTACAGATTCAGCTGGTGTGCCAGCTTGTGCCATTCCTTGGCTGACATCATGCAATCCTGCAATGTCTGCCATATCTTTTTCCATCAACTGTAGAAATGGAAACAGATCGGCACTAATACCAGGAGCACGAGTAATCTGCGGAGGTCGCGTTCCGGTGTCATGATAAACCTTACGATACGTACGATTCTTGTCGTTGATGTCGTCTCCAGTGCTGTTGAATGCATCAGCACCAATACGCGCACGTCGCTCAACAACAATGTAATCTTTTTGCTTTTCCATCTGCTCTACAGCTCGTGAGTAAACACGATTATATGTAAGCTGCAGATGGGTAAGGTCAAACCCAAGACTATGTCCGTATGGCGTTCCAGACCGTGGCTGCCATCTAAGAGGGATAAAAGGAAACTCATCACGCTTCTCATATGGCCAAACGCCAGCATAAAGCAACTGGCCATCTGCCGTAACAATGTAACGACCTTTTGGATATTGTGACGTTGGCTTTTCCCAGTATTCATAGACGACGGCAGCCATGCGCCTGTGGTCAGCTGAATTCAGCCGTGCAGACGTTGGTTGCGTCCATGCTTGACCGCCACCATTTGAACCCTCTAAGTAAGCATCTACATTTCCAGCTGACTGTCCAGTCAAAGCATTTGCTTTTACTTTCTTTCCAGCTTCACCATAATTGTCTACAAACCATCCAAGCGGCTTGATGCTAGCGTGGATCATCCACCGAATGTGATGGTCTGTCTGCGCGTGTGGATCAATGTACACGTTAAAGCATGGGATGATTTCTTCTTCAACATCACCAATTTGCACTTTATCGTAACCAGTTATCTGACCATCTAAATCAAAGTAAGGCATAACCACTTCTGATTTGGCGTTCCAATACACTTTTACAAACGAAGTGCCTGTTACGCATGCCCACCTAACACGTTCTTTTAATTGAGTCTCGCGATTAAACTTACGAGTAAAGTGACCACAGATAAAGTTAGCTTCGTCAGATGCAGCTTGATCACGCTCGTTATATGACAGTGGCACGGCCCTAGCATCTGGCCCAACTTGCGTAAGCTTTCCAACAACGCCATCAATCAACGGTCTCATTTTATTGATTGTGATGTAACGATTAGGTTCTTTATCGTCCTGCAAAGAAGCAAGGTTACGTGCTGCAGAATTAATCCTGTACCATTGACGGCCTTCAAAAAACGCTAAAGCTTGCATCCATTCAAGCTCCATTTCGTAACGTGTTCGATATGCAGCGTCAAACTGCTCCTTTACAAACTTAGTGACATCCTTAGCCTCATCACTATCTTCGTCAGGAGATACTTTCCAATCTTGTTTTTCGTGATCGATGCCAAGTTTTTTAGGATCGTTTAGTAATAGATTGTCAATATCAAAACTACCAGGTGTGCCTTTATTGCCAGGCGCTTTTGTAGCCATTACTTTAGCTTGCTGCCCACCGCCAAGTAGTTGTCCTAGTATGTCTTGCATTGCCATTAGAGGTACCTATCTTCTTGGCTAATAGTTCTCATCATCCAAGGATTGCCAACAAGTTGTTTCAATACCAAGTATACGCTAACAGATGCATATGCAATAACAATACAAATTACTCCAATCATTGCTAATAATACGTTTGTCATAAATAGTCCTCTGCAGCGGGTGGCTTTAGCCAAGATGGTGCGTACTTCATCTTCTCTGTAACTTCATCACACTTAGCAGGATACTCCCGCCACATAACACCATATCTAAATGAGTCTAGAGCGTGATCGCTTTTAGTTCCGTTGTCAAGTTCTTCTGGGTCGCGTGGGTCAGCCATCGCTGCTTCTAGTTCACGAATAAGATTAGGGCATCCGTTACGTAGTATGCGCAGTCGCGGAATAACAGCGCCCTCGTGCATGCGAGATGAAGCAAGCCATTCTTTAACACGTCTCCAACCCGCTTTGCGGTCTTTGACAGCACGAACTGCCGGCATACCTTTTTTCCACCAAATCTCAACAGGATACTCACCAATTCGTTGCGCAGGATTTTCAGGTGGGAATGTGTTACCCCAGTCGAATGCAATTGCCTCAAGTTTAGTACGCCATGTCTCATGCCGTTTATCTGATTGTAATGGTTCGGCTAATTTCATTGTCTCCAGTAGTTCCAAAGCAGCATCAGCTTGCTGACTTGAAACCATTCCGTTTTTGTAAATCTCTGCAAGAACGTAAACATTTTCTACATCATCACTCGCGTAAATCATAAATGAGGCTGGACTATTAGTACCAAAGTCATGTGATGCCCAAAATCTCCACCATGGTTTGACATCAATAGTGTCAACTACGTGCCATGGCTGACCCTTATCATCATGCTGTTTGAATTCAGGGAAGAATCGTCCGCCAACGCCTACATCATGCTGACACTCACGAAGGAATGATATTAGCCCATAGTCATCAATCTCACGTTGGCACACTTCAAGATTTTTATGTGACCAGCTAGGAGTACCACTAGTAATCCTGTATCCCATACGACCGTCTTCTTTTTCTACTGGCTCATACCTGAGATCAATAATGGCTGGAACAATTGGAGATTGGATTCTGTTCTGTAACATATCTAACTCACCACTTAGCACTTGTGCCATTACGGAATTAGCGTGAATCTTATTTTGTACAAATGCAATAGCGCAGTCGTTTGACTTTGCCGGCAAGATCGTTTGAGTTATAGTGGCGATCTTTTTATCAACGCGGTTAACACTGTCATCAAGCTCATCAATGTCATCAAGGATGATGAAATCAGGACGAAGGTGGTCAAGTTTGACACCTCTTGCTCCAGTATCAAGACCAAACGCCAGCACGTTAAACCCATTAGCAGTCCGTAACTTGCTCGCATTCCAGCCCTTAGAAAAGCCATAGCGATTCATCGCCCTTTCAATGCCACAGCGTTCCATTGTGGTTGCAATATCAGAGACGTGTCTGTCGGCTGCTTCCTGTGTAGCACATACATAAACGAGGAACCGCCTGGTGCCTTTGACGGCGATTCTAGACGTTATAAGTTCCATGGTGGTACTTTTCCCACCACCGCGAAACCAACACTCAATTAGAGCCTTTGGTGGGTTGCCTGGTTCAATAGACTCTGCCCACTCCCAGGCTCTTTCGTGATGCGCACCAAGATCTGAAGATGCAGCGTGTGGTGCATACGTACGCAACCATTTTTTGTAATCTAAATTAGCTCCGTTAATTGAATACGCCTTTCCTGAGTTGTAGTCGCCAGTTTCAATTACTTCCTTGAGACGGGCATCCATCGCTTCCAACAGTGCATATGACAACGGTTTGTCCGGTCGCGTAAATTGTTTAAATCGTCTAGGTGTAAGTTTGTCGTGATCACGCTGATTCATTTATAATCTCCGCATCAACTATGCCTTCAATGTCTTCAGCTTTGTAAACTTTCAACATTTTTTGTACACCGGCTCGTATTGCAATTAACTCATCACCACTCCGCACGTTATCTTTAACAACTTCTAGCAACTGCATAGCAAATGAAAACGCTTGATCTACTTCTAGAGTGTATGCCTTGGCATGCATCATGCGTTGTTCAGCTTCAACAATTCCAACACGCCGGTCAATCAATTCAAGCACATCTCTACTTGCAGCATACTGATCAAGTGTTTCACTTAGAACATCGCCAATTTGCTCAAACGCATCAATGAAGTCGGATGAGCCTAGTTTGCTGTGAGCAAGCTGGTATGCAGCTTGAACCTTTTTGTATTGTTCTATTCCAACGCCTTCTGAAGCAGCTTCAGCGCGTTTGTCCATAATAGCTGTAATGAAAGCAGCGTCATCTTTAAGCGAAAAAAGATCAGGGTCATTTCGCAAATCATCAATTTGCTGAAGTAACTCCTGACCTACTTTGCTAAAGCGCTTGTAGTTACGCGTGTTTAAACCCGTAATAAAATTTGGATGCGCTGGGCCTATAAGTGTTTTACCGCCATGAAATCGACAGTAGTCTCTATCTGTTTGAGCAATGTTATTACAGGGACGTGGCCCATCTAATCCACCAACAGACGTACCATGACAAAGCTTTACTTTACGTCCATTACTAACTCGATAACGATCATTACCAATTTGTACGATCTCTGACATAACTTCATAATACCAACTTACTTACGAGTTATGGAGTAAATGCTGGCTCATCTAGCGGACGACCAGGAATTCTTGTAAAGCGTGTGCCAACTTGTTTTTGTGCCGGTGATTGCAACACTAAATTTGACGGTGCTCTGTTTCCTTGCCTTAGAGTTAAATGACCAGCACCCCTTAAAATATCGCCAGGGTTGTTGTACAGGTTTTCCTTTGTCATTTGCCTAAACATCTTGTGCACATCCGCCGTTGTACCTCCAGAAGCTCTCACCTGTTGTGCTACTTTTTGGTATGCGCGTTGACGTTCTTGAGCCATTAGTCCTAATAATTCATAACTGTTATAACGGTTAGGTATACGTGATTCTGGTGGCATAGAATCTTGGCCATAGAAATGTTGTTGCTCATCTTCTTGAGGAGCAGATACTAAATTACCTATAAATTGAGCCGTAGAAATAGGGCCTGGCAGTTTACCCAGGATACGCATCAAACCTTGACCCATACCCGCTAGTTGTGGTGGCATTGTAATAACCTATTTTTTAGGGTTTATGACTTTAGAATATCGTTCATACGTTGCTGGATCTAAGTAAAAAGCATCTTTGTGTTCTTTACTACTATTGAGCCATTCGTTAAATCGTTGTAGTTGCATTGAATGAATTTTTGAAGAAGGAATAGACATGTCGTTACTGACTTCCATTCCAATACTGTCAAACTTCTGATCTATAGTTTTTATCAAAGCTGCATTAGCAGCAGATGATTTAGGTGGGCCAGTAGCAGCGCCAACAACCGCACCACCCGTGCCGGTACCACCAGCTAATTCCATCTTAGCTTTTTTTTCTTCAGCAAAATTCTGTGCGTCAGCATTTTCCCATACAGCTAAACCAATTGGTGTAGTAATACTTAGCCAAGGAAAAGCTTTTTTGCCAAATTTATAAAGGGGTGATCCAGTAACTCGTCTAATCGTAGCTCCAACTGATGGTGCTATTTCAACGCCTAAGACACTGTTTTTACCCATTCGGTTTATGTCTTCTACAACCGAACGAACATCGGCTACACTTTTTGCTTCACGAAGACGTTGCCTTGCTCCATTTAATTCTTTTTGTAATTCTGGACTTGGTTTTGGTAAAGCGTTGTTTTTTGGTACAGATCCAGATTTAGGTGTGACAGGTGCAAATGCAGGAGTTCCTGTACCGCCTAACGAAATTTTAGCATTGTTGACCGCACGACCAATGCCACCACGTTTAGATGAACTCCTTGCTTCATTCATGATCGCTTCACGTGCAGCGTCTTTATACAATGGAGCTTTAATCTCTTTGACAAATTCTTGTGTTTGTCCGGCTCTTGCTGGATTGAAAATGGACATGTTGCGCATTTTGCCATAGTCAAATTTTGGGTCTTGAACCTTATCAAATTCAGTATTGTAAGGTCTATTAGTTCCTTTGGTTCCTAAAACTGTTGGATTTGTTGCATCGCCTCGCATGCCGGCAATTGCTGTAGTAGTAAAGTCAGTTTTAAATGGAGTTTCCACAGCAGCAGCTTTGTTTTTAAACACACTCGCTGCTCGTGCGTTCCGGATTATAGAAATAATAGGAGGTACAGACGCACCAATATTAACGGCTAACTTGACTCTGTCAGTACTTCGTTTTGTTTCGTCCTGCTGCTGTGTTTTTTGTGGCATGGCTTTACTGCATGTTTCCGTATGGCGATTGACGAGCCTGTGGGTTCATCATGTTGTTGATCCCACGTCCCATTCCTGTTTTAGCTCGTGCTTTACCAATGATTTTTTGACTCATCATCGGCATTTTACGATTAGGAAGAACAGGCTTAAGGTCTTCCTGCGTAGGTATTTGTTTACCCTTAACTGCTTTTTCCACGCTTCATCCCCATTGGCATCTTCATACCCATTGCCATTTTCTTCCCAGATTTCTTGCCCTTCATAGGCATCATCGGCTTAGCGGATTCTTTTCCCATGCCCATCATTTCGCGCATGGACTTACCGCCCTTCATACTCATGTCGCCTTTTGGATAAGGCATTCCCTGTGGCATATCAATACTCCTTCTGGATAACAATGTTTCCATTGCGTAGGTGCTCTTTACGTTCCATCCCCAACAACTGAGACATAGTCGGTTTCTTTTTTAACCCGTGCTCTTTCTTCTCAGTATCCATTAAATTCTTTTTAGTAATCTTTCGACCATGCTCAATTGATTCAATACCAAGCAAATTCTTCTTGATACTTAAGTGATTCATATGCTTGTTTAGTTGATTGATCATTGCTATACTTACCTACTAGGCGTGTACTATCACGTCTTTGTAGATTGTACTACAGGAGAATGTCGTATGGAAGAACAAGACCACGAGGGTATGTTTTTCGATGGGTATCGATGGAGAGCTGTAGATGGAACACCTGAAGACGGTGATCAAAAAGCATCTAACAGCAAACTTGATTACGAGTTAAGCCCTAGAGAACTTGAAATATTAAAGTCTATGTCAGCCAAATTGACTGCAAAACAAATTGCAACTGGTCTTGGAATTAGTCATAGGACAGTGCAGTTTCACATGGACAGCATGTACTGGAAGCTTGGATGCAGCGGAGCAAAGGCTCGCGACCAGGCAGTTACCAAAGGTCGTAAGGTCGGCATTATAAAGTAATAGTATAATGACCTAACCATGTTTTAGGAGGGCATTATGCCACAAGAGAAACCTACTAGAGGCCCACGTTTTTGGGGTATTCCAGACACAAAGAACGGCAAACAAAAGACTTTTAGAGAAGCCATTCATGGTGACGATTTACGTAGTCTTACAAGTAAAAGCAATCTTGAAAATTTTGGTGAACAGGCAATACTGGATAGAAACCGTGCCGGTGCCTACTACAAAGCTAATCCTGCAGCTCGCCAATACGGTATGGCTAAAGCTGCAGCTGCTTCTAAGGCTAACGCACCTAAAGCTAAGGGCCAATCAAAGACAGCAGCATTGCAACGTGAAATGGCACGAGGTACAGAAAAAGCTCGTGATTATAACGACATAGTAAAGATGGGAAATGACCCTGACAAACGCTCTTTACAATATGAAATGGACGATGCGAAGGTAGCAGCCGAAGATCGTTCAGCCAAAAGACTTGCAAAGTCACCAGCAACTATTCAAAAAGGAATGGCTGAGAGTACACGTAAGACTCAAGCTGCATCTGCTGCTGCAAAGAAATCTGAACCAGCTCCAATGCGTAAACTCTTGAAGATTAAGTAACAATCAATCCTACTTAGCTTAGCGGTAGAGCATCCGGCTGTTAACCGGACGGTCGCTGGTTCGATCCCAGCAGTAGGAGTACAATGCCACATGGGCGTTACAAAGAAACATCAGAATCCTGCGGGTGGTCTCAATGCAGCTGGTCGTGCATATTTCAAAAAGACGACCGGTGCTAAGCTTAAGCCACCTGCCCCAGATCCTAAAACACCTAAAGATGCAGCTAGACGTAAGTCTTTTTGTGCTCGCATGTCTGGCATGAAAGCCAAGAACACATCGAGTAAGACAGCAAGCGATCCGAATAGCCGCATCAACAAATCACTTCGCGCTTGGGACTGTTAGCACGTCTATAAACAACGGTGTCTTTTCACCCACGTAGGCATAGTATGTATTGTATTCAAGGTATTCGATAGCTTCTTCGTCGTCCATATCTTCTTCCATCATGCATTCTACACATCGCTGACGACTATAAACTGCAATGCCATCAGGAGTTAGGCCAATGAATGCGCCATCTAAACCATCAGCAAGCAGGACATCTTCATGCCCTGCTTCTGTAATGAACTCTTCAATTAGTTCACGTGTCATGCGAATGGATCTTCAATGTCGTCTACAACTACTGGCTTTTGAGCTGGCGTGGATTGTTCGCCTTGCTCGACCTTACGTGAGTCAAGTGGGTGAGCCTCATCAATAATGATCTCCCAGACCTTACGCTTGGATCCATCCTGGGCGTCATACGAGCGTACACGGAGGTTGCCCACGATTGCGACCATCCGTCCCTTGTTCAGGTAAGTAGCTGCAAAGTCACCCGTCTTACCAAACGCAACGCAGTCAAAGAAGTCCGTCTCTTTTTCACGGCCCTTGCGATCTACAGCTATACGTACTTTTACGACGCTTGTAGCGCTTTGCGTGTTTACAACTTCAGGGTCAGCCACAAGCCGACCAGTAAGTATTACTTTATTTAGCATTTACTGAACGCCCCACCTTGTATACCAGTTACCAACAATCTGACTCTCAAGATTGTCCTTGACGTGATTCAACACTTCCATGTTTTCAATGCCATAGACACGCTGGATATTCATTCCAATCATGTGTCCATGTAGCCAGTCACGATCAACCTGCAGAATGTCTGCCATCTTGTGAATGGTCTCAATCATTGGCAATCGCTTACCACTCAGCCAAAGAGAAACGTTTGGCCGATCAACTCCCATCAGCTCAGCAAAATACTTCTGAGTCATACGCTGACGATCCAACAAGTGATGAAGGAAAGTCCGTTGTGTGTATTCCTTATCCATGTGTTGCCACCTCCTTAATAAGTTATCTCCCACATGCTACCATGTTGCGACAAAAAAAGCCTAGCAGTGACAGAGCTAGGCTTTTTCATTTGGTTGTTGTTTGAGATTTTTTTTCGGAGGTTAGTCCACACTCAATATACCCTAGAAGTCTAGTTTTATAAACCCACCTTTTGAGCCAAGTTCAGACCAGTTGCGTACCTTTGGGTAATAGCCATCACCATCACGATCTACAAACTCAGAGTCATCAAGCTCAGGCGATGTATTTCCTTCGACAGTATGTACTCCCCAATCGCCAATCTTGTCAACAACACCCATGTGTGCATGGCGTCCCATCTGCGGAAAGTGAAAGCACACAAGATCTCCTTCTCGGAGAAGTTCAGGATTAGCTTTTGCCTGTGACACACTGATCCAGTTACCTGTGCGATAAGCCCAAGCTACGTAGTCAGGCGTGTATCCTGTACGTGGCATAGATACGTCGTATGTTCGTTGAAACTCTGTAGCTGCAGCTTTTAGTCGAAATCGAACCACGGCAACACACCATGGAGAGCCGGGTGGCAAACTAGGAACACAACTTGCGAGATAAGCCTCAACTGCTTTTCCACGATTTTCTCCACCTTCTTCAGTTACTCCAATGTTCAAACGGGCGTTTTTGATTGCTGACATTGCTATTGGACGGTTTTTCGCTCTTGTCATCTTGGTAATCCTTGTACTTATTGTGCATCTTAACTAACTCTACAACCATTCCACATAACTTCTTGTCTTTAGATATAGCGTACACCAAGTACCAGATAGCCTTTAGTAGGTCTGACTTACGTGTGTTGCCGTCCTTCTGTCCCCTGCGGTAAAGGTACTTGAGTGTACTAAACTCATATCGATCTAGTCCCCAGGCATCAGCTACATCAACAGGCTGCATATCATTGACCTTGTTGTAGTGGCTGTTAAGATCCTGTGCTGCCGAATCCTTTGTTTCCACGTTCTGTATCCTCCATGAATAAATCACCTGTCACTACCTCGGTTAGTTCTACATCTGGCAATTTATTGATCACCATCTGTGCAATTCGTGCCCCTGGTTCGACCCAGAATAGGTCACCACCGCCGTTATAGAGGATAACGCACACTTCCCCCTGATAGTCAGAATCAATCGTACCTGGGCTATTCAAGACCATTACGCCGTTCTTTGCAGCTAGTCCGCTTCTGCTTCGGATCTGTGCTTCATAACCACTGGGAATATCAATGCGAATGCCAGTTCTAACAACAACGTGCTTTCCTGGATGTATAGGAATGCGTTCAGCAGTTCCGTTTGCGAGGTCGTAACCAGCTGAACCATGTGTTTGTCTTGCTAACTTCTGCGCCCTTGAACGCTCGCGCATGCGTGTATAAGTGATTACTTGTGTCATATGCCTATCTGTATTTTGCAGTCTTTGCTGCTATTGTTTTTGGCTGTGCAACAAACTGTTTACCAGCCTTGTTACCAGCAGCCTTTGCTTTGTTTGTAGCAGCTTTCTCCCCTGAAGATAAACCACTCCAAGCTTTCTCAGGAAGATACCGTTTCTTTCCTTCACTAGGCGTACCATCACTTGTCTTCCATTTCTGATCAGACCACTTAGACAAGCTGTTATTACTTGACTTAGGGCCTACGTATCCGCCGCCGGATGCCTTGTACTTCTGCGTAGCCAACTGCGCTTTACGGGCCGACCACTCACCAGGATCTCCGCCTTTAGTACTAGCTTTTACACTAGCTACAACACGCTTCCATTTAGCTGGATCTTTTTTTATTGCGCTTGCCATGACAACATTATACAAACAAAAACTACCGCAGCTTTCTTAACCCATCGTTCGCCTTTTACAATCCTGCGGATCTGCTCATACGTCACGTTGTACACACTAGACAAACGCTTAATAGACATCCCACTTTCATGGGACAACTTGATCACTTTAACCTGATCAGGAGTTAGTTTTGTTAGCGGCATTCTTATACTTCTCAATCACCACACGAATAGCGTTGTCTCCCCAAAGAACCGTCATCGGAGGACTAGGCACACCAAGCTCGATCAACGTAGCACTCATCTTACGACGAGTCATACCCTCTTGATACCAAAGCCAAATCATCTCCTGCGTAGATTCATCAATCTGATCAATCAAACGCACCATAGGCTTATAATCACGCTTACGCTGGTCACGTTTACACACAGAACCAACAGTCTTAGCATTCATCAGACTCAAGGCAGCAACACACCCTCGCCGTCTTCAGGGTTACCGTTACGTAGGTACTTCCAAATGACCTCACCACAGTCCTGATAATAACCAGTATGACCTGGCCGGTAAATACGACCAAGCTTATTATTGTCATCGAAATGCTCGCCATTTCGATAAACACGTATCAACAACAAATCACCGTCCGCAGCAAACAACTCACGGCACTTCCGATTCAATACGTCCATATGAGACAACCCGTCCACAAACTCCAAGCTGTCCATCATTAAGTTCAATTCAGTCAATATGTATCTCCTTCGCTATACGCACGTAGGTATTATAGCATAACTATGTTGTGGGGATGAATTTTCTACGATGGGAGAAGGAGTAGTAGAAGATGATGATCTGTAGCCGTTGGGTGCATAAAAATATTTATATGGTACGGGGGGGCTTGCCACAGGGGGTGTGTGTAGTGGTAGTGGAGAGAGATATATGAGGGGAGAGGGGTATGTATAAAACCCCACCTCCCACCCGTTGGTACATTCGTTATTGGCAGCTCTAGATCTACAGCAGCCACGTCGGTATGTATATATATATATGGTGATAGCGTGTAGTGTTCATATATATATGTAACCGAGTGACACGGTATACACGGAGGTTCTTCATCATGAGGACTATGGATATGTCGGGCATCATGTTTGGGATGGAAACAACGGTGGTGACAAACGGCAAGTTTGCCGACATCACCGTTACTGACCCGGAGTCGGGTCAGTCTTTTGTGACTGCACTACGTGCAGACCACGGTTCAAACTGGACAGTCAGGCAGTTTGAAGCCCGTATCAAGTGGGCAGTCGGCGAGGCCATCGTGGCCAGACTTCGCCGTAGCGCACCAAAGTGCCCTACCTGCGGTGACCCGCTTGAGGGTGGCAACTGTCACTACTGCGGGTAATCATCAACCGGGGTGGTGACAGCACCCCATTCTGTTTGCTAGGAGAAACCAATGAGATTCATAACACCACGATACGAAGATTGCCAGATCGCGGTAAACGACGCGACCGGCGTGTCCATCTGCTTCAGCGGATGGGACAGCGTTTCTATTGAAACACCAAAGGCTTACGAGTCCTTTGTAGCGTCCAAGGTCACGCTCTATGAGTTAGAGCTTCACTATGGGCCGGTTCGCAATTACCCAAACGATGTGCGGTGCATGGGGTGTGGAGTCATCATCAAAAACTGTGATGACCTTTATGCACAGTGTGCATCCTGCTTCGACAAGATGGTCGATGGCGGCTACGGCAGCCACTAAGGAGGAAGGGGGAGCGAGGCTAGACCTCGCGATGATCCCTTGCAGCTCCCAACCCACCCGCCGGTACACACTTATATATTGTCAGCTCACGATCTACATAAGCCACGTTGGTATATATATATGTTATAGGCTTGCCGCTACAATGTTTCATATAGATATGTAACCGAGTGACACGGTATACACGGAGGTTCACATGGAACTTGTTATGCTGTTTCTAACCATCGCCGCTTTGGTTTTGATGGGGGTAGGAAGCCTCAACATCAAGTCAAAAGACCCGCTAACGAACACCAAGGGCATGTTCATTGCAGGATTTTTTCTTGCGATGCTAGACTCGTGGTGCTATTGCGTCTACTACGGCATCTACTTCAACTAGATGCCACGTGCCCTGCCGGTGGGGCGAAACACCGGTAAGGAGGAATGTATGACAGTTCACTTGAACCTGGGCCAGATGCTGGCCATGACGGGTTTGATTCATAAGATGGAGTGGGTTAGTAACCACGCCATCGCCCTTGCAAAAGGGTCACATGCTGACATGTGTCAGCCCGTCGTTGCTTACGCTGATGGCAAGAAATACAAATTCTACGCTACCGGCAAGGTTAGCGTCGACGGGGAGGATGTCGAGTATATCGGCATCGGTTTCCACTTCGTCCCAGTTATACCTAAATGGTATGGCGAAAACATGGATGCCATCTGGG